>ENA-OQHA01000857-OQHA01000857.1-human-gut-metagenome-genome-assembly--contig:-NODE-857-length-13789-cov-4.410262_pt1 | contig 13789 bp, 18 predicted proteins | sample MGYA00242558_ERZ504707 | MGnify/ENA primary metagenome ERZ504707 (study PRJEB26092, sample SAMD00036197) | human gut metagenome | host: Homo sapiens | study: EMG produced TPA metagenomics assembly of... | reverse complement strand
CGCGACACCTACGACGTCGCTATCCCGCGTCGTCGCCATCTACCTCACGGGTGCCCCGCGCCCCGCGTCGGCCCGCACGATGTGGCGCTCGCCATCATCCGCGCTGTCTTTGCCAAGGGCTACGTCAAGAACAAGGTCATGGAGTTTGTGGGCCCCGGCATCGCGAGCATGACGACCGACTACCGCAACGGCGTCGACGTCATGACCACCGAGACCACCTGCCTGTCGAGCATCTGGGCCACCGACGAGGACACGCACGCGTTTTTGACCATGCACGGCCGCGGCGACGACTATCGCGAGCTCAAGCCCGCCGATGTCGCCTACTACGACGGTTGCGTCGAGGTCGACCTGTCGAGCATCAAGCCCATGATCGCACTGCCGTTCCATCCTTCCAACGGCTTTGAGATCGACGAGCTCAACGAGAACCTCGAGGACATCCTGCACGAGGTGGAGCTCGAGGCCGCCAAGATCGGCGAGGGCAAGACGCACTTTAGCCTGCTCGACAAGATCGTCGACGGCAAGCTGCACGTGCAGCAGGGCGTTATCGCCGGCTGCTCGGGCGGCAACTATGACTCCGTGGTCCAGGCTGCCCGCGTGCTCAAGGGCGCCAATACCGGCTGCGGCGAGTTCTCGCTGTCGGTCTATCCCACGAGCCAGCCCGTGGCGCTCGAACTTACACGCCGCGGCTACATCTACGACCTCATGGAGGCCGGCGCAATCGTGCGCACGGCATTCTGCGGCCCGTGCTTCGGCGCCGGCGACACGCCCGCCAACAACGGCCTTTCGATCCGTCACACCACGCGCAACTTCCCCAACCGCGAGGGTTCCAAGCCGGGTAATGGCCAGCTGAGCGCCGTGGCCTGATGGACGCCCGCTCCATTGCGGCAACGGCTGCCAACGGCGGCGTCCTGACGCCGGCGACCGACCTGCCGAGGACACTTGGGACGAGGCCTGCGAGTACACCTTTGACGACGCGCCGTACAAGAAGCGCGTGTACTGGGGCTTTGCAAGGCGGAGCCTGCCGACGAGCTGGTCGAAGGCCCAACATCAAGCCGTGGCCCGCGATGGAGCCGCTCGGCGACGACATCCTGCTCAAGGTTTGCTCCAAGATCATGGACCCGGTCACCACGACCGACGAGCTCATTCCCTCGGGCGAGACGAGCTCCTTCCGCTCCAACCGCTGGGCCTGGCTGAGTTTACGCTGAGCCGCCGCGACCCGGCCTACGTGGGTCGCTCCAAGGAGGTCGACGCTGTGGAGAAGCGTCGCGTTGCCGGCGAGTCCGCGGGCGACCTGGCGGCGTTCGATGCCGAGCTTGCCGGTGTGTTTGAGGCGCTGGCCGGCGCGGGTGTCGCGGCCGATGCCAAGGCGACCGAGTTCGGTTCCATGATTTACGCCAAGAAGCCTGGCGACGGCAGCGCCCGCGAGCAGGCCGCGAGCTGCCAGCGCGTAATTGGCGGCCTGGCCAACATCGTCCACGAGTACGCCACCAAGCGCTATCGCTCCAACGTGATGAACTGGGGCATGGTGCCCTTCCAGATGGAGGCCGAGCCCAACTTTGAGGTGGGCGATTACGTCTTTGTGCCGGGTATCCGTGCCGCGCTCGATGGCGACCTGAAGGACATCGCCGCCTACGTGGTGCGCGCCGATGGTGCGGTCGAGCAGATTGAGCTCTACATTGCCGATATGACGGCAGAGGAGCGTGCCATCGTCAAGGCCGGCTGCCTGATCAACTACAACAAGTTCAAGGCCGCTGCCGAGTAACTCTGCTGTACGCCCCGGACACACCTTTCCCTCGTGCTCACGCGCTTCGCGAGGGTCGCCCGAGGGAAAGGTGTGGCTGGGGCTACTGCGACGTTCTCGTTGGGTCTTGAGGGACGCTAATAAATAGACTTGCTTGATGCCGCCTCTGTTATCGGGGCGGCTTCTTTTTGTTGAAAACCACCACAAAGGGGGCAGGCACCTTTGTGGTGGTGGGGACGAGCTCGATGCTGTTGTGATCGTTGAGCGGCATGTTAATGGGCGGCTCTACAGAATTTCATCTGGCTGGCGGGTTTGGTTGTTTTGGGGATGCCGAGTTTGGATGACGCGAAATCGTCAACATTGTCCTTAATTCCGTCTTTGGTGTAGACAGTGACCATATAGGTGCTGTGTCCGAATTCGCCCTTGTCGCGTGTTGCCCAGGCATCCCAGTAGGCGGCCCCGTTTCGCCCTTTGATTTTTCCGACACGGCGGAGTTCTGTTCGCTTTAATTTCTGGTTGCTATAGATGGTTCGACCGGCCTCCTCGGTGAGCCCGCACTGTCCAAGCATCTTGTCGAGGACTTGGTTCATGTGGCGCTCATCGGTGTTTGGTGCGTAGTCGTAGGCGAGGGTGATGAAGTCGAGTGGCTGGTCGTCGATTAGATAGTTTAGCGTCTGAGGTCCAAGGCAGAAATAGGGGGAGCATCCGTCGATCTGACCGAGCAGTGGCAACTTTGACTGCCAACTTCCGGTGGGAATTCCATCTTCGTAAAACACGCCGCGACAGATAAAGGAGAGCGAGGTGGCACGCGAGCTGGCGTCGACCATTCCGCATAAATCGAAGGGCGAGGTGATACCAAGGGAAAAGGGCGTGATGACGATAAGGAAGAGCATCACGATGGGTATGGCGAGAATGGCGATGACGTTGCGACCGGTGGAATGAGGCGGCTTCATATGCGCTCCTCGAGACAAAGATCTGTTGAGGATAGGCAGAAATGGATATGTTCAGAGAGCAATTCAAGTTTAATCTCATTGCGCGAGATGGTCGACCGTTAGCGTCGAAAACCACCACAAAGGTGCCTGTCCCCTTTGTGGTGGTGAGGAGCGCGCGGCTTCTTTTGGTAATAGTGTTAGCTGGCGGTATCATTAGTGCAGGTGGCGAAGGTTTGCATTGTGGGGTGTTTTGCCGTGAGCCGTTCTGCCCGTATTGGATTGATTGTCTTGGCGCTTGCGATCGCTGTGGTTGGCGCGGGCGCTGTCGGTATGGCATTTCTACCTGCTGCGGTGACGGAGCCGGTGGTCAAGCCTGTGACTCAATCTGTCGAACTTCTGACCGGCGACGACAAGCCCGAGACCATTACCGTTGATTTTGATGAGCAGCCGGCTGTGCTGGGTATTAGTAATTATCCGCGTATTCAGCTTGGGGCCATGCGCTATACCACGGATACAAGCCTGATCGATAGGGCGTCCGAGCTACTCAAGGGCAAAACATTTAAGCGTTGGTACGGATATGCGTCCTATCGGGCAAAAGCGAACGACATGGTTGGCGGATGCCACTCGTCCATCGAGCTGGACACTGCAAACGGCGCAAAGTTATGTGATGTCTCGTACGATCCGGGCTACGAGGGCAATGAGGGTCCGGGCATCTACATCATGGACGGCGATGTCGCCTATGTCATGGAGGGCGACCAGAGCGAGCTCAACGATTTTATGGGTCAGTGTATCCAAGATGCCTATAAACAGACCTGCTTGCCTGACCCGCAGACTGCACGCGATAGTGGGTCTGCCCGTACATGGCTGTTCGAGGATGAGATGCCCTGGACCGTCGAATCGGGAAGTACGGGTTCGGCGAAGGAGTAGAGACCGCGACCACCACAAAGGTGCCTGTCCTCTTTGTGGTGGTTTTCGGTCTGTCTCGATCTGTAACATCTAGGATCAAAAATGGCTGCTAGATGTTACAGATCGAGACGGTAGCGCGCCTGGGCAGCGGCGGGCTGACATCTCAGTACCCTATCCGTAATTCACTCAGAAAATCTTATATATAGAGACTTAGATTTGTGTATAAGATCGCGTAAAGCTGGCAACAATACTTCTCGAACAACGTGAAGCCGCCCCGTAGCGGCCGCCCCAAGAGAGGTGATTCCATGAGAATCGATAAGCTAGCAATGACGTCGCGCGAGGCGCTGCAGACCGCATGAGCACGGCTGCCGATGCACAGGCCGGCGCGGTGGAGCCGATCCACCTGCTGTCTGCCCTGCTCGGTGCCGGCGAGCGCAATATCTCCGTGATCATCGAGCGCATCGGTGCGACCCGGCTCAGCTCGCACGCTCCACACAAGATGCCATCGACCATGCGCCCAAGGTGTCGGGCGAGGGTCAGCAGATGGGCCTGTCCAACGAGCTCGTTCGCGTGATCGAGAAGGCCGAGAAAAAGGCCCACCAAGATGGGCGACAGCTTTGTGGTGACCGAGCATCTGCTGATGGCACTTGCCGAGGACAAGGGTGAGGCGGGTCGCGTGCTGCGTGACGCCGGCGTGACCAAGGAGCGCATCGAGCAAGTCTACGAGGAACTGCGCGGCGATGACCGCGTGACGTCTGCCGAGGACAAGACGCAGTTTGAGGCGTTGGAGCAGTACGGTCGCAACATCTGCGATCTGGCTCGCGCCGGCAAGCTCGACCCGGTCATCGGCCGTACCGACGAGATCCGTCGTACTATTCAGGTTCTGTCCCGCCGCACCAAGAACAACCCCGTGCTTATCGGCGAGCCGGGCGTCGGCAAGACGGCCATCGTCGAGGGCATTGCTCAGCGAATCGTGGCCGGCGACGTACCGAGCACCCTGCGCGACCGCGACCTCATCGAGCTCGACATGAGCGCGCTGGTCGCCGGCGCCAAGTACCGCGGCGAGTTCGAGGACCGCTTGAAGGCCGTGCTCAAGGAAGTGCAAAAATCCGAAGGCAAGGTCATCCTGTTCATCGATGAGCTCCATACCATCGTGGGCGCGGGTGCCACCGAGGGCTCCATGGACGCCGGCAACATCCTCAAACCGGCGCTCGCTCGTGGCGACCTGCACGCGATCGGCGCGACCACGCTCGACGAGTACCGCAAGTACATCGAGAAGGACGCGGCGCTCGCCCGTCGTTTCCAGACCGTGATGGTCAGCGAGCCTACCGTCGAGGACACCATTTCAATCCTGCGTGGCCTGAAGGAGAAGTACGAGATCTTCCACGGCGTACACATCACCGATAGCGCGCTCGTGGCTGCCGCCGACCTCTCCGACCGCTACATCGCCGACCGCTTCCTGCCCGACAAGGCTATCGACCTGGTCGATGAGGCCGCGAGCCGCCTGCGCATGGAACTCGACAGCATGCCGGTCGAGATCGACGCCACCACGCGTCAGCTCACCCAGCTGCAGATCGAGGAACAGGCGCTCATGAAAGAGACCGACGACGCTCTAAGGAGCGTTTGGAGGCTCTGCGCCAAGAGATTGCCGAAGTCCAGGAAAAGCTCAACGTGCAAAAGGCCGGCTGGCTCAACCAAAAGAACGCCATCGACCACGTGCAGGAGCTTAAGGGCCAGCTTGACGCGGCCAAGAGCGAAGAGGAGCGCGCGACGCGCAACGGCGATCTGGGCCGTGCGTCCGAGCTTCGCTATTCTGTGATCCCGGGTCTGCAGCAGCAGATTCAGGATTCCGAGGCTGCGCTCGAGGCGCAAAAGCAGCAGGACGGCGAGGGCCTCAACGAACAGGTGACCTCCGACGAGATCGCCGAGGTCGTGAGCGCCTGGACCGGTGTGCCCGTGTCAAGATGATGCAGGCGAGCTCGACAAGTTGAAGGGCTTGGAGGGCGAGTGCATAAGCGCGTTATCGGTCAGGACGAGGCCGTCTCCGCTGTAGCCGCGGCCGTGCGTCGCAGCCGTGCGGGTCTCTCCGACCAGACAAGCCCATCGGCAGCTTCTTCTTCCCTGGGCCCCACCGGCGTAGGCAAGACCGAGCTCGCCAAGCGCTGGCCGAGTGCCTGTTCGATGACGAGCGCGCGCTCGTGCGTATCGACATGTCCGAGTATATGGAGAAGTTCAGCGTCCAGCGTCTGATCGGTGCGCCCCCGGGATACGTGGGCTATGACGAGGGCGGCCAGCTCACCGAGGCCGTGCGCCGTCGTCCCTACTCCGTGATCTTGCTCGACGAGATGGAGAAGGCTCATCCGGATGTCTTTAACGTGCTGCTGCAGGTGCTCGACGACGGCCGTTTGACCGACGGTCAGGGTCGCCAAGTGTCCTTCAAGAACACGATTATCATCATGACGTCCAACGTGGGCTCCAAGGCTATCGCCGATCTGTCCGGCAAGGACGAGGAGGAGATGCGCCATCAGGTTGACGGGGCCATGGCTCAAACCTTCCGCCCCGAGTTCCTCAACCGTATCGACGATATCGTGGTGTTCCATCCGCTCGGCATGGCGCAGATCGAGAAGATCGTCGACATCCAGCTCGCCGACGTCCGCGCGCGTCTGGCCAAGGAGCGCATGACGCTGGCCATCACCCGGCGGCAAGCAGATGCTCGCCGTGGGCGGCCTGGACCCGGTCTTTGGTGCCCGTCCGCTCAAGCGTCTCGTGCAGCGCGAGGTCGTGGATGCCATTGCCGCCGCTATCATCGACGGTACGGTGCGCGAGGGCGATCAGGTGACGGTCGATGTCGACAAGGACGGCGGTTTTACCGTCGTGTGCGACAACACGCCGACGCCGATATACGAGGCGCCCGAGGAATAGCTGAGCTCAAGCAAAGGGGCGGCGGGATTTACCCGTCGCCCCTTTTTCATGCTGCGTCGAATGTGCCGGGCAGTCTAGGCGTAGATGATCTCCAAGTTGGGGGCAAGCTCGGCAAGTCGCTGCCTCGTGTCCGCATCGACACCGGTGTCGGTGATCAGGCAGTTAATCTCATTGAGGTCAAGGGCGTGAACCAAGCCGATGACGCCGATTTTCGATGAGTCCATGAGGGTTATGCGTCGGTCGGCAGCGTTCGCGATGGCGCTCACCATGTTCGCCTGCTCCAATCGATGCGCCATAAATCCTTTTGAAAACGAGAAGGTATTGGTTCCCATGAAAGCAGTGGGAACAAAGTACTCGTTAAGCAGCCGGATAGTCTCGTTGCCTGTGTGTAGTGATAGCCAAATCTCAGTTGTCCGCCCAGGAGAATGACCTCGCTGTCCACCAGCAATTCTTCGGCAAGTATCGCGTGAGATAGGTCGTTCGTGAGAACCGTGAGATTCTTGCGGCCCTTGAGAGCGCGTAGCATGCAGCCCGTTGTTGTTCCCGATTGAAGAAAGAACGTGTCGCCGTCGCGCACCATTTTCGCCGCAGCGTAACCGATGCGGCGTTTTTCGTCTTGGGCCGTCGAAGAAGCGTCTTCAAACGAAAGTTCGCGAGAATTGGGGTTCGGTAAGATCGCGCCGCCATGGGTTCGCCTGAGAAGTCCTCTGCCTTCGAGAGCCCGCATATCCTTTCGAATGGTCGCTTCCGAAACACCGAAGCGCTCGCTGAGGTCAACAATGCGAACAGTGCTGTTCGCATTGAGTAAGTCGAGTATTTCTTCCTGCCGTTCTTCCAGGTAATAGGGACGCGGTTCACTCATAAGAACTCCCAGGGCTTGTTGTGGGACAAGGCTTGTTACCTTCAGTTTTACCAGAACAACAATTCCTGAAATGAAATAAAACAACTCTAAACAAAACATATCGAACGTTCGGGGCAGGTTTTCGACCGTTCGCGGTAGCAGACGTCAATTCCGAAACAAAGCAAAACAAAACGCAATATAATGAACTCGCAAAATGTTGCGTTTGGAGAAAGCCAAACAGCGATGGTCTGCCTGAGGAAAGGAGAACAGATGCTCGTCAGTATGAGAGATATCTGCAACATCGCCGAACAGAACAATATGGCGGTCGCTGCAGTAAATTCCGCGAGTCTTGAGGCCGTCCGCGCCGCTGTGGACGTGGCGGAGGAAACAGGTTATCCGATTATCATCCAGCATGCCGAGGTTCACGAGTCGCTGGTGCCGATTGACGTGGTGGCTCCGCTGGTTACAGCACTGGCTGAGCGCTCGAGTGCGCATATCTGCCTGAATCTGGATCATTGTGAGAATCTATCCTATGCTCGTCGTGCGTTGGAGCTCGGTTTCACGGGCGTCATGTTCGACGGTTCTGCACTTTCCTACGAACGTAATGTTGAGCTTTCCCAGTACGCTGCCCAGATGTGCGCCGACTTTGGTGCAGGCCTTGAGTGCGAACTTGGTTCTATGGGGTCGCGTGAGGGTGGCGATCCTGATGCTGGGTCCACGGCGGAAGAGGCGGGCGCCATCTATACCGATCCTGACCAGGCGCGTGACTTCGTTGAGTCCACGGGGCTCGATATCCTGGCCTGCTCGTTCGGAACGGTGCACGGCCTGTATAAGGGCGAGCCCCATTTGAACATTGACGTTCTGACCGACATTCGCAGCTGTGTGAACGTGCCACTTGTCATGCACGGTGGCTCCGGTGTTTCCGACGAGGATTACGCTCGTGCCATCAATGCCGGCATCCGCAAGATTAACTACTACACGTATGGCGTTAAATATGCCGGCGATGCCGTGCGCGCCATGGTTGATGAAAAGACTGAGGGACATCCGGATGCTCCGATCTATTGGCACGATATGACGGCAGTCGCGTTCGAGAGCCTGCGCAGCACATTCGAGCATGTCGTGCGAGTATTCGCCAATGGCGCGGCTCCTTTGGCTTAAGGGGTGTGCTATGAAGAAAATTTTAGTTGCAACCCACGGACGCCTAGCAAGTGGCGTCAAAAGTGTGGCTGAGGTGCTGCTTCATGATGATAGCGCCATAACCGTCGTTGATTGCTATGTGGACGAATCGGATCCCAATGAGCAGATCGCAGAGTTTATCGATGGCGTGAGGCCAGAGGACGATGCGTTGATCGTTACCGATCTTTTGGGCGGGAGCGTCTGCAACATGGTTACGGCCATGCAGCCGGAAAAGCACGGCATCGTACATGTGACCGGTTTCAACATCGCGTTAATTCTCGAATGCCTGATTACGGGCGAGGCGTTCACGCCCGAGTATATCGACAGCGTAATCGCGCAGGCATCGACCTCCATGCGGCGTGTGGTCCTGCGGGCAGGCGGGGCGACAGATACCGATGACGATTTCTTTGGATAGGAAGTGGTCCGCTTTGGCGGGCGGAGCGAAGACGAAAGGAGAACGAAATGATCGTTCAGCTGCGAGTGGATGACCGCCTGGTTCACGGACAGGTCACGCTCATGTGGGGAAAGGAGCTGAGCACCAAGGGTATTTTAGTCGCGAATGACGCTGCGGCCCAAAATGAAACCCAGTCGTCGACGCTCAAGATGGCTTGCCCGAGTGGGCAGAAGCTTCTCATCCGTACAATAGACGACGCTATCAAGATTGCTAACGATCCGCGTGCGGGCGAGATGCGCATCTTCGCCCTTACTGGGAACATCGCCGATGCACTCAAACTAGTGAAAGGGGCTCCCGGTAGGATCGGCAGCGTGAACGTTGCGAATGTCGGCCGCTTCGATCGAAGCGACGATGCAGCCAAGGTGCTGCTGACAACGGGTGTAACGCTCAATCCAGACGAGGTGGCTGCAGCGCGCGAGCTGTGTGAGCAAGATCTGCCGGTGTTTCATCAGGTCGGCGTTACAGACGGTAAGGTCAAGGTTTCCGACCTGCTGGCAAAGCTCTAAGGAGGGATTGATATGCTGACGACTGCGCTCTTGGCATATTTGGCAGCTTTTATCTGCTATTTCGTCCAATGGACGTTTGGACAGCCCATGATTGACCAGCCCCTGGGCGTGGGTCTTGTGGCGGGCATTATCTTTGGCGATGTTACCGCAGGCATTATCATCGGTGCTGCGCTCCAGGCTATTTTCATCGGAAGCGTCAACGTGGGCGGTGCGACTTCGGCTGATACGGTGGCAGGAACGGTGCTCGCTGTGTGCTTCGTGGTCGTGTCTGGCATGGAGCAGGGCGTAGCGATTCCGCTCGCGGTGGCTGCGGCTATTTTTGCGAACATCATCTACTCGCTCGTTCTCAACGTGCTCATGTCTTTCTGGGCTCCTGTTATTGATTGGGCCGCGAACTCGGGTGACAGTAAGAAGCTCTTCATCTGCCATTTTGGCGGCGCCGTAGTCATGAACGGTCTATTCGCCATCCCGACGTTTTTGGCGGTGTGGGTCGGTGCCGAGCCGGCATCGCAGCTTATGAATATGGTGCCGCAGGCGGTCCTGAACGGGTTCAATGCTGCATCCGGCCTGCTTCCCGCCGTGGGCATGGCGCTACTTCTGCGCATGCTCTGGGATAACAAGATTGCAATTTATTTCCTGCTCGGCTTCGTGCTCTTCCAATATCTCAACATGCCCATGGTCGCAATTGCCGCCGTCGGTGCAGTGATCTTGGTCGTTACGGCCCTGCGTGACCTTGAAAATCTCGACCTGCGCAACCAGATTAAGGCCTTGCGCGAATCGGGCGTCGCAGCTGGTGCCCAGTCCGTCGCCGAGCTCGAAGAGGAGGATTTCTTCGCATGAGTACCACCGATACCGCAAGCGAGAAGATCAGCATCTCCACTAAGGATCTTTCCGCTGAAGACCGTAAGATGCTGCGCGGCATCTTCTTCCACTCGTTCAACGTCTTTGCCCATTACGGCGGCGGCGCTCGCGGAGGCGCTTCAGGCTTCATGTGTCCATCTGGCCTGCCATCGAGCGTTTCTACCCGGATAAAGAACAGCGTCGCGATGCCCTGGTACGCCATTCGACCTGGTATAACATCACGTCAAATGTCGGTACGTTCTGCATGGGCCTTGTTGCCTCGATGGAGAAGGAGAACGCGGCCGAGCCTGATTTCGATACGCATTCGATCGACTCGGTCAAAGCTTCGCTCATGGGTCCCATGTCGGGCATCGGCGATGCAATCTTCTGGGGCGTTATCCGTGTTATCGCGGCCTCGGTCGGTATGGCGCTGTGCTCTCAGAACGGATCGCTTCTGGGTCCGATCGCGTTTCTGCTCATTTACAACATTCCGTCGTGGATTACGCGTTGGGTGCTGACGGTTCTTGGGTATCGCGTCGGTTCGAGCTTCATCACCAAGATCTACGAGAGCGGCTTGATGGGTATTGTAACCAAACTCTCAAGCACGCTCGGCCTGCTGATGATCGGCGCCATGGCTGCCTCGTTCGTTAAGTTCAACTGCGCGATCTCAATTCCGATGCCCGAGGGCGATCCGGTCATGATCCAGACGTATCTCGATACGATCTTCATCGGCCTGATTCCGCTGCTGTACACCCTGGGTTGTTTCAAGCTGCTCAAGAAGAACACCAACGTGAACTGGATCATTATCGGCACCATGATCATTGGCCTGGTGCTTGGCCTGACGGGGATTTGCTAGTTGCTGCAAGTTTCAAGACGATGTTTACCCGCCCGAGTGTGCCTAAGGTGCGCTCGGGCGGGCTTGCGTTGGGTTTAAAGCAATGTATACACTGTCTGCGCCGATACGCGTAGACGATTCGTAAGCACGTGTGCGCTCTGGATACCGCATCCCGCGGTATCCATGCATTACGATGGCCGTAATCAGTCATAGTGTAAGAATGGAATTCAAGCCACACGGAAAGGTGCATGCCATGGATAGCAAGGACGAGTGCAAGCAGCCCCTGCGCGAGAAGAGGGAGACGAAAAAGCCCACCGATCCCTACATTCGTGCCGAGAACGAGGATGACGACGGCTACGATCCTTATAGCGATCGTCGCCCCGAGCGCGAGCCCCTCTTCGAAGCCGACCCCTGGCGTTAAGTAGCTGATTTGGGACGGGGCTTTTTTAGCTACTTTGTTTTCGGCTAGAGGCGTTCATGCCTGCCCCCTCGGCCGCTCGATATCCTCCGGGAGGGGCCACTAATAGAAAACTTGCTTATCCATTAATCAAGATACGCATAATCTTGCTCTCCTGCTAATCAAGAATCGTTATAATCTTGATTAGCAGGAGAGCAAGATTGGAGAATTATGGCATTCAACGACTTGGTGGCTCAAAAAATAAAGGACTTTGAGCAACAGGGGATTCCGCAGGTCTTTGAGCGCGACCTTGATCTGGGCAACCCGCAGGAGCCAAAGCGCGACAACATCGTATATGTGATTGTGGGCGCCCGTCGTTGTGGAAAGACGTATCGCCTGTATCAGGAGATACGGCGGCTTCAGGGCCAAGGCGTCGAGCTTGACCGGATGCTATATTTCAATTTTGAGGATGAGCGCTTGCGTCCGTATAAGCCATCGCTACTAGCGGACGTGCTCGATACATTCTATGCACTATATCCTGCTGCTCGAGGCGAGGGCGCCTACCTTTTCTTTGACGAGATCCAGGAAATACCCGAATGGGGTGCGTTTCTGCGACGCGTGGTCGATACGGAGAAGGCGACCGTTTACGTGACGGGATCTTCTTCTAAGATGCTGTCCTCAGAACTTAAGAGCGAGTTCAGGGGCCGTTCTCTTGTGCGAGAGCTTTTTCCGTTGAGTTTTTCGGAATACGTCCGATATAAGACGGGGAGCGTTCCTGAGTCGAACGCGCCCTTCTCCTCAAGCGCTGCAGCGTTGCTCCGACACCATCTGGTCGGATATCTCGAGCGAGGGGGATTCATCGCGACACTTGAGCAGACGCCCGCAGACGCGATTCAGCTGCTACAGGAATATGCGTCGCGAACGGTCGCTATGGACGTTGTGGAGCGTTACGACGTCAAGAGCCCTCGTTTGGCCTCACTGTTTCTGACGCGGTGTATGGCATCTTCGGGACGAGAGCTGTCGGTGAACAAGGTGTACAACGAGTTCAAGAGCAGGCAGATACCCGTCAGTCGTAATTCGCTCAGCGACTTACTTGAGTATTACGAGGACGCCTACCTGCTGTTTTCTGTGCCGGAGTTTACGCGTTCACTTGCAAATAATACGCGGTCTGCGTCTAAAGTCTACGCTGTCGATCCTGCGATGTTTGGAGCATTCTCTCCCGCATCGGCATTGGACCAGGGCCAGAGGCTCGAGACTGCGGTGTTCAATGCGCTCAGAAGAAGGACTCCTGCGGTGCGGGTCGGTTCGGTCTGCCGCCTACTGGTCAAGGAGAAGAATAAAAGCCATGAGGTTGACTTTGTGGCTGGGGATGCACTTCTCATGCAGGCTTATAGCCTGACTCAGGTGAGTGTGGATATGGCAAGCGAGAAAACGCGCGAACGCGAAATTGCAGCCCTCGATGCCTCGATGGCCCAGTTTGATCTTGGCGAGTCGGTAATCGTTACTATGGATGAACAGGCCGATATTCCATGTGAACACGGTGTGGTACACGCTGTGCCCGCATGGAAGTGGCTCCTTGCCTAATCATCTACGGATCTGTGGGGCCAGGACCTCCTGGCCCCTTCATCACGGTTGGGGAGTACCATGATGCGCCCGGCTAGTCCTGGGCCTTGATGCTCGGCAGCAGAATCTGGGCGATGTAGTCGCATTCGAGCTTGGTGGCAGCGTCGGCCTTGCCGTCTTTGCCGACCAGCACGCTCTTGATCTGGCTGTAGGTGTAGCGGTTGCCGGTCGTAAGCTCGACAAGCTCAATGGCTGTGTCCATGGGATAGGTCGACACGGGGTTCTGCGTGCGCCCGTTGATGGTCTGGGGCACCACGTACGGATAGACGGGGCCGCTGGCGTAGACGGTATAACCGTTGCCTAGATTGGCCGCACCCAAAACCGTATCGCCCTCATCGGGCGTAAAGCTCTCGCCCTCGCGCACCGCGACGAGCGTCACAATCGGCGTATCGCTGTCGCCGGCAAGATAGATGCATAGCGTGCTGCCATTTTGCCAAGTCTCGACCTTGCCGTACCATTCGACGGGGATATCGAGCTGGTAGAGGTCGGTTGCCTTGTGACGGGCGTCGGGCATCACGGGCTGCCTGTGCCTTTGCGCGCTCAGGGCATTGACGGCGGCGTCGCGCCGCCGCGGTTGCCGCCTGCTGGACGCACCCTTGGCGGTGGCCGGCGGAGC
>ENA-OQHA01000856-OQHA01000856.1-human-gut-metagenome-genome-assembly--contig:-NODE-856-length-13797-cov-3.012802_pt1 | contig 13797 bp, 17 predicted proteins | sample MGYA00242558_ERZ504707 | MGnify/ENA primary metagenome ERZ504707 (study PRJEB26092, sample SAMD00036197) | human gut metagenome | host: Homo sapiens | study: EMG produced TPA metagenomics assembly of... | reverse complement strand
CTGCAAGATCCTATCCGTTTCAGGTAATCCGGAAATTTATGTTCAATCGTCCGGGAGAGGTTTTTTATATTGGTGGAAATGATATCCTTCCGGCGCGTTGTCAGCGGAACGGGAGGCTGAAGTGATCGAAATGCTGGGAACAGAAAAGGAAAAAGAGGGAAAGTCGGTTCTGATCGAGCATAATCTACGGCTGGTGGTTTATATTGCAAAGAAATTTGATAATACAGGGGTAGGTGTGGAGGATCTGATCTCCATCGGAACCATAGGGCTCATAAAGGCTATCAATACCTTTGATCCGGTAAAAAATATCAAGCTTGCCACCTATGCATCACGATGTATCGAAAATGAGATCCTGATGTATCTGAGGAGAAACAGCAAAACAAAGATGGAGGTTTCCATTGATGAGCCGCTGAATGTGGACTGGGATGGAAATGAGCTGCTGCTTTCGGATATCCTGGGAACGGATGACGATGTGATCTCCAGACGTCTGAAGATGAGGTGGAGATCGCACTTCTTGGAAAAGCCATCAGCAAACTGACAAAGCGGGAACAGATGATCATCCGTCTGCGATTCGGCATCGGAAATCGGGAAGGAAGCGAGAAAACACAGAAGGAGGTAGCGGATCTTTTAGGAATTTCGCAATCCTACATTTCCCGCCTGGAAAAGCGGATCATGAAGCGGCTGCGGAAAGAAATCGTAAAGTATGAATAGATGAAACCGGAAAAAACGGTTTACCGGACAGGTTTCCCTTATGGAGGAAGTAAAACCAAAAAATATTTTGAGACACCACAGGGAGATGAGCGTCTTGGATGGACCGGTGATGCAGAAATCTTCTGCCGTACGGCATGCTTCCTTGAAAATACCTATTCCTTCTACCGAAAATGGCTCCGTGATGTGGAGGCAGACCAGACAGAGGAGGGCGGTGTTGCCCATGTTGTTCCGGATATCATTTCCGGAAACGAAGGGTATAATTGGCTCCTTGAGCAGGGAAGTCATTCGGCGGCAGAGAGAAGATTTGAAATTCCGGGAAATACAGTAGAATTTGTCAGAGACCTTCGATATAATAAATACAGAGTGTTTACAGAGCTACAGAATGAACAAAAGAAGAAGGGGTGTGGCAGAATGATCGACATTGCACATGCAAAACAGGAATTCGAAAAATATCTGGATGAATACGACCGGGAGGATGAACAGATCTGTCTGAAGATCGTACATACCTATGGAGTGATGAAATACGCAGGAGAGATCGCCAGAAAAATGGAATGTTCCGGTGAAGATGTGGAACTTGCGGAGCTGATCGGTCTGCTTCATGATATTGGCCGTTTTGAGCAGATCCGTAGATTTCACAGCTTTGAGCCGGGAACCATGGATCATGCCGTGTTCGGTGCAGAACTTCTCTTCGGGGAGGAGAAGCTGATCCGGCGCTTCGTGGAGGATGATAAATTTGATGAGCTGATCGATGCAGCAATTCGGAAGCACAGTGATTTCAAACTGGAAGGAATCCACGATGCAAGAACACTTTTCCATGCAAAACTGATCCGGGATGCCGATAAGCTGGATAACTGCAGAGTAAAGCTGGAGGCGTCTGTTGAAGCCATGCTGGGAGTCTCTGAGAAAGATGCAGGAGAAGGCTGATCTCACCGGCAGTGTGGGAGTCCTGTCTCAGAAGAGAATCCGTGTTATCCGCAGATAGACATGTGCCGGTGGATTACTGGGTATCTTATCTTGCACAGTATTATGATATTAATTTTCCTGAGACCTGTGAGATCATCGAAGAAGAGGATTATATCACCAGGATCGCAGGCCGGCTGACGTACCAGGAACAGGATACCAGAACTAAGCTCCATATTCTCACAGAAGATCTGAACAGGTATCTGGAGATGCCGGCTGTGTCTGTGAAGGAATAGGAGCATAGCAGTAACTCATAGCAGAGAGACTTGTTATATTTTTTTGTTTGGGGTTGACTTTGAGGCGGTTTTCGCCTAAAATATATCAAAGATACGGCGATGATGAGAATAGTACACAGGGAATTATCTCAGAGAGGGATCTGCTTTGGTGGAAGGATCCTGTGCGTGAACTGTGGAACCGGCCTCGGAGCTCTGCGTGATTGAAGCGTGGCGTGTGTTTCCGGCGTTAACGGGTGTTGAGAGAACAGCTTTTCAGGCTGTTAACTGGGGTGGTACCGCCGAAGTCATTCGGTCCCTTGTGAGGGATTTGGATGGCTTATTTTTTTGTCCGTAAAACGGGATTGTAAATGCAGTGTACGGTTTATGGGACAGAAGAGTGAGCTGGAAGGATTCCGGATTGCTGTGGCTGCCTGACAGCCGGCAATATGTAACAGATCACAAGAAAAAGGAGATTTATCATGGCAAAAGAAAAGAAATTAGTACAGGCCATCACATCTATGGATGAGGATTTTGCTCAGTGGTATACAGACGTTGTTAAGAAGGCTGAGCTCTGTGGCTATACAAGTGTTAAGGGCTGTATGGCGATCAAACCTGCAGGTTATGCGATCTGGGAGAATATCCAGCATGAGCTTGACCGCAGATTTAAAGAAACCGGTGTAGAGAACGTTTACATGCCGATCTTTATCCCGGAGTCTCTTCTTGATAAAGAGAAAGATCATGTAGAAGGTTTTGCTCCGGAGGTTGCATGGGTGACTCATGGCGGCCTTGATCCGCTGCAGGAGAGACTTTGCGTGCGTCCGACTTCTGAGACTCTGTTCTGCGATTTCTACCAGAAAGAGATCCAGTCCCACAGAGATCTTCCAAAGGTATATAATCAGTGGTGTTCCGTTGTCCGTTGGGAGAAGACAACACGTCCCTTCCTTCGTTCCAGAGAGTTCCTGTGGCAGGAGGGACATACTGCTCATGCAACAGCTGAGGAAGCGGAGCAGCGTACCATCCAGATGCTGAACATCTATGCAGACTTCTGCGAGGAAGTTCTTGCGATTCCGGTCATCAAAGGCCAGAAGACAGACAAGGAGAAATTTGCAGGTGCTGAGGCTACTTATACCATCGAATCTCTGATGCACGACGGTAAGGCTCTCCAGTCCGGTACAAGCCATAACTTTGGAGATGGCTTTGCCAAAGCATTCGGAATCCAGTACACAGATAAAGATAATACACTGAAATATGTTCACCAGACATCCTGGGGAATGACAACCCGTATGATCGGTGCGATCATCATGGTTCACGGTGATAACAGCGGACTTGTTCTTCCTCCGAGGATCGCTCCGGTACAGACTGTGATCATCCCGATCCAGCAGCGTAAAGAAGGTGTTATGGAGAAGGCTGACGAGCTTCTTGCAGCACTGAAGGCAGCAGGTATCCGTGCAAAGGTTGACGCGACAGACAAGAGCCCGGGATTCAAGTTTGCTGAGCAGGAGATGCGTGGTATCCCGCTTCGTGTGGAATGTGGACCGAAGGATATCGAGAACGGTCAGGCAGTTCTCTGCAGAAGAGATACCCGTGAGAAATACACAGTATCCTTCGAGGAGCTTGCAGATAAGGTAAAAGAGCTTCTGGATACCATTCAGCATGATATGCTGGAGCGCGCACGTGCACACAGAGAGTCACATACTTACGTAGCAAAGAATTATGAGGAGTTCGGTGAGATCATCAACAGCAAACCGGGATTCATCAAAGCTATGTGGTGCGGTGATCGTGCATGTGAAGACAAGATCAAGGAAGATTTCCAGGCAACATCCAGATGTATGCCGTTTGAGCAGGAGCAGTTAAGCGACGTTTGCGTATGCTGCGGAAAACCGGCTAAGAAAATGGTTTACTGGGGACGTGCATACTAAAAAATACAGCAGGCCACTTCAAAAAAGTGGGATGATCATATTGCAGAAACAACGGCGGGGCAAAATATGCTCCGCTGTTTTATGAATCTATGTTATAATAGCGTTAAGGAAAACATATCAGAATATTATTCGGCTGCTGACATGGAGATAATACAGCGAAATGTAAACGTGTTTTGAACGGACAGCAGCGATCATTAAGAGGAGTTATTATGACGATTAACATACCACAAAAAGCAGAACAGATCCTGCATATTCTCAATGAAGCCGGCTATGAGGCATATGTTGTTGGCGGCTGTGTCCGGGATTCTATCCTGGACCGGGTGCCTGGGGACTGGGATATCACTACCTCTGCACTTCCGGAGCAGGTGAAGGAGCTTTTTCACAGAACTGTAGATACGGGGATCCAGCATGGAACAGTAACTGTAATGATGGGCAAAGAGGCTTTGAGGTGACAACCTACCGTGTGGACGGAGAATATCATGATGGCCGTCACCCGGATGCCGTGACCTTTACCAGGAGTCTTGAGGAAGATCTGAAACGAAGAGATTTTACCATTAACGCCATGGCTTATCATCCGGGGCATGGACTGGTGGATCTGTTTGGCGGAATGGAGGATATCAATAGGAAGATCATCCGTTGTGTCGGGGATCCGGTGGAACGTTTTACAGAGGATGCTCTTCGGATGCTCCGTGCAGTGCGTTTTTCCGCACAGCTTGGTTTTACTGTGGAGGAGAATACGAAAGCGGCACTGGCGCGGATGTCGGGGAACCTGGAGCATGTCAGTGCAGAGCGTATCCAGACAGAGCTTGTAAAGCTTCTGGTATCCGATCATCCGGATTACCTCCGGACAGCTTGGGAGACAGGCCTTACCCGGGAATTTCTTCCGGAATTTGATGCCTGTATGGAAACAGCGCAGAATACCCCCATCACTGCTGCAGCGTAGGCGAGCACATCCTGAAAAGCCTTACGGAGATCGAGAATGACAGGCTTCTTCGTATCACCATGCTTCTTCATGACATTGCCAAGCCGGTTGTAAAAAAGACAGATGAGAATGGAAGAGACCACTTTAAAACTCACGGACCGGCAGGCGAAAAGCTGGCAGGAAAGATCCTGCGCCGTCTGAAATTTGATAATGTAACGATCCGAAATACCTGTCGTCTGATCCGGTATCATGATCTTCGTCCCACTCCGGACGCCGAGGATGTGCGGAGAGCTGTGAATCTTATCGGAGAAGAGCTTTTTCCGCTGTATCTGAAAGTGCAGAAGGCAGATCTTTTATCTCAGAGTACTTACAGGAGGGAGGAGAAGCTGGCACGGTTAAGCGGTGTGACGGAAGCTTATCAGGGGATCCTTGAAAGAGGTGAATGTACATCTCTGAAAACCCTGGCAGTTTCCGGAAGGGATCTTATAAAGGCAGGACATCCGGCCGGACCGGCACTGGGAGCACTGCTCGAAAGACTTCTTGACTGTGTGCTGAAAGATCCAACCCTTAATACAAAAGAAAAACTTCTTGAAACAGCAGAAAAAGATAGCATAAAAACCGAATAGAATAACAAAAATCCCCCCTGCATAAAATAGAACGTAAAATAAGGCAGGGGGGAACTTTTTTGTATGATTATGGGTTGAGCGTGCTGGAGCAGTATGGGCTTACGGCTTCATTCTCCGGCAGGGTGCGGGGGGCACTTCTGTGCCGGACAGAAAAAGGTCCGGTGATACTCCGGGAATTTCATGGCTCGGAAAAAAAGCTTTCCATGCAGCAGCAGCTTCTTGAAAAAATGAAAGAACAGAACTGTCTTGTGGACGCCTATCTCAGAAACAGGGAAGGCGTACTGGTAAGCAGGGACAAAGATTCTGTTCCATATACTGCACAGATCTGGTTTGAGGGACGGGAATGTGACACGAGATCCGAAAACGATATTTTAAAAAGCATCCGGACTCTGGCACAGATCCACAAGATCATGCAGCTTCCTGTGGAAATGGATTATGCGGGAAGAAATCTGCAGGAAGAATATATCCGGCATAATCAGGAAATGAAAAAAATACGCCGTTTTATCCGAAAAAAAGGAGCGGTCAATTCTTTTGAGAAGGATTATCTGAAAAGCGTGGAATGGTTTCTGCAAAAAGGAGAAGAAGCGGCAGCTATGCTGGAAACCACGGATTATAAAAATCTGCGGCAGCAGTCTCTTCAAAGTGGCAGTATCTGTCATGGCGAATATAATCAGCATAATGTGCTGATACTTGGGAAAAACACAGCGGTGACGAATTTCAGTCACTGGAGCTTGATGTGCAGATGGCAGATCTGTACCGATTTATGCGGAAAATCCTGGAGAAATACAGCTGGGATCTGCACCTCGCGCAGAAGATGCTTTCTGCATATGATTCCGTACGACCGCTCTCGGAGTCTGAGTGGCAGAATCTGAGAGTCCGGTTCTGTTATCCGGAAAAATACTGGAAACTGGCAAATCATTATTATACACATAACAAGGCTGTGATCTCCGGAAAAAATGTGGAAAAGCTGAGAACCTTGATCCATCAGAAAAAACAGTGGGAGGAATTTTCAAAACAGTGCTTCAGACAGTAATGATTCTGAATGTGACAAAAACAAAACTTCCCTTTTTCTGAAAATTGTTATATAATATTAAGTATCTTATATAAAGAAACAGGGAGGTATTTTGGAACATGGATTATAAAGAAATCTATAATCAGTGGCTTGAAAACCCATACTTCGATGAGGCGACAAAAGAAGAATTGAAAGCGATCAAAGACGACGAAAATGAGATCAAAGAGCGTTTTTATATGGATCTTGAGTTTGGTACGGCAGGCCTGCGTGGTATCATCGGCGCAGGTACCAACCGTATGAATATTTATGTGGTAAGAAGAGCAACCCAGGGGCTTGCCAACTATATTGCCAAGGTTGACAAGAAATCCCAGGGAGTTGCTATCGCATATGATTCCCGTCATATGTCACCGGAGTTTGCCCAGGAAGCAGCACTTTGCCTGGCAGCAAACGGATCAAGGCTTATATCTTTGAGACACTTCGTCCGACACCGGAGCTTTCCTTTGCAGTACGTCATCTGGGCTGTGTGGCAGGTATCAACGTAACAGCCAGCCACAATCCTCCGGAATACAACGGATACAAGGTTTACTGGGAGGACGGCGCGCAGATCACACCACCTCATGATTCCGGTATCATGGGCGAGGTAAAGGCAATCTCCGACTGGAATACCGTAAAGACCATGGACAAGGAAGACGCAGTAAAGGCAGGACTTTTCGAAGTGATCGGACAGGCTGTCGATGATGCTTACATGGCAGAGCTTAAGAAACAGATCATCCATATGGATGCAATCCAGGCAGAGGGCAGGAACCTGAAGATCGTTTACACACCTCTTCACGGAACCGGCAATATCCCGGCCAGAAGGATCCTTAAAGAGCTTGGATTTGAGAATGTATATGTAGTACCGGAGCAGGAGCTTCCGAACGGGGATTTCCCGACAGTCAGCTATCCGAACCCGGAGGCAGCAGAGGCATTTGAGCTTGGCTGAAGCTTGCGAAGGAAGTGGATGCAGACATCGTACTTGCCACAGACCCGGATGCAGACCGTCTTGGCGTCCGCGTAAAGGATAAAAACGGAGAGTATCATGATCTTACCGGTAACATGTCCGGATGCCTTCTTGCAAACTATGAGCTGAGCCAGAGAAAGGCTGTAAACGGAAGCCTTCCGGAGGACGGAGCTCTTGTAAAGACTATCGTTACAACAAACCTGGCAGATGCCATTGCCAAGGGATACAACGTGAATCTTATCGAAGTACTTACCGGATTCAAATACATCGGACAGCAGATCCTCGGATTTGAGAACAGTGGCAAGGGTACATATCTTTTCGGATTTGAGGAGAGCTACGGCTGCCTGATCGGAACCTATGCAAGAGACAAGGATGCCATTGTTGCTACCATGGCACTTTGCGAAGCTGCTGCTTACTATAAGACACAGGGCAAGACTCTCTGGGATGCAATGATCGATATGTATGAGGAGTTCGGTTACTATAAGGATGCCATTCAGGCAGTTACCATGAAGGGTATCGAGGGTCTTCAGAAGATCCAGGAGATCATGACAACACTTCGTCAGAATCCGCCTGCTGAGTTTGCCGGACATAAGGTGACTGCTGTACGTGACTACAAGCTGGATGAGATCACAGATCTTGCAACAGGTGAGAAGAAGCCGACAGGACTTCCGAATTCCAATGTTCTCTACTATGAGCTTACCGATGATGCATGGGTTTGCGTAAGACCGTCCGGAACAGAGCCTAAGGTAAAATTCTATTATGGCGTTAAGGGAACATCTCTTGCAGATGCAGACGAGAAATCCGATGCAATGGGCAAGGCTGTTCTTGAAATGGTTGATTCCATGAAATGATAAAATGGTCACATTCCGCCTGTAATATGCGAAAAACCTTGACATTATAAGCCAAAAGCGGTATATATATAAAGCAAAGTCAAAAATAAGAGAACATCAATTATAGGAGGAAACACCATGAATAAAACAGAGTTAGTGGCAGCAATGGCGAAAGACACCAATCTTTCCAAGAAAGATGTAGAAGCTGTTCTGAAATCTTTTATCGATGTTGTAACAGATGAACTGAAAAAAGGCGAGAAGATTCAGCTGGTTGGATTTGGAACTTTCGAAGTAAGCACAAGAGCTGCAAGAGAGGGAAGAAATCCTCAGACTGGTGAGACCATGACGATCGAGGCTTCCAAGTCTCCGAAGTTCAAAGCAGGAAAAGCTTTAAAGGACGTTGTCAACGGTAAATAATCTGTTGGTTCAGAGTGATAACGGCAGGGGAAACCGGTTTTGGTTTCCCCTGCTTTTTAGGAGGAAAATTATGCGTCTTGATAAATATCTGAAAGTATCCAGACTGATCAAACGCCGTACGGTGGCAAATGAAGCCTGCGATGCAGGAAGAGTTCTGGTCAATGACAAGCCGGCCAAGGCTTCTGTACAGGTAAAGACCGGTGACACTGTGGAGATCCAGTTTGGAAGCCGTAATGTAAAGGTTGAAGTCCTGGAAGTTAAGGAAACGGTAAAAAAGGATGAGGTGGAAAGCATGTTCCGCTATATCTGATGCAGGGACAGCTGCCGTTTGGGCGTGATGGTCTATTCCGGATGGATTTTTCATAAAATAAAAGAGAAATCATCCCCAGGGAGGTATGGATTGGACGAGAAGAAAACGGCAGCATTTCACAGTCTGATGCTGGAGCGGCAGAAAGGCGGCACCATAACGGGAATCCGGGAGGTGATCTCTTTCGATGAAAAAGAAATACTGCTGCATACAGAGGAAGGAAAGTTATCCATAAAAGGCGAAGGACTTCATGTAAAACATCTTGATCTGAAAAGCGGGCAGCTTAGCTTGGAGGGAAAAATCGACAGTCTTACCTATCTTGGCAGGAAAAAGGACAAAAAAGAAGGATCCCTTTTAAAAAGACTGTTCCATTAAAGCTAAAATGACAGCAAACCGGTTGATATTTTTTTGAAGAAGTTGTAAAATTTGGATGTATAAGCTCGTAAAAGGTAAAGAGATCAGATTGTGTAAAAAAGGAGCAGCAGATTGAAAAATCCAAAAATGGAAAAGAAAAAAAAGGATCGGATATAATTATCTTGGCATGGCGGGGATCATGGTGATCGCACTGGTGTTGCTGGGAAGCCTTATGCTGCAGAGTAAGACTCTGGAACGGCGCAGGGATTATTATGATTCCAAAGCTACAGCACTGGAGAAGTCCATTGAAAGTGAGAAGGAACGTACCAAGGAGATCGAAGCAGAGAAAGAACATATGAAGACCGACGAATATGTGGAAGAGGCGGCTCGTGAGAAGCTGGGACTTGTGAAAGATAACGAGATCGTGTTTCAGGAAGAAAAATAGCTGAAAATCAAAGGTTTCGACGAAATTTTTTTTGACATTTTCGTGCGGCTTTGACAGATATTTCAGGGATCTTCCTTTATAATGTTCAGTCAGTGAAGGTTATAAGGGGAGGGGAAAATATGCAGGAATGGATCATTGCCATGCTCGTAGTCAGCATACTGCTGATACTCCGGGACATGGCAAAAACTGTCTTTTCGGGAAAAACGAAGGAAAAAGAAGAAATGCTGCCGCTTTGTGAAAGCCATCCCCAGAAGGAAAAAGTGGAACGGTATGCAGCATCCTTCCGGAAGCTTGCGGATACATTCTACGGAATGCCTTACCGTAAGGAATTTTTGAGTGGAGGACAGCTGAACCGTATCATATCGGACACCAGTGCGGCTGTATGTTCCAGATGTTATCAGAGAGAGATCTGCTGGGGAGAGCGTGCCGGGGAAACCATGCGGGGCAGTGAGAATATGATCCGTACCATGGAGGAAGGCAATGAAGAGAGTATCCAGAGAGCACGCAGTGAATGGATGGGAGCATGTGGCCGTTCCGCCCAGTATTTTCAGGTCCTGAATGAGGGATTTCGTGAAGAAAGGCAGAATCTCGTGTGGGATAACCGGATGATCGAAAGCCGGCTTGCAGTTGCACAGCAGCTGACGGAAATCTCGAGGATCATGGATCATATGGCAGAAGAGCTGTATGATATCATGCCGGCAGATCCGCAGTTTCAGGAAGATCTGAAAAAGGCTCTTCGTAAAAAGCATGTACTTGTAAAGAATGTCTGGGTCATGGATAAGATCGAAGGAAGACGGCAGATATTTCTGAATCTGAGAGCCAGGAGCGGACAGTGTGTTTCCATGACAGAGATTGCACAGATCCTGTCCAGGATCTGCGGAAGCTCCATGACGCCGGACGCCGACAGCCGCAGTATTGTAAATGGAGATTTTCGTATGGTCCATTTTGTGGAGGATGTCAGTTATCAGATGCTTTACGGAGTAGCGCGGCTTACAAGAGAAGCGGAAAAGGTTTCCGGAGACAATTATATCTGTCGTCAGGAAGAGGATGGCAGGTTTTTTCTCTGTCTGTCTGATGGGATGGGTTCCGGAATAGAAGCGTTTAAAGAAAGCGAGATCGTGGTAGAACTTCTGGAACAGTTTCTGGAATCCGGCTTTTCTCAGGAGACAGCTGCCAGAATGGTGAATTCCGCACTGCTATTGAAAGGACGGGAAGGGATGTTTTCTACTGTCGATATCTGTGCGGTGGATCTTTATACCGGGATCTGTGATTTTCTGAAAGCAGGGGCGTCTTCCACATTTATTAAAAGAGATCACTGGGTGGAATCCATTGCTTCGGAAAATCTTGCAGCAGGCTTGGTCCAGCAGCTGGATTTTGATACTGCCTCAAGGAAGCTTTATCATGGAGATTATCTGATCATGATGACAGATGGAGTTCTGGATGCGCTTCCTACAGAACGGGAAGAGGAAACTATGAAGGAGATCATTATGGATGTCCGGGAAAAAGAGCCCAGGGAGATGGGACGGGGAATACTGGAAAGGGTCCTGGGATACAGTGATTATCATGCCAGGGATGATATGACAGTAGTTGTGGCAGGATTGTGGAAAAAATAGAGTATTTTTGGTTACAGGAGAAAAATGATCACACGTGTAAGAAAATATATCAGAGACAATCGGATGCTGAAAGCAGAGGATATGGTTGTGGCAGGGGTTTCCGGAGGGGCGGATTCCATAGCAATGCTTCATATTTTGAAAAGTCTTCAGAAAGAGATCGGTTTTTCCATGGAAGTGGTTCATGTCCATCATGGGATCCGGGGCCAGGAGGCGGACCGGGATGAGCAGTTTGTGGAAAAATCTGCCGGGATTGGGGAATCCCTTTCCGGTCCAGGCATTATCCGGTTCCGGAGCTTTCCGGAAAGTGGAAGCTGGGAGAAGAAGAAACCGGAAGGATCGTGCGAAAACAGGCGTTTCAGGAGGAAAAACAGAGACTTGGTTTTTCCGGAGAACAGTCAAAAAAGAACGGACAGTTCCGGGTTGCGCTGGCACATAATCGCAACGATCTGGCAGAGACTATGCTGCATCATCTGGCAAGGGGAACCGGTATCCGGGGACTTTCCGGGATACAGGCGGTAAATGGTGAGATCATCCGGCCGGTTTTGTGTTTAGAACGGAAGGAGATCGTCAATTATCTGAAAGAGAGAGGTATTTCCTATATCACAGACAGCAGCAATCTTTCAGATGACTATACAAGAAACCGGATCCGTAACCATATTCTTCCGGCTATGGAACAGAAGATCAATGCAAAAGCGGTGGAGCATATGGCAGAAACCGCACGGGTTCTGGCAGAGGCAGATTCGTATCTTCAGAAAAGGGAAGGGAGCTTCTGGCAGGCTGCCGGAAAGAAAATGGCTATCTTCTGGATGAAAATTTTTGCACAGGATCTTATCCTTCAGGAATATGCGGTGATGGAGGCGTTTGAGATATTGTCAGGAAAACGTAAGGACTTACATCTCTTCATGTGGACCAGGTCCTTTCGCTTCAAAAAAAAGAAAACGGTCGTTATATCAACTTCCGGAATCGCTGCGGGTAATACGACAGTACGGAGGGGTATGTCTGAAAAAGAACTCTGCATCAGACAGAGAGAACGCTGCTTCCACTGAAAAAAAAGTATCGGCAGGTCTCAGAGAAATGTCTATGGAGCTTCCGGTACCTGGAATTCTGGAAAGTCCTTTCGGAGTTTTTGAGTTCGAAAATTTTTTCTTATAAGAAACAGAAGATTGAAGAAAAAAAAGTATACGAAATGGTTTGATTATGATAAAATAAAAAATAGTCCATGCGTTCGGACCAGAAGACAGGGAGATTATCTTACTGTAAACAGTGAAGGCGGAAGAAAGAAGCTGAACCGGATCTTTATTGATGAGAAGATTCCGGCGGAGATGAGAGACAGGCTTCCGGTTGTTGCGGCAGGATCTGAGATACTCTGGATCCCGGGAGGACGGATGAACGAGAAGTATAAGATCACTTCCACTACAGGGAGAGTGTTAGAATTACATTACCAAGGAGGAGCTTTAGCATGAGCGAAAAAATCAGGGTTTTACTCAGTGAAGAAGAGGTAGATGCCCGTATCCAGGAAGTTGCAGATATGATCAACAAGGATTATGACGGAAAAGATGTACACATGATCTGCGTTCTGAAAGGCGGCGTTTTCTTTATGTGTGAGCTTGCCAAGAGGATCACACGCCCGGTAACACTGGATTTCATGTCTGTGTCCAGTTACGGTGATGATACGAAATCCAGCGGTGTTGTAAAGATCGTCAAGGATCTGGATCAACCACTGGACGGGAAAGATGTTCTGATCGTAGAGGATATCATTGATTCAGGCAGAACCTTAAGCTATCTGCTGCGTATCCTGAAGGGCAGACATCCGGCAAGCATCAGACTCTGTACACTTCTTGACAAACCGGAGAGACGTGTGACAGATGTAGAGGTAGATTACTGCTGCTTCAATATTCCGGACGAGTTTGTAGTAGGATACGGACTTGATTATGCCCAGAAATACAGAAACCTTCCTTACATCGGAGTAGTGGAGCTTCAGGACTGAAAGGAGATTTAACCAAGTGAGCAAGCATTCAGGTAAGATAGGCCTGTACCTTCTGCTTATTGTGGCACTGATTGCAGGATATCTGTATCTCAATGACCAGGTATCTACCCAGGGCAGCTACACAATGGGCCAGCTGGAAAAGGCTCTGGAAGAAGACAAAGTGACGGATGCGGTGATCCATCAGAACAGAGAAGTGCCCACCGGTTATGTAACAGCAAACATTGTTTCAGATGGTCAGAAGACAGTCTACGTAACCGATGTAAAGGAAGCGGAGGCGCTTCTTGAAGAACATGATATCGATCCGACGATCCGCAATGTACCCAAGGACAGCTCCATGATCGGAACAGTACTTCCGGTAGTGCTTACCGGCGCGATCCTTCTCTTTTCTTTATGATGATGAACCGGCAGATGTCTGGAGCGGCGGAAGCAATGCGAAGATGATGAATTTCGGAAAAGCAGAGCCAGGATGTCGTCCCTGA
>ENA-OQHA01000855-OQHA01000855.1-human-gut-metagenome-genome-assembly--contig:-NODE-855-length-13797-cov-3.790198_pt1 | contig 13797 bp, 17 predicted proteins | sample MGYA00242558_ERZ504707 | MGnify/ENA primary metagenome ERZ504707 (study PRJEB26092, sample SAMD00036197) | human gut metagenome | host: Homo sapiens | study: EMG produced TPA metagenomics assembly of... | reverse complement strand
GCATCCCGGTAAAGAACTGCCTGCAAGTAAGGCAATGCGGAGCAGGAAGACAATGCATGACCTGCCCGTTTGTCTTCTTCGTGCAAATACACCCTGACAGTTGAAAACCGTCTGTCAGCCTGCATGACATGCAATGTTCCTCCCTGTTCTGCAGAAAGTGTGACACAATACCCTTCTGCTTCTTTATACAAACTAACGTAGCCCATATCGCTGAGCGTATTCTCGATTAATTCACCCGAAGGCATCGCAGCCTTATTTTCCACCGAAGTACACACCGTACACTTCAGCAAAGCTTTTTCCTGCCCCTCCTTCTTACCATAGAAGGGGCGGAAAGAGGGTAATAAGGTATCAGCATCCCATCCATCCGGAAAACTGACACTCACTTCAAATCCTGCGATAGAAAACTGATGTTCTATTCTCATTTCAATTGTCCTTTCAACAAACTGGAAAATACCCAAAAACCTTCTTTGGGCGCATAACGAAATGCAAAACGAATATTACGCTGAAAAGCACATGCCGTCTGCCATTTGCCGGCCAAAAGCGATTGTGACTTCCGCTGATGTCCGGGAACATACAAGCCAAAATTTCCGCCCCTCCAGATAATATCAAGTAAAGGGGATGAATCTGAAGCGACCTCCTGATAAGGAAGATACGCCACTGGAAGTCCCAGATGTTCCACCAAAAATGCATGTAGCAACTGCTGCCATCTGTCCATTCCCAATTGTAATGTAATCTTTTTCATTTCTTCAGATTCCACCTCATCATGCAACTTATAGCAACTGCGGGCCATATCGCACAACTGACGCAATCCGATTCCCCATCCCAAAGCATGTTTTAAAATATGTAGGCTCTGAAGCAGGAGATTCAATACAGGAGAAGGAATCCTTACATCCAGTCCTCCTTCCAATCTCATGTGATTATATCCATATTGCTGTTCCAGCTCTTTTGCATAACGTTGTAAAAAAGGATTATGCAAATCCAGCAAGCACGTATGATGCTCCACTTCTACTCCCTTCCATGCGTAGGTCACACTCTGATCGGCTTGTACCTTTTCCCGCAAGCCACACTGACGGATAAGAGAAAAGCTTTTTCAAACATCTGCCGGCTATCGAAATAAAAATCAATATCCCCACATTCGCGTAACAAAGGGTTCTCATATAACGAGGCAATTCCTTGCCCCTTCTGTAATACAGGCTGAACTCCGCTTTCGGTAAACCATTGCACCAATAATTCCAACGCCTTGTTCATCTGCATATTTTTACGCTCAATAGCATCTGTTTCTGCCATCCAGCGAACCAGTAATTCTTCTGCCGGTAAAAAATGTTCAGGCAAATGCTGTATTCCCTGAAAAACAATTCCGGTAACAGTCTGCTGCCTTGACAAAAGGTACAAGTTCTTCCACTCCCCTGCAGACATTGGAAAACAAGACAAATCTTCTATCCTGCTCTCCCATAACCCTGCTCTCAACAACACAAGTAATGCTTTCTGTACCTTCTTCATATCTTTTTCACAGTAAAACCTTTCCTAACCAATCAATCCAAAAGCCTGCCAGTCTGCCAACTGTTTCTCCAAATCACGGCGGGCCACCTCTGCATCGACTTTATATTCCTGACACAAACGTTCTGTCAGTTCATCCAAGGTGGTACACCCATCAGCTACACACTGCCATATCCATGCTGCCGTCTGATTCAAGCTATACACTTTACTCATATTTACATTACCTGCGCAGGCATCCACAATCATGTAGCGATTGCCAATCTTACGCAGTTGAATTCCTTTACGTATCTCTATCTTATTCATATCAAAGCTATTAGAATTTTTTACCCATAAAAATGGACATGGCCGTAAGCCATACGATTTTAATATCCATCCATAAAGAGCGGGTACGCATATATTCCAAATCCATTCTAAGACGTTCCAGCATTTTTTCCATCGTATCAGTGTAGCCGTTGTAAAGAGTCGCTTTAGAAAATAGTCCCGGACGCAAACGATACAATAACTCATAATCCGGATTGATGGCCTTAATCTTATCCACGAAATATTTCCGTTCCGGACGTGGGCCTACAAAACTCATTTCTCCTTTCAGCACATTCCATAGTTGCGGCAATTCATCCAGGTGATGCTCCCGAAGGAAACGTCCGATTCGGGTCAGTCTGCTGTCATTTTTCTGGCAAAGAGCCGGTTTTCCATCCGATTCCGAATCGACCGACATCGATCGAAACTTATACAAAATGAAAGGCTTTCCACCATACCCGATACGTTCCTGACTAAAAATCACTGGTCCCCCATCCTCATGCTTGATTAACCAGGAAATAAGTAAAAACACCGGCGAAAAAATAATCAAGGCTATCAAGCTTACAATTACATCAGCCACACGTTTCACTCTGCAAGCCGTAACCGACATCCCCGCACTCGGATAATAATAATGGTCATTTGCCACATAAGCCATCATGGCTTTGGACATGACATCTTCTTTGTTTACATTTTTCATAACTCCAAGTATATGGTTAAACATTTATCAATCATACATTCCTTCGTAAACATGTCACGATAACGTTTAGTCGCACCTTCCGAAAATTTCCGATAGACCTCCTCATTTTCCGTTACCGCTTCAATTGCCCGGGCTAAATCTTGCGCATTCCCCGGTTCCGCATTCATCCCCGATACACCTTCTTCATTCACCCAGGACACTCCTGACTGAGGTATTCTGGTAGCTACCACAGGCTTTCCGCACGACATTGCTTCTATCTGCACAATACCAAACGCTTCTGTTTTCTGTACACTGCTCATGCAAAATACATCGCAGGCTCCGTAGTAGGCAGGCAGTTCCTCGTCACTGACTCTCCCTAATAGTTTCACCTTTTCCTGCAAATTCAAGGAAACAATTTCCTTCTGCAGCTCTTCCTTCAAAGCCCCGGATCCCCCAATCAGCACCACAAAATCATCTTTCAAATATTTGGCAGCCTCCACTAAAAAACGGTACCCTTTATAGGCTACCAGACGACCAAGTGAAAACACGATTTTCTTGCCCGGATACTCACTTCTGAGGGCCTTCACCGCTTCCGGTACAGGTTGCATCGGTTCTACTCCGATAGGCAGACAGACCGTCTTATGCTGCACGTGTTGTAAAAAAGGCGATTCTGCCAAATAGACGGGAGAAGTTCCCACAATCACATCAGCACGCTTCAACAGCCATTGCTGCAAAGGATAATACAGCTTCAGCAACATCTTTTGCTTTTGAATGTCACTGTGCCAATGAAGCACTACTTTTCCTTTATATCCAGAAAGGAACAAGGCCAAACAAGCCATAGGGTCAGGATGATGTACATGAATTATATCATACTTTCCACAAATTTTACGCAAAGTGAAAATCATGGAAGGCGAAATCATCGTTGCACAAGCTTTTACCCAAGTATGGGTGCAAATCAGCTGTGCATGCTCATTCAGCAAGATAATCCGTTCCTCCCCTTCCTCTGCTGCACACAGCATGTGACATCCGATTCCCCTTTCGGACAGTCCTTTCATTAAATCAAATGCAACTTTCTCAACTCCTCCACGTATGGGATAGAATTTTCCTAGTTGCAATACTTTCAGATTTTCCACATTCATAGACTTCAATTTATTCCCAGAAAATGCTACTACCTACACATTTATAGGCCAGCATCCACTTTCACCATTTCAGGGTATCCGAGTATGTTTTCGAGTTAATTTAGAATAATAGATATGCACCTTCAATCAGCACATCCCAATATTTAGCAGCCTCACTCTCGAAGCCTTCAGAAAGATTCATAGCAAATAATTTACACGATTAACCACGTTTCGTCAGTTCGTCGTACAAACGAATATAATCAGAATAACGATCTTCTTTTTTAAAATGCATCAATGCATATTCCCGACACCGGCTTTGATAATAAGACTTACCCCGCTGCCGTATCATTCGTGCTGCTTCCAGAAACTCCTTATAATTACCCTGCTCCACAATGAAGCCAGTCTCATCCGTCACAGCTTCTACACTTCCTCCTGTCCGGTAAGTAACTACCGGAGTACCGCAAGCTATCGCCTCCATATTGACCGTAGGATAATTATCCTGCCAAGTAGGGTTAATAAACGCGTCGGCTATGGAGTACAGTCCGGCCAACTGCTGTATATTTTCCGTCCGGGCTATACCAATAATATTTTCAGGCAGTCTCTTTCTTTCCTCCGGTTTAATACCTACCAGCACAATCAGTTCTTCTTTCTTCAGAAGAGCAGCCATCTGAATGAAATCATCCAGCCCTTTTTCCCGGCTCCAGATACTGGCTACCCCCAGCAACACATGCTTATCGCCCAGCCCATATTTCTCCCTTACTTCCTGTGCATCATACACACGAAACACCTCCGTATTGATACCATTATGAATCACCTGGAAATTATATCCGCAGAAAAAAGACTTCTGCATCTCCGACTTTATCCAGTTGGATACCGGTACAATCACTAGTTTGTCTTGCGGCATGGAAGTAAAAGCCTGTTTTTTATCCAAATAGTTCTGCCGGCTACGGTCTATCCACAAGCTTGCCGGGAATTCCTTACGCTGAGGACACTCTCCGCACCCATCCTGCCAACGGTTACAGTTCACATAAGAATAATAATAACAATGTCCCGTATAAAGCCAGCAGTCGTGTACGGTCCACACTACCGGAATATTGCATTTTGACAAATACTCAAACAGAATGCGGTAATTCAGAAAATAGCCATGAATATTGTGTATATGAATCACATCCGGCTGAATCCGTTCAATCTGTCGGATAAATTGCCGGGTAGCGAATGAAGAAGCCAGTCCATGACGGTCAAACAAGCGCGTTTCCAGCCCATGCCATGCCACACTCCATTTGTTGCCTACCGGCACCAGCTTTGAACGGCAAGGCTTTATGCCATCACGTCCACGGCTGTAAGCAATGTAACTCTGCCAGCCGTTCTGCATAGCCAGTTCTCCAATTTCCTGCATGATGCGCCCCGTAGAAGTAGAGACACGCAACACAGGATTTATCTGAAGCAATGTTTTCATTTTGCAGTTATTGAAGTAAACAAGCGAATCCATTGTGACATGACCGCCTGTTCTGAATAAGTGTCCACCACTTTTCGGGCATTCAGCGACAACATTTTCCGATAAGCTTCATCCTCCATCACTTTCATCATCGCATCAGCCAACGCCTGAATATCTCCATTCGGAACCAACAAACCGTTTATCCCGGGCTGAATGATATCTTTTGGACCACATTTATAGTCAAACGACACTACTGGAAGTCCGCAAGCCATGGCTTCAATCATCACCATCGGAAAACCTTCATAATTAGAACTCATCACCAACATGTCACTCTTTACGTACTCTTCCCCTATCTGTTTGGTAGGCCGGTTAAGCCGGACCGAATCCTGTAGTTCCGCCTTATCAATCATCTGCTGCAGCATCTCCCTCCATTCTCCCTGACCAAAAATATCCAGTTTCCAGTCGGTAAACTTGCCGGTATGCCGTACCAGCTGCCAGGCTGAACCAGGCGATCAAACCCTTTCTGATAATCCAAGCGTCCCACCGCAATCACCCGCTTGTTCATTACATCCGAATAGGCATCACTCACATGCATGGCTGCATTGGGAATCACCTCGATGTTTGGTAAATTCCCCCAATACCCCCTGTCTTCATTGGTCAGCACCACAAATTTGTCAAAGCGACGTACTATCTGTTCGTCCTGCCGTGTACGCAGTTTATCAATCCATCCCAGCAATCCTTTCCGTCCATACTGCAAGCGAAAAAACTTGCAATAATGCAGCTCCAGCACTTCTTGCTTCCATCCTTTATATCGGGGATAAACGAAGATTCTGAAGGATAAAGCGACACCACAATGTCCGGTTTCTCTTTCAGGAGCAATGCTGTCAGTTTCCGTTTATGTTCCTTTCTTTTACGGAGATAGCCGGTTATCTTTTTCCATGCTCCTTTTCCATTATCCTCCGAGTAATTGATTCCCAAATCTGTCATGCGTACCTTCTCCGGAAACGGATAAAAAGGAGGGCGCTGGTGCTGGTCGGTAGTTACCACAGCCACCTTCCATCCAGGAAGTTGTGAAAGGTAAGTAACCTTGTTCAGGAGCACTCGTTCCATCTCCGGGATTACATGTGGAGTGGGTGCAATAGATGATTTTCATAGATTTTTATCAGAGGTTATTTGGAAAGCCGCTTTATAACCTTAGCAGGATTTCCTCCTGCCACACAATCAGCAGGTATACTTTTAGTTACGACAGAACCTGCAGCAATAATACTGCGTGCACCAATCGTAACTCCTTTTAATATCACACAATTCATGCCAATAAAAACATCATCCTCTATTGTAACAGGTGCAGATACTCCCCAATCTGTAGATGGGCTACGACGTAAAAGAAAATCCATATTATGAGCATCTGTATCTATTAGAATACAATTTCCCCCAATCTTCACATGATTACCTATTGTTATTTTTTTATGTGACCATAATACAGTACTGCTCATACCTACATTATCTCCAATGCTTATACAAGCATCATGCGTAGCATAAATCATTCCTCTTTTATTCGCACATAATGCGTTTATTCCCCATCCAGAAGAAAAATAAAGATTATCACCTATCTTTACTTTAGCCGAAGGAAAAAGATGTACATATAGTTTACCGTGCACTACACAATGCCGTCCACATTCCACTCCATACATCTTGATCCGTAACAGATTGTAATAAGAACTGAAACGATTTCTTGCTCTTTTTATAAAACGGACTATTTGTCTAACAGTTCTGCTCATTTTCAAGAATAGAATCAGTCTGCTTGTCGTCTTCCTTACTTAACATAAGAAAGATGGCAAATACCATAAAAACATCAGTCGATACTTTAAACCATCCGAGGTAGTTTACCAACAAAATCAGTAGAAACAACACCTTGTAATCTTTAAATCGACTGACGCAAATCCATGCTGCTTTCCACATAAACGCCATAAACAGCACAGTACCGGTCAAGCCAAAATAAAAAATATAACGTAAATATCCGATATCCGTACCCATATAATATCCATGATATACAGGACCAGTATAATAAGGATCAAAAAATGCAGGATCTAATGGATTTGCTGCATATCCATCTCCAATCAGCCAAGTCCTCCAATTGTCCGGAAATACAATCATGTGCTCCAACAAAATATCATTCGAACTGGTTTGCCATTTACCTGTTTCCCATAAACTGAAAAAGCCTTCGAAACCAAAACGGATGTTCTTATAAAACGTATCATTTGTATAATACAGAGAAACAAATACCGGTATTACTACACACATAATTCCTCCTAACCAAAGCCACAGTTTCTTGTTTTCCCTCTTCAGTTTTAGCGTAAGAAGTCCGGTAGAATACACCCAGTAAGCCATTGCAAGTCCTATCCCCATTGTAGTAGTACGGGAAATCATATTCCCAATCACCGCAAGAATCAAGAAAGAAACAAGATAGCCTACCACCTGTTTATGCGACAATTCTTCTGTTTTCGACAAAATAAATCCAATCATGACCGCTACTGCCGAAAAACGCAATCCTGCCACATCCAAGGCAGCTCCGATACCAGACAAACGGGTATCTTTGGTATTTCCCATAAAGGCCTCTCCTCCTACAAAACTATCTATCCATGTCTGTAAAGGTGAATATACATCCTTTATCCACGCTATCAGACATTGCACTACGCAGACGGCTATCAACAGATTACATACCAGTCGTACATTGACATATCCATACGCCACATGCAGCCATCGTATCACGGTATAGGCACCTCCCATCCATACCCACATCGAGATAAAATAAGTCAAGAATGAACCATCCCGCGTATTATTGACCGTCATTGTTACCAGACTGACCAATGATACCCCCATCGCCCACAGCGACAACATGAAAAAATCCTTATTAATATCGGCATCCCTCCGTTGTGCCAACCGCTTTCCTAAAATCAGCAGACTCACGCCAGCCAACACCATCTTTGTATTCACTCCCGCAGAGCCACCGTCTCAAACGGAAAAAAATAAAAAGAGGTAAGAATAACCGATATAATATGAATAAAATATTTATACATATATTTTATCTTCTTTATCTATACAATATCTTATATGCCCAATGAAACAACTGATTGTATATCCACACCAACCCAAACAGATTCTTCCAGGCACACCACTGCAACCATCGGCTACGTGCCGAAATTCCACGATTCTGTAAAATATACCGGTTGGCTTCGGGATACCATTCTTTCCACAGACGATACAATCGTGTATCTCCCATCAGAAGAAAAGGAAACTTAGCTTCCAACTTCAGAAATGCAATCTCTTTTTCCAATGTGTTTCCATATATTTTAGTCAAGCACTCTGCCGTTCTATTTACATTGTATTTCAGTTCCTCCTTATGCCTGTCAGAATACACATTACTCATCGCCCCTGTATTCAGTTTGACATAATGATAAAAAGCCTTGGGCACATAAGCCACTCGTCCGGCATGGGCAAACAGCAGCAGCATCGTCATGTCCTCTCCCATCCCATATCCGGCAGGAAAGGATACCTGATAATCAGCATAAAGACTACGCCTTACCAATTTATTCCATACATTATACTTCATTCCTCCGCTCAACATGGTTTTCAACGCTTCCAGCGCAGTATCAAAAGAAGGCTGTTTCATATAACGTTCGTTCTTTTCGAAAGACAAAAACCAGTCGCACCATACAATATCAGCCCGATGCATAACAGCTTCCGTGTACAAGGTTTCCAGCATATCAGGTTCTACAAAGTCATCACTGTCGCAATGAAAATATACTCCCCCTGCGCCATCTGTAATCCGGTATTCCGGGCAGCCGGCAGTCCTTTATTCGTTTCATGTACTGCAACTACCACACTATTCTGTCTCTCCGGATAACGAGCGAGCACCTCCTGAAGCACTTTCATACTACAGTCAGGAGTCGCATCATTGACAAAGATATACTCCACCTCCTTCAATGTCTGTTGCATCAGTGTTTTCGCACACCGTCCGATAAACTTCTCCACCCCATAAATAGGATAATGACCGAAACCTTATAGCTCATCTTTCTTTATAATGCAATCCACCCCTTACACAGAGCTTTGTCCGACTTAAATTCATTGCAGGAATCCGGATTAAACCACACTTCCGGAGCAATCACCACCTTCTCCGGATTGCAGTTCAGAAAGGCACTCCACCAGCTATACGTACTGTTCGAGATAATATTATGCTTGCACAAGCTCATCAGTTGCATATCAAAATGACTGCCATATCCATCGGCAGGATTACCCTCTACTAACGTATATTCTATTCCTTGAAAATTCTCCTTTACCCACTCCGCATTATCAGTGAAGACATAGAATTTAGGATGCCGCACCTTCTCTTTCATCCGAGCAATGGCTTTCCGGTAATATTCCATCGGACAAGTATGCTGATACCAGATGCGGCTCTGGTAATCTTTTCCTTTCCGCACATGGATAGCCACCGATTCGCATGCTTCTATTTCCTTTTCGATGCGAAGATTCTTTTCATCCGCAAAAGGCAGAAAAGAGAAACAGGCTTTTACTTCATCTCCTACAGCCTCTACTACAGCTGCATTCAAAAAAACTCCGATGATATATTGATTTTTAGCCGTATTATCTGGTAAGGAAGCATCAAAAGCCCCTGTAGTCGTCCTTACTTCGTAGACGAGGGGAAATACTTGCGACGTACCTTAGAGCAAATATCGGCTCCTCCTCCCCACAGAAAGACTTTCAAACGGGAAGCCTGCCTGATTTCAGCGTGAGGAAAGACCGCATTCCATTCCACCTTTTCGTGTGCCAGCTTAGCCGAACGATAAAAATCAACAGCTACCTCATATCCCTGCTTCTTCAGAAACAGATAGTAACTGTACTGAAACATCCGGTTGGCAAGGCCACAGGCCATATTAACTATTATCTCCATTGTATTAACGACCTTTAAATCTCTCTTTTCCATACACAAAATAACGAATCAGAATCTTTATCCGCTTCCAAAGCGAAAGCTGATCCAGTTCATTCAAACGTGTATAGAAGAACTCAAAATAGAATTTCTGATCAAAGAAAGGAGACTTCCGGTAATACTCCCACCAAATGTCGAAATTGACACTGTACTTCTTCCATGGCTTATGTCCATTATAATGAATATTGCCCTGCTTCAAAGCATACTCTATCTCTGCATCGGAAAACAGTTCCTTGATGACAGAACGTTTTCTCATCGCAAACATATAGGAATAATCTGTCATATTATATTCCAATGATAAATAATAGATTCTGCCTCTACAAACCACATTCAGTATATCTTGATCTTGAAATTTCAGTTTCTTATTACTCCATTCTTTGAACTGTACATGCACATTATCTTTTAGGATAGCCTTATTATTCATTACGATAAAGCCAGCCTGAATATAACTGCCCACATTCAACTCCGGCATCGAATGTATATACTTCTGTCCGTCTTCCGTCAAGTTCATACCCAACTCACGAGTAGCAGCAATATAATTATTTCCTATCTCCGTTTCGTACAATTCCGATAAATCCATTCGGAATATAATATCCACATCCGCATAAATCACCTTGTCGTACTCTGGTATCAACTCTGGTATCAGTAAACGGTAATAAGTAGCTGCTGTGATTCCCCTTATTTCAAACGACTGATCGAATGTATCATCTACCACACGATACTGAATCCGACAACGACTGAATTGTTTCAGTAACTCAGCCAATTGTTCTTTATTCAAATCGACCTTCGAAGAATGCAAAATAAAAATATCATAAAAAGTATCATCTTTTGCATTCATCAGTAAAGAGGACAGACAGACACAGGCAGGAAAGACTAAATTATTGTCAAAAGCAAAAGCTATAGGAACTGTTTTCATCTTACATTCTTTTTAATCAACGATAAAATATGATATTCCTCACTTTTTATAAAACTTACTGCATCTTTCATCGCTTTCAGCTTCAACTTGAATATATCAAGCCGCCCCTTTACCAAGGAAACGAATAAGGCAAATCCTAAAGTATAACCTATACACAACATACTCCACGAACGGCTTAACCATTCCTCATCCGATAAATAGATAAAACGATGCCAAAAAATAGTCTTAAAGCGAAAATCAGAATAAATCAGCATTTTTTCTTTTTCTTCACTCACCATCGCTGTTCCTGCATCCAAATGCTTTATTCCACTATGAAACCAGGTCAACTGCTTCAATCCCATACAATACATTTTATAAAACATCACCTGATCATCTCCCAAAGCATATTTCATCTGATCCATCCAAAGTTCCTCCTCAAAATGAATCTTCAGGAAATCCTCCTTTTTGCAGAAGAAACAAGGTCCGGCATTGGTCTGTGATAAATATACTCCGTGCTTAGGATTTCCATTATACGAATAACCGGAATTACGCATTACTTTATACCCCCACTTTCCATCATCCTTTCTGTCTATCATCCTCCCAGAAAGCCTCATCATCCATTTCCCCCATATAGAACGTTCCGCATTCGGAAATACATCCGGGGAAATTACATCTGCCTTATTGTCTATCAAATACTGATACAATTGTGCCACAGCAGTCTCCGGCAAATACACATCATCGTCCAAGAATAAGATATATTCTGTATCTACTTCCTGATATGGTAAAGCCCGCTGGGCTACCATTCCTTTCCTTACATAGATATATTGTTCTTTTCCGATTGTCTCTTTAGGAATAGCATAACCTCGGCTATATATACTAAAATCTTCGACGGTTGAATAGTCTGCCTATCCAAAGACTCCAATAAAGTCTGGTATTTCTCTCCGGCTTTCCCTAATGTACGGATAACAGCTGTATAATTCATTTCACTTCATTTTTAGTGTGCGTAAAACCCGTCCTCCCCACCAACGCAATCTGAACAAAAGGACTCCGATATGAGGTGAAACATATAAATGAATCGGAAAATGAGCCTCTGGAACTTTCTCTATCCATTTATGGACTTTACATCTCAATTGTTTTAAAGATAACTCTTTTTCAATTACTTTATATTGAGAAATATACAAATCACTTGCAACTGTTTCCAGCGTCCAATAATACATCATAATCCCTCTATACAAATAATAAGGAGTCAGTCTTTTGTCTTCTACCTTATATGCATATTCATGGAATACATCACAAAGAGAAAACGAATTTTCAAGATTACTGATACGTGGAGTAGACATGATGGAATTTTCACGTTGTCTATAGGCATAAAACTGAACAGGAAGATAACCACATCTCTGATTCTTGCTAAATACTCTAATTGCAAAATCTATATCTTCTTGAAACTTCCGGCTTTCATCAAAACGTAGGTTTTCAATAGCTGATCTTCTAAATAGGAACAACCAAGAAAAAAATCTACCATTAATCACATCTTTCACCATTTCATACGAACCAAATACTTTATCTTTCAGTTTTTCTGCCGATAAATCAGGAGTCTTCAATCTATTTCCTACCCCATCTACATCTACATACTCTCCACGTACTACATCTAAATTTTCCTTCTCCACTTTTTCAACCAATAAAAATAGAGCATCACTCTTCTCCCAATAATCATCCGAATCAAGGAATATGATATATTTACCCGAAGCTCTATCCATACCATAGTTACGGGCAGAAGATAAACCTCCATTGAGCTTATGAAATACTTTTATCCGACTATCTGTTAAAGCTATATCCTCACACAAATATCCTGACGTATCTGTACTTCCATCATCGATTAACAATATCTCCACATCTTTAAAAGTTTGTGCCAATACACTTTCCACACATTCTTCTAAATATGCTTCCACATTATATACCGGAATAATAATAGAAATAAAAGACATAAAGTTTCCGTAAAGAAATATTTAATCACATACATTAGACATTAATATATCTCATTTCTCCATCACACCATTCATTAAATATTTTAACACAGCATAAGCAAGTGTATTTTGTGAGTTTAGTAATACATCATCTTGAAGGGGTTATCAAATTTTGTCTATTTTTCACAATGATATTATCAAAATCTGACAACCATGTATCATAAAAGTTACAAAGCTTACCCGTTGAATTATCAATCAAAAATATTTTTTTATTTAAAAGCACAGATAAAATCAACGCATGAAGTCGGGTTGTATACACTATAGAATATTTACTGATAAAATTAATACCTGTCTGAACATAAGAAGGCCTATAAAACTTATCCCTTTTATAATCTTCTGCTAATTTCCTATATTTCATACCAAATAACCAACACAAAAATTTTATAGGATAAAAAAGCTTATCTATATATTCATATTTTTTCTCTTTGCATTCAATAGTTGGCCAATCATGTAATTCAGCAACCGGAGAAATCTCAGAACAATTTTTATTACTTAATTCTTTATCTTTCCTTCTTAAATATAACACTCTATCTTCAGATTGAGGTATTTTATATTTTTTAAATCAATAAAAATGCCATATCTGGAACAAGCTTAATTTCATTTTGAAAGCGATCTTTCAAAATTGATATGAATATTTGTCCCTTGCACATATTATGACATTTAAATGTTTTGCATAAAATGCAATATCCTCTTTCATCAAACTACTATCGTCGTAGTATATACTTTGAGGAAGAATAATCACTTTATTTTCAGGATAAGACTCTATTATTTTTCTCCTAAAACAAGAATGCTCTCTATACAAATCCCCTAAATTTCCTCCACCCTGAAACAAAATTATCACATCTTTATGTAATTTTCGTGGTATATAAAA
>ENA-OQHA01000854-OQHA01000854.1-human-gut-metagenome-genome-assembly--contig:-NODE-854-length-13807-cov-6.902266_pt1 | contig 13807 bp, 14 predicted proteins | sample MGYA00242558_ERZ504707 | MGnify/ENA primary metagenome ERZ504707 (study PRJEB26092, sample SAMD00036197) | human gut metagenome | host: Homo sapiens | study: EMG produced TPA metagenomics assembly of... | reverse complement strand
TTCTTTATCTTTCGGTTTTCTCAGGATACCATAAATCATGAAAATGAATCCCAAAAAGCAAACAACGGGAGCCACTTTGATGCGGCGTACACTGAAAATATCCGGTTCAAAGGCTGTTTCAGTAGAGCCGGGTCCGCTCATTAACAGGAATCCGATGATAATGACTATCATACCTATGGCAAGCAGTATGAAGTTGGTTTTATCAAAAGCAAAACTTTTTTTGTCCATAATGAATTTTGTCTATTTAGTTTGAACATTAAAGGCGATATAAATCTCCGGCTTTCATCTTCAAATATTTGTTGATGGAGATGTAGGCACACAAGGTGGCAATGAGGATGCCCGAGATGAAAACAGCTCCCATTACACAAAGCATTACTTCGGGGGTAATGAGCTCCAGCAGTCCCGGCTCATAGTTGACAAGCATGTAAGACAGGCTGATGAGCAGGGCATTGGCCATGGCCGCCGCAAGAATGCCTATCCAGACATTTCTGACAATGAACGGTCGACGGATGAATGACCAGCTTGCACCTACCAGCTTCATGGTGTGAATCAGAAAACGTTTGGAGTAAATGGTCAGTCGTATGGTATTGTTGATCAATGCAAATGAAATAAGGGTGAGCAAAGCAGCCAGCCCTAATAGGAACATACTGATTTTGCGTATGTTCTGGTTGATGGTATCAATCAGGTCCTGCGGATAATTTACTTCAATGACTTTTTTATTGTCCAGCAGTTTTTCCTGAATCCAGCTCAGGCTGTCAGAATTGGCGTATGCTGCATTGAGCTTGATTTCGATGGAAGCCGTAAACGGATTATAGCCTAAGAATTCAGCCGGATCTGTTCCCATGGCTTCTGTCTGTTCTTTCAGAGCCTGTGCTTTCGATATGTAGGTGGCCTGCTTCACAAAAGGCTCTTCTTCCAGCTGCTTTTGGAAGCGGATGGCTTCTGCTTCTTTCATGTCGTCGTTGAGAAGAACGGAAAAGTTGATATTCTCACGTACGTATACAGAAAGATTGTTGGCGGTCATGACAAAAAAGACCACCATACCCAACAACAGCAGTACCAGCATTGTACTGATGCAGGAAGTAATGAATTGCATATCGAAAAGGCTACCCGACTTCTGACTCATAATTTCTTATTTTTTCTGAATACATAAATCATGGAACTGCTTCGGTCTTTCTTGGCCAGTGAAACAATCCATGCTTCCGCTCCGGTAATCAGGCCTTTTATGAACGGGAAAGCACTTTTCCGGTACTTCTCGCTCAGCATGGATACGTAAAACGCATCAAAAGGCATCGGATGCCGTTCGCAGAGAATAAAGTCGTGTTTGGCTCCAAACTGCTGCATGACGGAGGGACTGAAATGCCACAAGTGTCGGGGAACATCGTAGGCACCCCACATTTCTTTGTATTTTTCGGCATCGAATGAAGTAGGGTTGGGCACAGCTATAATGAGTATGCCCTGGTCTTTCAGAATACGTTTCAGTGTCTCCCAGGTTTCATTCAAATGTTCCAGATGCTCCATGACATGCCACAACGTGATGACATCGAACGACTTGTCGGCAAACTCATTGAGGCTTCCGGAGCTGCCACGTCCAGTTCAAAATGCTCTTTGGCAAACTGACGGGCCTGAGGCTTTTTTCGATGGCAGAAACGTGCCATCCTCTTTCCTGCATGAAATGCGGAAAGTAGCCTGTGCCGGTACCGATGTCCAGCAGGCTGCCCTGACTTAATCGGGAGTTATGCTTAACAAGGCGTGCTTTACGGGCAAGCATCACGCGGCGCACCCAGTGATATACACGGTTCATCAACCCTTTGTGCGTATCGCTGTGTGAAATATAATCTGGAGTTTCGTAGTAGCGTCCTATTTCTGCTTCAACCGGAACAGGATGAGTGAACTGGAAACCGCAGTCTTTGCAACGACAAATCTGAAAGGACTCACCGGAAGCATAGTGGTCTGTACATGTCATTACCTCTTCAAAGTGGTTTCCTCCACAAAGTGGACATTTATCTATTTTCAGTATATTCACTTTATTCCCTAATTTGCTGCAAAATAACAAATAAAAAGCCTATGGCATGATTTTCTTTAAAAGTTTTTAAGAGTATAGAATGCTTTATGTATGTTTTTTGTAACTTAGCCCCGAATAATGAATATTTGCCAATAGATTATGGAGAAAAAAAGATTGACACGGTCAAACAATCGTATGATAGGTGGGGTTTGTGCTGGGATAGCCGATTATTTTGAATGGGATATTACTTTGGTGCGTATTGTTTACGTGCTGGCTACATTTTTTACAGCTTTTTCCGGTGGACTGGTTTATTTGATTCTTTGGCTGATCATGCCGGAAGCCAGAAGAGAATAATTAAAGAACAGGCTTGTATCAATAGGCATACGGGCTGTAAGTATTTAGGTTTTCCTCACGCGAAACATACGTTTTGCGGAGCGAAACCTATGTTTCGCACGCCAGAAACGTAGGTTTCCGCCTTGTGAAACGTAAAAAACCTGCAAGCATCCTGAAAAAGATGTCTGCAGGTTTTTTATTTTGTCTTCTCAGAGCTATTTCTGGGAGAGTTATTCAGTTACTTCTATGCCTTTCAGAGTGGCAGAGCTTGATTCCGTGATTTTTACTTTTACAAAATCACCGATGCGGTGGCTGCCACGGTCAAAGACTACTACTTTATTTTGTTCCGTACGACCGAACAGCTGTTCTTTAGAGCGTTTGGATACGCCTTCTACCAATACTTCGAAAGTTTTTCCTACATCTTTGGCATTACTTTCGGCAGAAAGCTGGTTCTGCAGTTCAATCATTTCATTCAGTCGGCGGATTTTGATTTCTTCGGGCACGTCGTCTGGAAGATGTTTGGAAGCGTATGTCCCCGGTCGTTCAGAATATTTGAACATGAAAGCCGAGTCGTATGCACATTCGCGCATCAGCGACAAAGACATCTGATGGTCTTCTTCTGTTTCAGAATGGAAGCCTGAGAAAATATCGGTACTGAGTCCGCAGTCGGGGATGATTCTCCGGATAGCGGCTACTCTTTCCAGGTACCATTCGCGGGTATATTTACGGTTCATCAATTTCAGGATGCGTGAACTTCCGCTCTGTACGGGCAAGTGGATGTGCTTGCATACATTGGGTACTTCTGCGATGACATGAAGCGTTTCGTCACTCATGTCTTTGGGGTGTGAAGTGGTGAAACGTACGCGCATGTCGGGCACCGCTTCGGCTACGATGCGGAGCAGCATGGGGAAAGTTACTGTCTGGCCGTCTTTTTCAAAACGGTATGAGTTGACGTTCTGTCCCAACAAGGTTACTTCCTTATAGCCTTTTCGTTGCAGGTCGCGTACTTCGTTCAGGATACTTTCCACGTCACGGCTGCGTTCACGTCCGCGTGTATAAGGCACAATACAGTAATGGCAGAAATTGTTGCATCCTCGCATGATGGAAACGAAGCCTGAGATATGGTTTCCGCAAATACGTGAAGGAATCACGTCACGGTAAGTTTCCGTAGTAGAAAGTTCCACATTGATGGCTTTTTCTCCTGCTTCTACGGCTGCAATCAGGTCGGGTAAGGTCAGGTAGGCATCCGGACCGGATACTAAGTCTACATGATGTTTTTCAATCAGTTCGTTTTTCACTCGTTCGGCCATACATCCCAATACGCCCACAATCAGGTGTTTCCGCTTTTGCGCAAAGAATGGAAAACTCCAGTCGGTTCAGGATTTTCTGTTCCGCATTGTCGCGGATGGAGCAGGTGTTCATGAACACGGCATCGGCCTCCTCTAAAGTGTCACAAGGAGAATATCCGGCCATTTGCATGATAGATGCAATTACTTCACTGTCTGCCACATTCATCTGGCATCCGTAGGTCTCGATAAATAATTTCTTGCTTTCGTTTTCAGTTGCAGATTTAAAGTCTGCTCCTGTAGCTTCTTTTGTCATAAGGTTTTCTATATTAAAAATTTGCTTGCAAAGATATCTGTTTCTTGGTTAACTTCCATAAAAAGGATGGGAGATATAGATTTTATTCGTATCTTTGAAGAAAACCTTAACACTTAATATTTATGGATGTAATTCAAATTCTTGTTTTTTTAGGTATAATTGGCTGGGGACTTTTTCAGGCCAGGACCCAGAAACAGAAGAAGCCGAAGCGTGTAAAGACCGTAAGACAGGCACCTCCGGCAGCATCTTTTTCTGTGGAAGAGGAGATTCCTGAAGAAGTGATACCGGCTCCTGTACCCGAAGCAAGGAAGAAACGGAGATATACTTCTGCCAAACCTTCCACTTCGAATGAACAAGTATTGAATGTACTGAAAAAAGAGGAGCAGAAGCCTGAAATAGCTTTTCGTAATGCAGCAGATGCAAGGAGGCTTTTATCTATTCCGAGATTTTTCGCCGTAAATATGACTGATTGACTAACTTTTTTAATACTAACATAAAAAACACTTGATACTATGAGCTTTAACTTTATTACGGCAGCCGAAGCTGCCAGCTATATTAAGGATGGAGACATTGTTGGACTGAGTGGCTTCACCCCTGCCGGAAGTCCGAAGGCTGTGACTGCAGAGTTAGCGAAAATAGCAGAAGAAAAACACGCAAGGGGAGAATCTTTTCAGATTGGCTTGATTACAGGAGCTTCGACGGGAGATTCTTGTGACGGGATGCTGACACGTGCACATGCCATTAAGTTCCGTGCTCCTTATACTACCAATGCGGACTTCCGGAAGGCTGTGAATAACGGCGAAATCAATTATACAGACATTCATCTGTCACAGGTAGCTCAGCGTTTGCGTTCCGGCTTCTTGGGACATGTAAGTGTGGCTATCATAGAAGCTTGTGAAATTACGGAAGACGGACGTATTTACCTGACTGCGGGAGTGGGTATTACGCCGACCATTGCACGACTGGCTGATAAAGTCATTGTGGAATTGAATGCCGCACACAGTAAAAGCCTGATAGGCATGCACGATTTGTATGAAATGGAACGTCCTCCTTATCGTCGTCCGATTCCTATCGTGCGTCCGAGCGACCGCATTGGCCTTCCTTATATTCAGGTAGACCCTTCCAAGATTGCTGGCGTGGTAGAAACCAATATGCCGGATGAGGCGCGTGGTTTCCATGAATCTGACCCCGTGACAGATAAAATCGGTCAGAATGTGGCTGAGTTCTTGGCTTCGGACATGCGCAGGGGAATTATTCCTTCTACCTTCCTTCCCTTGCAGTCGGGAGTAGGAAATATTGCCAATGCCGTGCTGAGTGCATTGGGCAAGGACCCTAGCATTCCTCCTTTTGAAATGTATACTGAAGTAATTCAGAATTCGGTAATAAAACTGGTGAAAGAAGGCAGAATCAAGTTTGGTAGTACTTGTTCTTTAAGTGTGACTAATGACTGTCTGCAAGATATTTATGACAATATGGACTTTTTCCGTCATAACTGGTGCTGCGTCCTTCTGAAATTTCCAACTGTCCGGAAGTAGTTCGCCGTATTGGAGTGATTTCAATGAATACCGCTATTGAAGCAGATATTTATGGTAATGTCAATTCCACTCATATTTGCGGAACCAAGATGATGAACGGTATCGGAGGTTCCGGCGACTTTACCCGCAGTGCCTATATCTCTATTTTCTCTTGTCCATCGACTGCCAAAGGAGGTTGCATCAGCTCTATCGTACCGATGGTATCTCATCTGGACCACAGCGAGCATTCAGTCAATGTCATTATCACTGAACAGGGTATAGCCGACTTGCGTGGAAAGAGCCCGATGGAACGTGCGGAAGCGGTTATTGAAAACTGTGCACATCCTGATTACAAGCAACTGCTTTGGGATTATCTGAAGATTTCTACGAAAGGACAGACTTGCCACAGCTTATCTGCTGCATTGGGTATGCATCAGGTGTTTATCAATAAAGGTGACATGCGTCTGACAGACTGGGCTGAGTTTCAGAAGTAAAGAAGTAAAAATAGTATCTTATAAAAATGCCCCGCACTACCAATTCAGCGCGGGGCATTGATTTTATCTGTAAATGCTTATTTCAGATAGTCTTTCAGGTCGCAGTTCTGGAGTGAACGGATACCTTCTACCACTGATTCTGCATTCAATACAGCACCTTCCTGCGTATTGTGTACAGAGTCGGCATAGTAAGCGGCAGTCTTTTCTTTTCCCATGGCCTCAAATTTCTTGGCAGTCAGGTCGTTCAAGTCGATAAAGCTTACACCTTCCTGTTCTGCCACTTCTTTTGACCATTTGCCGTAAGTCTTGTCACAACGGTTCATGCGGTTGTCAGTCCAGCGATTACCCGGAGTGTGTGACATTACGATGACTTTGGCGCCTTTAACTTTTGCCTGGCGGATATACATACGGATGTAGTGGCCGAAGCTGTATACTTCTTCCGTGCTTCCGTCTTTTTCCATGACTACTTTTTTAGAGTCATCTCCAGTGCCTGGCAGAGAAGCGCGTGCACGTCCGGTATTCATCGGGCCACCGTCATTGTGTCCGAAATCAATCAATACATAATCACCCGGTTTGATGGCAGGGAGTACACGGTTCCAAAGACCTTCCGTGAAATAAGTACGGCTGCTTCTTCCGCCTAATGCACAGTTTTCAATGCTGATGCGGGTTGTGTCAAAGTAATTTTGCAAGTAGCTTCCCCATCCCCATTTGTTATCTTCTCCGTTACCGGCTCCACATTTTACGGTAGAGTCTCCAATCAGGAAAGCGACAGGACTCTTTTCGTTGATACGGCTTACTCCTGCTACAAATTCACGTGGATTTCCCGGCTCAGAATAGAAGAAGATAGGTTCTTTCGTCTGCTGTTCTGTAGGATAGAAATGTACGGCGCTGTCGTTCATACGCGGATGCTGGTGCTTCAGTAAATTGAGCATTTCGGCTCCGGCCCAGATGACAGGACCATATCCATGGGCTGCATATACATTTACCGGGCGGTAGTAATAGAATGCCGGATCATATCCCATACCGGTTCCTACACAGGTCATTTCTACCTGTCCTTGGGCATTGATAGCAGAAGATACGGCATGCCATCCCAGTTGCACTACCGGACCGTATGCCATGCGTCAATCCATCCTTTATTGATGGCATGTGCCATACAGTATACGTAGAGGGCGGTAGCAGAAGATTCCAGGTAAGAATCATTGCGGTCGAGTAACTGGTGCCAGAAACCGTCTTTGCTTTGACAGGCAGCCAGTCCGCGAACGTGTGCCTGCAACAGGTTGATAATCTTATCGCGTCCGGGATAGTCGGTCGGAAGTACATCCAGCACTTCACACATGGTAAGAATAGCCCATCCGTTGGCACGTCCCCAATGGAAAGCCGGATGATCTTTCATACCTTCTACCCATCCATGACGGAACAAGTCTTTTTCCGGTACGAACATGCGCTCTGCAAACTGCAGTATCTGGCGTACAGCTTCCTGATAATATTTGTCATTGTGGTCGGATGCATAGCGTCCCATCAGAGCAACAGAGGGGATGCCCATGAACATGTCGTCCAGCCACAATGTGTTGTGGTAAGGACGGTTACGGGCAAATGTGCCGTCGGCCAGACGATGCTCTTTGTACATGATGAAATGGAAGTAATTGTCAATCATGTCCTGCAATTTCAGGCTTTTGTCTTTCATCTGTGCTTTCATCATTGCCGCACATACGGCTCCTGCATCATCCAAGGCGTGAGGAGTCAGAATCTGAAGCATCTGTGCATCGGTTGTACCGTATTTTTCATATACTTTCTTAAAGTAAGGAGCTACTTCCGATAAGAATTTGAAACGGTCGTATACATATTTTTTGTAGGCTTCGTCACCCGTAGCTTCTGCGGCAGCCAGCATGGCCGAATAAGTAACCCCCCATTCATAACTGGCCAGACGGAAAGTTCCTCTTTCCAATTGTGCATTGGTATCCATGTTCGCATAGTCGGTAATGACTTTTCCGTTGCGTTTGTCAACCACTCTGGTCGGTGTGTTGCTTTCCAGGTATCTCAAGACACGGTCCATGTCTTTCTTGATGTCTTCTGCTGATACAATACCATATCCTACCTGATAATCAGGCTGCAAAAGATGAAGTGGAGTATTGGAGTCATTGATGACTTCCTTTTTCTTTTGTGCATGGGCACTAAGACCGGCAGAAAGAGCCGCCAGCAGTGCGAAGTTTAAGACGAGTTTATTCATATAACTAGTTTTAAATGTAAGCGTAATGGGTTATTTGAATGTATATCCTCTGAAAGTGCCTTTCAGTTCCGGTCCGATATAGAAACCAGGCTGGGTGGGTTGGTTGTAAGCCACGTTCTGTGTAGCAATACTGATTCTATATACAGGGTCTTCCAGGAAAGTGTGGAAGCGGTACTCAGTAGGAATTGTGGTTACGTACAAGCGGAGAGACTTGTTGTCCTCGGTACGAACCAGCACCTCTTCTCTCCAGTCACCGATAAGGTCGCCCTGAAGTGAGGGGTTGGATTTCGTGCCATTGTTAAATGCACATCCTTCAAATGTAAAGATGGTATTGCAACGTTTGTTTTTCCAGTCGTATTTGCTTACTTTTCCTTTGTCAAGCAGTTCACGGAGCAAGTCGCCATCCCACCATACTGCCATGTTGTAAGACAGTCCGGGAACTTTTTCTGCTACTACTTCTCCTTTGATGTTACGAATACCTCCTGAGGCTAGTGACCACATTTCTACACCGGGACTTGTCGGGTCAATTTCGGCAGCCATACAACGTCCTACATCGGTCTTGTCGGGATATTGAAGTAATACTTTTCCGGTTTTTGCATCGCGGAATGAAGAACCGTCTTTCCGGTTTTCATGGCAGGCCCATACTTGCAGACTGGCTGAAGCCGGATCAAATTGTGTGAGATGCATGGCGTCTCCGTGTCCCATTCCTGTGGAATAAAGTCCTTTCCCGTCGTGGTCGAATGTACAAGAGCCATATACGATTTCATCGCATCCGTCCTGATCAATATCTCCTACACGGAGGTTATGGTTGCCTTGTCCGGCATATTTCTCACATTCTGGGTTGTTGCTATCGAATACCCATCGGTTTTTCAGTTCTTTTCCGTTCCAGTCGAATGCAGCCAGCACGGTACGTGTATAATATCCACGGCACATGACTACGCTAGGATGAACTCCGTCCAGGTAAGCGATGCATGCCAGAAAACGGTCACTACGGTTGGCGCGCTCGTCTCCCCAGCCTTTCAAATCGCCACGTAATGGAATATAGTCAATGGTTTGCATGGCCTCGCCTGTCAGTCCATTGAAGACAGTCAGGTATTCATTTCCTGTCAATATACGTCCCTGGTTGTGAAGAGGATCGGTAGGCTTTCCTTTGCTTCGTGGGTCGTTCGGAGAGAAATCTCCTCCTTTGGGCTGGTTCGGATCTCCCGGTTCGCGATAATCGGCTGTGGCATCTCCAATTACTTTTCCTTTTCCATCTATGGTACCGTCGGAAGTTTTCATTACAATTTCAGCCTTTCCGTCTCCATCCAGGTCATATACCATGAACTGAGTGTAGTGAGCGCCGGCACGTATGTTCTTTCCCATATCGATGCGCCATAGTTTTTCTCCGGTCAGGCGGTAGCAGTCGAAGTATACGTTTCCTGTGTAGCCATCGTGTGCATTGTCGTGTGCGTTTGATGGGTCCCATTTCAGGATAATTTCATAATTTCCATCTCCATCCACATCACCGATGGAAGCATCGTTGGGGCTGTAGCTGTATTTTTCTCCAGCAGGTGTGACACCGTCTGCAGGTCTGTCCAGTGGAATGTCAATGTATCCTGAAGGAGCATTTCCCGGAAGGGTATAGCTCCCTTCATTTGAAGTCTCTTTTCCATTGACTACAGGTTTTACCGTATAGACTACTTTCTGGTTCCCTGCATAATTGTCTGTATAAAAAGTTCCTGTTCCAGCTGGAACTTGTGCAATCTTTTTTCCGTTCCGGTAAACATTGAATGCGGTTTCCATCGGGTCGGAAGAAAGATATCTCCATGAAACGGCTACTTTTTGTGCGTTCTCTCTGACGGCGACAACTCCTCTTCCGAGTTTTTCTCGCTGTAGTTTACTGAAATCATAATTTGTTTGTGCGGAGCTGAATACTCCCAGGCTGCAGGCAGCCAATGCCATGAGCCATTTCCTTTGTGTCTTCATTTTATGTGATATTTGATTATTGATTTATTGTGACTGAAACATTTTCTCCATTTTCCCGAATATCTGTAAGGCGAATGTTTTCTACATCTTTGGTTACGAATAAAGGACGTCCATCCGGTTTCTCATAATAGAAATTGATGTGATGAAACGAGATATTCTTTGCATGTGAAATGTAGAAGCCTTTTGCTGGAATGGTGCCAAACATCCACGGTTCAGGATATACTTTTTCTTGTTCCGGGAGTTCTCTTTTTCCATCCTCTTTTGTATATCCTCCTTTATAGTACAAGTGAATATGGTCGAAGGTAACATCTTCTATAATTCCATTAGGGATACCGCTGATAATGGAGGAATAACGAGAATCTACATCGTATGCATTGATGTGACTGATACGGATACGCTTCATGCTTCCGGCTGGAGTTCCTTCGGGGCTTCGCATACGGGCTCCCAGACGGAGAAAGATACCGGCATTGACAATGTGTCGCATGGTGATATGGCTGATTTCGATGTCTTCCAGATGCCCTCCGTCTACTGTTTCCAAAGCCAGTCCCCTGCAGTGTTCGAAAATGCAGTTGGTTACTGTAATGTTCTTGAATCCTCCGCTAGATTCTGTACCCAGTTTGATACGTCCTGTACGGTAGCCATGGTCCGGCGCCTGAGGCTCATCCAGTTCCCAAGTACCGCTGAGCATGGTTCCACGATCGTATCCGCTGACGTAACAATCAGAGATTGTTACGTTTTCTGTATCTTTAAAGTATCCTAACGCATAAGATGATTTTAGTACAATAGCATCATCCCATGGAGTATTGACACTGCATCGGCTGATACGTACATTTTTGCAACAGTCGATGTCAAATCCGTCACGGTTGGTATCTACTTTCAGATTGTCGAGGGTCAAGTTGTCTACTCCAGTAGCCAGTAGAGCAAAATGGCCGCAGCGGAACATGGACAAATCTTTCAGTGTAACATTCTTGCATTCTTTTAGACTGATGGCTTTATTGCCTACTCCGTCGCGTCGGCTTTCTTCGCGTGTCAATCCTTTTCCGTCAATTTTTCCAGGACCACTGATTGTAATATCTTGCAGGTTAATTCCCCAGATAAGGGAATTTTTCCAGTGGCTGTGTCCGAAATCCTGGAAGCTGTTATGAGGATTAGGCTCTGCCTTGTCATATCCCTGTTCGGCCGTAGGGAAAGCGGCCACAACTGTAGCGCCTTGTTCCAGGTACAGATGAATCTGGTTGGCAAGCCGGATAGAATAACAGGCATACTCTCCAGCGGGAATATATATTGTTCCACCTCCTTCGCGGGCAGCTTGCACGATAGCCTGGTTGATAGCCTCAGAATCAATGTGCTGTCCGTCGCCAACGGCTCCAAAATCTTTTACGTTATAGATTTTTGCTTGCAGCATGTTTGTACAGAGAAATAGAACCCACAGGCAGATGATGATTGTCTTATTCATGGTTGCTGTTTTTCTTGGTAAAACAATTCAGGTAACATATAGTCAGCATAGTCGGCCTTTGCATTTTGCTTGTATGCGCAGAAGTACACCTTCTCTCCTTTTCGAATAAGGCAGGTTGCTGCCAGTACGGGTGCATCCGTTTTCTTTCCAGAGGTGAGAAGTGTCAACGGAGTATCTTGCTTATGTCCGTCGGATAAACGAATGGAAGAAGCTGAAGGAACTATGAGATTGGTCACTCTTAGTTGCATGACTTTTCCGTGGTAGATTGTAACCTGTGTACCTTCTATATTGAAAACGTTGTCTTTGCAATATTGAGGTTGAATACCTGATTCGGGAGCGATTGCATCGCATCCCCCGAAAGCCCATCCCAATGTGATATCTTCTCTCTTATTTTCGATTTCCAGAATGAATCCTTTTGTATTACTGAGTGGATGGCAATCGATATGCAGTTGTGTCTGTTTTTCATCCAGCCATCGGCTTGAATTATTTTCAATAACGCCTAATCGGAGTGTGCCTGCTCCATCGGGCATAGAGAAAGAAAGTACTTTGTTTTGTGCAGAAATACCTCCTAAAATGCCCCATAGAAAAAATCCAGTCACAAATGATTTCAGTGAATTCATAGTTCTTGATAAAATGTTGTCCTTGTTTCAGCAAAGTTACGCATCTTGAATTGAAAGGAGCATGGATTATTATACATGTTCCTCGATTATCATACACTTTCCTGAAAAAAATGAACTATCATACAAGTTGATTGCGATTTCCTTCTACTTTGCAAGGGTAATACATTTCAAAACTAATACTTGAATACAATGAAAAAACGTTTGCTTGCAATGGTATGCGGCTGTCTGTTCTGTGGGGGGATTTTTGCCCAGCATACCTGGTTTAATGACAAAGACTTGACATTGACAGGAGCTTATTATTATCCGGAGCACTGGGATGAAAGTCAATGGGAACGCGATTTAAAACAAATGCATGAACTAGGATTTGAATTTACCCATTTTGCAGAGTTTGCCTGGGCACAGCTGGAGCCCCAGGAAGGAGTGTATGATTTTTCTTGGCTGGACCGGGCGGTTGCGTTGGCGGCCAAATATGATTTGAAGGTCGTGATGTGTACTTCCACCGCTACTCCTCCTGTGTGGTTAAGCCGTAAATATCCGGAGATTTTGCTGAAGTCTGAAGACGGTACTGTGCAAGACCATGGAGCACGTCAGCATGCTTCTTTTGCGTCTCCTGTTTACCGGAAATTGGCCTATCGTATGATTGAAGAACTGGCCCGCCATTATGGAAATGACTCGCGTATCATTGGCTGGCAGCTGGATAATGAGCCTGCTGTACAATTTGACTATAATCAGGCAGCAGAAGAAGCTTTTCGGGAATTCTTGAAAGAGAAATACCATCACAATATTCAGGAACTAAACGCAGCCTGGGGAACAGCTTTCTGGAGTGAAGTCTATTCTCGGTTTGAGGAAATCACCTTGCCTAAAACTGCCCAAATGTTTATGAATCATCATCAGATTCTGGATTATCGTCGGTTTGCAGCCAAGCAGACTAATGATTTTTTGAATGAGCAATGCAGATTAATCAAGAAATATGCCAAGAACCAGTGGGTGACTACCAATTATATTCCAGATTATGACAAAGGACATATTGGAGGTGGCAAGGACCTGGATTTTGTCAGCTATACCCGTTATATGGTATATGGTGACAATGAAGGTATCGGTCGTAGAGGGTATCGTGTAGGAAATCCCTTACGTATTGCCATGCAAATGACTTTTCCGTCCGGTAAATGGTACTTACGGAGTAATGGAGTTGCAGCCGGGACAGGTAAACTGGGGAAGTATCAATCCTCAACTTGCCGGGTGCTGTCCGTTTGTGGTTATGGAGCGTATTTGCCGGAGGTTCTGATTTTATCTGCACGTATCGCTATCGTCAGCCTTTGTATGGAACTGAGCAGTATCATTATGGTATTGTGGGTACAGACGGTGTGACAGTGACACCTGGTGGACGAGAGTATGAACAGTTCATGAAAGAAATCCGTTCATTGAGAAAAGATTATCGCCCGAAGGAAGATAAACCGGAAACCTATCTGAAACGGAAGACAGCTATTTTGTGGAATCCGGAAAACTATTGGAGTATTGACCGTCAGAAACAGAATGCAACATGGAATACCTTTGCTCATGTAGATAAATATTATCGTACACTTAAGTC
>ENA-OQHA01000853-OQHA01000853.1-human-gut-metagenome-genome-assembly--contig:-NODE-853-length-13812-cov-1.906978_pt1 | contig 13812 bp, 21 predicted proteins | sample MGYA00242558_ERZ504707 | MGnify/ENA primary metagenome ERZ504707 (study PRJEB26092, sample SAMD00036197) | human gut metagenome | host: Homo sapiens | study: EMG produced TPA metagenomics assembly of... | reverse complement strand
TAACGGAAAGAAAGCCCACTTAAGGAGGACATACATATGGCACAAGGTAAGATAAGTGCAAAGCAGGAAGAAATATTGGAATATATAAAATCCCAGATACTGGAGCGTGGATTTCCACCATCGGTCAGAGATATCTGTGAGGCAGTACATCTGAAGTCTACTTCTTCTGTCCACTCTCATCTGGAAACTTTAGAGAAGAATGGATACATTCACAGGGATCCAACTAAGCCTCGTGCAATCGAGATTTTGGATGATTCTTTTAATTTTAATCGCAGAGAGATGGTAAACGTACCTGTGATCGGGCATGTTGCTGCAGGAGAACCTCTTCTTGCCGAACAGAATATAGAAAACTACTTTCCTATCCCGATGGAATACATGCCGAATAAGCAGACTTTTATGCTTAAGGTACACGGAGAAAGCATGATCAATGCCGGAATCCTTGACGGTGACCTCGTATTAGTTGAACAATCTTCTGTTGCCGATAACGGTGATATTGTAGTTGCATTACTCGATGACAGCGCTACTGTCAAAAGATTTTACAAAGAAGAAGGCATCTTCCGCCTCCAGCCGGAAAACGATGCACTGGAACCAATTATCGTCCGTGATCTTCAGATCATGGGAAAAGTAATCGGAGTCTTCCGTTTCTTCGCTTAAACACAAACAATTCCAAGCATTCAAGCGTTCATTCAATATTTATTTGTTGTTGCAAAATCAATAACGTTCAAAAGCCCCGTGCAATATATAAAATATAAAACAGATAACTTCGAACGAAGTGAGCGGAATCAGTTTTATATTTTATATGCACGGGGCTTTTATAAAATCTTTTACAACAATAAACTTTTATTAAAATTCATTTACATCATCAATTTTCTTTCCATCATTCCAGATCCGTTCCAGATTATAGAACTGACGGTTTTCTCTATCAAAAATATGCACGATCACATCACCGAAGTCAATCAATACCCATGCTCCGCTTCTGTGTCCTTCTGTCTCTTTTGCAGCATAGCCTGCTTTGTGCATCTTTTCCTCTACATTCTCAACAAGTGCACGTACCTGGCTGTCGCTGTTACCATTTGCAATTACAAAATAGTCTGCAAGTACAGATACCGCTGAAATATCAATCGCACATACATCTTCACCTTTTTTATCCTCTAACGCTTCAAAAGCAATTTTTGCCATTTCTTTTGCCTGATCCATATTAATCCTCCTTTCCCATTTCTTTTTTATAATAATCATAAGTTCTTTGTGTCATAGGGTCCACTGTAATATTCTTACTATCCAGATATACCAGTGAATCTTTTAAAATCCGGTAAAGACATTCATCAATGTCCCTAAAAGCAAGCTGTCTTACATCTGCCATATTCGGCAGTTCTCTTCTACCCGGCTCGATATAATCCGCAATGTAGACGATCTTCTCCAACATGCTCATACCCGGACGTCCGGTTGTATGGCTTTCAATCGCATAAATGATTTCTTCATCCTTCACACCATATTTTTCATGAGCCAGATACGCACCGAGTCTGGCATGTAACAGACTTGGATTTCCTTTTCTACAGATGACACCGGAAGGCCGTATTTCTCGCACAGACGGATTTTCTTATCGCTAGGGATACATTTTGCACAATCATGCAGTAATCCCGCGTAAAGTGCCTTCTGTACGTCTACATCGTAACGCATGGCCATTGAAGCAGACGTGTACATCACACCAAGTGTATGATGATAGCGGTTTTCATCCAGTTCTTTCTTTAACGTATGCTGTATTTTTAAAATTTTTCATCCATCATCGTTTTCCTCTTTTGCTTTTCACATGCTTTTTCAAAGCTGTTACCGGTATAACTGGTGTTCCTTTATATAACCGCACACAGCATCCGGAACATATGCCGAGACAGATTCACCGGCCTGAAGACTGGCACGCAGTTCATGAGAGGATACTGGCATAAGCGGTGTCTCCATAAGCAGGACCTGCGCCCCATATTTCTCAGACAGATGATGGATCTGCTGATCCATCTCTTCTTTCGTCTTTATCTCGTCACGGTACGTCGCAAGGATCGTACACGTTGGGAAGATCCGCTCCGGATGTACCAGTCTCAATTGCCATAAGCGAATCTGCGCCGATAATAAAGTAAAATTCATCCTCCGGATACATTTCCTTAAAATATTCCATCGTCTGATAAGAGCAGGATACTTCCTCTCTCAATGCCTCATACGGCTGCAACACAAACTCTGGGAACGGTGCAATTGCAAGACTGGTCATCTTCATCCGGTCCTCAGCAGTAGATTTTATTGTCTCACTCTTTTTATGAGGAGGATTTCCATTTGGCATAAACCAGATCTGATCCAGAGAAAATGTCTCATATGCAGCATGTCCCAGCATCAATGTCCGTTGTGGATCGGATCGAAGGTTCCTCCCATAATCCCTATCTTCATTCAAATCTCCTACCTGTATTTATTTTGGCAGTTCGATCTTCTTATGTTTATCTTTGCCTTCTTTATATAATACAATCTTCTTACCGATTACCTGAACTACCTGTGAACGTGTACGTTCTGCAATCACTTCTGCAAGCGCACGCGGATCATCTGCACAGTTCTTAAGCACACTGATCTTAATCAGTTCTCTTGCGTCCAGTGCTTCCTGGATTGCTTTGGTAACTTCCGGTGTCATGCTGTTCTTTCCAATCTGGAAGATCGGATCCAAATTCATGGCAAGACCTTTTAAATAAGCTCTTTGTTTTGTTGTCATCTTTAATCTCCTCTTTATCACAATCAACGGACCGCAATTGATCTTTTATTTATAATAATCAAACTGCAGGCCATACATACGTACTGTATCACCCTCCTGGATACCAGCTTCTTCAAGTTGTTCCAGAATACCAGAATCTTTGAGGAATTTCTGGAAGAATGCAAATCCTCTTTCGGAATCCAGATTCGTATAACCAAGCATTTTTTCAATCTTTGGTCCCTCTACCACATACATATCGTCTTCCTTTTCAACTGTGTATGGAAGATCATTCATCGGGATCTCTTCCTCTGGGAAATATTCCTGCTCAAATACGATCGTATCCTGTTCCAGATGCTGCAATTCGTTCGATACATAGTAAAGCAATTCCTTGATACCCTGTCCGGTTACCCCGGAAATCGGGAATACCTTTACTCCCTGTGGCTCAAATTCATCTTTCAGACGCTGTACCGGATCATCATCGGTAAAGATCGCATCAATCTTATTCGCTGCGATCACCTGTGGACGGTTCGCAATATCCGCATTATATGCTTTTAACTCATTGTTGATTTTATAGATATCATCTACCGGATCACGTCCTTCGGTTCCGGCTGCATCTACTACATGGATCATCAGTTTGGTACGTTCGATATGGCGCAGGAACTGATGTCCGAGTCCGACACCTTCCGATGCACCTTCGATCAGTCCCGGAATATCAGCGATTACGAATCCGTTCGCATCCGGAAGATCCACGACACCAAGGTTTGGATTCAATGTTGTGAAATGATAATTGGCGATCTTCGGCTGTGCATTCGTCACACGTGATAAGAATGTAGATTTCCCGACATTTGGGAATCCTACAAGTCCTACATCCGCGATCACTTTCAATTCCAGATCTACATATAATTCTTTCGCCGGCTGTCCTGGCTGTGCATATTTTGGAACCTGCATGGTTGCAGTTGCAAAATGCTGGTTACCAAGACCACCCTTACCACCTTTTAAGATGATCTGTCTGCGATTATCTCCGGACATATCTGCAATGACTTTACCGGATTCTGATTCTTTGATAACCGTTCCTTCCGGAACTTTCAGGACAATATCTTCCCCATCTGCACCATGGCATCTGCGTTTTCCGCCCTGTTCGCCGTCTTTTGCTGTAAATTTTCGTTTATGTCTGTAATCCTGAAGTGTATTCAGTCCTTCATCGACTTCAAATATAACGTCTCCGCCGCGTCCGCCGTCTCCACCATCTGGGCCGCCATTCGCCACGTACTTCTCGCGCCGGAAACTCACATGACCGTCTCCGCCTTTTCCTGCTCTAATAAATATCCTTGCTCTATCTGCAAACATACTGTATTCCTTTCATCTATATAAATAAACGGAAGTTAAAAAAGCGCGCTGCATCATAACCGAAAGAAGTTAATCATTGCAACGCACTTTTTTCAACTCATAATTAAGCTACTGGATAGATAGAAACCTGTTTCTTATCTTTTCCTTTTCTTTCAAATCTTACAACGCCATCAACGAGTGCGAATAATGTATCGTCACCGCCGCGTCCTACATTGATTCCTGGGTGAATCTTTGTTCCGCGCTGTCTGTAAAGAATGTTACCAGCTTTTGCAAACTGTCCGTCAGCTCTTTTAGCACCAAGTCTCTTAGACTCAGAATCTCTACCGTTCTTTGTAGAACCTACACCTTTTTTATGAGCGAAAAACTGAAGGTTTAATTTCATCATGGTTGTTACACCTCCTCGAATGTTAAATCAATATATTCTGCATAGTTGTCATCATCTACCATCTGTTCCAGACCAAGAATCATTGTGTTCAGCAAAAGCTGTGCATCTTTTGAAGGATGATTCAGATGATAAGAAATCATTCCCATCTCATCTTCCGAAATCAGACTCGCGTCATCTTCCGTAAATTCTTCAATTGCATTGATTGTGTTAATCACCAGGATAGAAGCAGCGGCACATACAATATCCTGTCCTGGATCTGCATATTCAGCATGTCCTTCCGTCTGAAACCTACACATTCTTTATACTTGTTCTGAAAGATCGTTACATGAATCATGGATGCTCTCCAATATTAAGCGTTGATTTTTTCAATCTTAACTGCAGTATACTGCTGTCTGTGACCGTTTTTCTTATGGTATCCAGTCTTTCTCTTGTACTTGTAAACGATAACTTTTTTAGCTTTACCGTTCTCAACTACAGAAGCTTCAACTGTTGCACCTGCAACTGTCGGGTTACCAACTTTTAATCCGTTGTCACTTACTGCAAGAACCTGGTCAAATGTAAAAGTTTCTCCAGCTTCTACACCAAGTTTCTCTACTTTAATGATATCGCCTTCGGCTACTTTGTACTGTTTACCACCTGTTGCTATAATTGCGTACATATGGCACCTCCTATTATCATTACTCGCCAGTTACGGTGTCTGACTGATAATTTCAGCAGAACTTCAACCTCACTGTGCGGCATACTAGAAGATAATAGCATACGTTTTCCAAAATGCAAGTGGTATTCCGGAATATTTTTATTTTTTACATTTTTTGTATCATCAACATTTTGCAGCCTTCTTTTCTTACTTCTGTCTGCTATATTCCCAGCAATTTCTTTGCATTTTCTGAAAGATGGCAGCCTTCTCTTCCTCTGTCAGTGGCATATGCTCTAACAACGCCACAAAATTCTTCTGATCTGCCCACGGAGAATCTGTTCCAAACAGAATCCTGTCTGCACCATGCATATGTACGATCCGTAAGAACTGTTCCTGCGGCATTGTATTCAGTATGACTCCTGTATCAAAATATACGTTCTGTCCCACCAGATACCGTTCCACATCATCCCACATTTCATTGCCGCCCATATGTGCAAGCACCAGTTTCTCCGGTTTTACATCATCCAGAACCTTTCTTGCCATCTCCGGTGTACAGTGTACATCCTCCGGACATTTTGGATCAACACCCGCGTGCACCACTGTGATCAGTCCCAGTTCTGATGCTGCATCAATAATACGTTCATAGCGGATATTGTCAAAATACATATCCTGATAATCCGGATGCAGCTTAATCCCCTTCAATCCCAGATTCTTTATTTCTTTTAATATCTCTTTATAATTCTCACATTCCGGATGAATCCCGCCAAAAGAGATGACAGGTCCTTCCGTATACGCAGATGCAAACCGGTTGATCGATGCAACCTGCGATACCTTCGTCACAGCCGGAAGTGCAATGGAAATATCAACTGCTCCTTTTCCCATAGAATTACAAAGTCCCGTATATGTCCCATCCGCAAACGGACTTGCTCCAAAAATGCAGAAAGATAGTCGAGCGTACGCCCGGCTATCTTATCTGGAAACATATGTGTATGAAAATCAATGATCATCTTGTGTCCCACATTCTTTCAATTTGTCATAACAGTAACCAATAATGTCTCGTCTGGTAATAATACCGATAAAATGTTCCTGGTCGTCGATAACAGGTACAAAATTCTGTTCCATCGCACGGCCGATCAGATCTTCCATGTCTGACTCAGCAGTTACACACTGATAGTCTACACGGCGTTTGATTTTCATAATACTGATATCTTCTGCTTCCTTTATATTAAAGATATCCAGCTTTTTTAATGCCCACAGGACATCACCTTCCGTGATCGAGCCGACATATTTCCCCTCTTTATTCAGTATCGGCACACACGAATACTTGTGATATTCCATGATCTCCATAGCCTGTCGGAGTGTGTGATAGTCATAGATATATGCCAGCTCACTCTTTGGCTTCAGGAAAAACATAATATTCATTGCTAATAATAGCCTCCCCAATTCTTAATTACAATTTACAAGCATTGTAATGTTCTTACTTGCAAAGTTAAATATCTTTCTTGTTATCTACGCGAGATCCTAAATCATTGTTTTTACGAAAATATCATAAATCGCGTTGATTGCGGCATCAAAATCATGACTTCTGACACCAATGATAATATTCAGCTCACTGGATCCCTGATCGATCATCTTGACATTGACATTCGCATGTGCGAGTGCAGCAAAGATACGTCCGGAAGTTCCTCTGGTTGCACGCATACCCCTTCCCACAACAGCGATCAACGCCAGATCTGATTCCAGTTCCAGGAAGTCAGGCTCTACGGCTCTGTGGATTCCGGCAATGACATCCTGTTCTTTTTCTTCAAATTCATCTCTGTGAACGAAGATTGTCATCGTATCAATTCCTGACGGCATATGTTCAATGGAAATATTATTATTTTCAAACACCTCCAGAACTTGCGGCAGAATCCGACTTCGGAATTCATCATCGCTTTTTCAATCGTGATAGAAGCGAAATCCTTCTTACCTGCGATACCTGTAATTGTAAAACGAGGTTTTCTGCAAGTATCTTCTACGATCAGAGTTCCCTTATCTTCCGGTGCATTGGTATTGCGGATATTGATCGGGATACCTTCTTTACGTACCGGGAAGATTGCATCTTCATGAAGTACAGTTGCTCCCATGTAAGACAACTCTCTCAATTCTCTGTATGTAATCACATCGATCGGCTTTGGATTCTTGATGATTCTTGGATCAGCGATCAGGAAACCAGATACATCTGTCCAGTTTTCATACATATCGGCATGTACAGCCTTTGCAACGATCGAACCTGTGATATCAGAACCGCCACGGGAGAATGTCTGAATACTTCCGTCTGGCTTTGCACCATAAAATCCAGGAATAACTGCACGCTCTGTATTCTCCAGCCTTTCAGAAAGGATCTTGTGTGTCTCATCTCCGTCAAAATCACCATTTTCATCAAAGACGATTACTTCCGCAGCATCGATGAATTCATATCCAAGATATGCAGCCATGATGATACCATTCAGATACTCTCCACGGGAAGCCGCATAATCTCTGCCGATTTTCTTGCTGAAGTTTGTACGGATTGTTTTAAATTCCTCATCCAGGCTCAGATCCAGGTTCAATCCTCTGATGATGCTGTTATATCTCTCTTTGATTGCCTCTAACTGTTCTTCAAAATCTCTTTCCGCATCTTCTCCAAGAATTGCCTGTCCATAACAGCTGTATAACATATCTGTTACCTTTGTATCATCCGGCGTACGTTTACCAGGTGCAGATGGAATGACATATCTTCTGGATTCCTCTTTTCTGATAATGTTACCTACTTTTTTAAACTGCTCGGCACTTGCAAGCGAACTACCACCAAATTTTACAACTTTTTTCACTTTTCGTATTCCTCCAACCAAGTATTTTCTGAAATGTATTCATATTCTTCCGCTATAAAAACGTAACTGTATTTATCTTACATCATTTTCGCGCGCACTTCAATGCAATAATGTGTTAATATGCACGTGAATAGCGGATGATTTTTAGAACTACTGCATAAATATACATACTTTTCGTCTATACACAGATGCTCTGCACACCATCACCACATCTGGTTATGGACGGATCACATCTGCAAATTCTGCTTTTGCAACCTTTTGAAGGTCTAACGGTGCAAGCCTGATCTGCATTCCAAGCTTTCCGCCGCTGACATGCATATATTCCAGCTCTTTTGCATCTTCCTGGATTACGGTAGGAAACTGTTTCTTCATGCCAATCGCCGTGCAGCCGCCGCGCACATATCCGGTTACTTTGGTCAGATCTTTTAAATGCAGCATCTCCAGCGATTTTTCACCGACAACTTTTGCTGCCTTTTTAAAATCAATCTCTGCTTCGATCGGAATTACGAATACATAATGGTTTCCCGTCTTCCCTGTTGTTACAAGTGTCTTATAGACCAGTTTGTGGTCATATCCAAGTTTGTCTGCGGTCTGGATACCGTCTGTAAAATCATCGCATTCATATTCTTCATATGTATACGAGACTTTTGCACGGTCCAGCATACGCATGGCATTTGTCTTTACTTCCTTTTTGCTCATTGTTTTATCACTCCTGTCAGATTAATGGAAGTTCGTTATATCTGTATCATTTTAGTAATCACTGTAAATGATCTCTGGATTTATTTTATAAAATATCTTTTCCAAGACCTTCCAGTGTTATAAACTCAGTCTGTCCTTCTGCCGCCTCCGGATTCTTTGCATACACATCAATGCGGTGGATATGCACCGGTATTTCTTCCGGATCTTCTCCTGCGAATTTTAAGAACGCTTCTGCCACCAGATCCGGCTTCAGATTCTGCTCACTTCCTGTTGCAAGGTACAGATAGATGCCATCGTCCAATGCAGTCATTTTGTAGATCATTGGTTTAATATCGACTTCTTTTTCACTTCGCTTTGTCTTCTTTAACACAACGATCTCCGGCTGTGCCATAAATGCATCCACCTTCTCTTTCCAGCTCTCCGGAAGTGTACGAATCTCTTCCGCATGCTGGAATGTCTCAGGAAATGTCACTTTATAATCTGCTGCAGCCACAATCGTCATACCGCTTGCTTTCTTATCCGATGAGATTTCGCGGAAGCTTATGACTTCTACGCCCTCCACCATCACTGCATTTAACTGGGCAACCGCCTTCTCGGAAGAAATCGGTTCCGTAATCTCGATATCAAAATATTCTCCGTCACTCGTCACGCCAACTCCAAGCGGCTGCGCAAACGACATGATCATATGCGGACTGTATCCGGTTGTAAATGCGATCGGTATCTCTGCGCGCCGGATTGCTTTCTGGAAATAACGCATCACGTCCAGGTGTCCGATGAAACGCATGACTCCATATTTACGGAATTTAATTCTTATTTTCAACACAGACACCTCCTTTCCATTTTGCGACACCGCAGCCGGAACATTTCATACGGCAGTTCGGTGTTACTTCGGCATTCATTGCCTGATTCCATTCTCTCTTCAGGAATTCTTTCGTTACACCGATATCAATGAAATCCCACGGGAACACTTCATCCAGCGGACGCTCCCTGTGATTATAGAATGCGATATCAATGCCTGTATTTTCAAACGCCTGCATCCATTTCTCATTATCAAATTGATCGCTCCAGGAGTCATACAGACATCCCAGACGATACGCTTCTTTAATTACTGCTGCCGTCTTTCTGTCCCCTCTTGCAAAGACACCCTCCAGCACAGTAACCTCTGCATCATGCCAGTTATATCTCAGGCTCTTTCTGTTAAGCTGTTCATTAAATGCATGCTTTACGATCGCTGCTCTTGAAATATATTCTTCATTCGTATACATTCTTGCCCACTGGAACGGGGTGAATGGTTTTGGAATAAAGAACGACGTACTCGTTGTAATCTGACACTTTCCATTCCGCTGATCCTTCGGAATCTCGTAATAACGTCTGGCGATTCTGTCAGCAAGTTCCGGAATGGCTCTCATATCTTCTTCCGTCTCTGTCGGAAGTCCAAGCATGAAATAAAGCTTTACCTTATTCCAGCCGCCATCGAACGCCTGTCCGGCACCTCCGAGGATATCATCCTCTGTAAGCCCTTTATTGATCACATTACGCATACGCTGTGATCCGGCTTCAGGCGCAAATGTCAGACTGCTCTTTCTGATATCCTGTACCTGTCCCATCACATCCAGAGAAAATGCGTCAATACGAAGCGACGGAAGACTGATGTTGATTCCCTGCGACTTAAAGTTCTCGATCAGGAACATTACAAGCTCTCTTAAGTGGCTGTAATCACTGGAACTTAAAGAGCTTAAAGAAATCTCTTCATGTCCTGTATTCTTCAGCATCTTGTATGCATATTCTTTTAATACTTCTACATCCTTCTCACGGGTCGGGCGGTATAACATTCCCGCCTGGCAGAAACGGCATCCGCGGATACATCCTCTCTGAATCTCAAGCACGACACGGTCCTGTGTTGCCTTGATAAACGGAACGACCGGCTTTTCCGGATACGTTGCACTGCTCATATCCATGACTACCTGTTTCTTGATCTTTTCTTTTGCATGCGGATTATTTGGACGGAAGCTTTCAATCGTACCGTCTTCTTTATAAGTCACATCATAGAATGCCGGAACATAGATTCCTTCGATCTCTGCTGCCATCTCCAGAAATTCTTTCCTCGTTCCGCCACGCTTCTTATTCTCCTTATAGGCATCCAGAAGCTCATCATAGACCGTCTCGCCTTCTCCCATATAGAACAGGTCGAAGAACTCCGCTAACGGCTCCGGATTATACGTACACGGACCGCCGCCGATCACGATCGGATCTTCGTCCGTTCTTTCCTCTGCTGCCAGTGGGATGCCGCTCAGATCCAAAACCTGCAGGATATTGGTATAACACATCTCATACTGCAGCGTGATTCCAAGAAAATCGAATTCCTTTACCGGATCCTGGGACTCCAGTGCAAATAACGGAATCTTTCTCTCTCGCATAATCTGATCGAGATCCGTCCACGGCGAATAGACACGTTCACACCACACATCTTCGCGCTTATTGAACATATCATAAAGGATCTGGATACCCAGATGCGACATCCCAATCTCATACACATCCGGGAAGCACATGGCAAATCTAATAGACACCTTTTCAGGGTCTTTCATGACCGAGTTCACTTCATTTCCGATATAACGTGCCGGTTTCTCTATTTTTAGTAATATTTCATCATTTAACGCAAGCTTTCTCATTAAATCTCCTTGTATTTTTGTACATGTTGCACAATAATTTTCTTATTGTTTTTTCGTAAATCTTTAATTATTTTCTTTTTTCGGGCTTTTTTTCTGCCAGTTTTTTTACTGTTTTTCGCCGCATTTTGGGGTCAAAATCGCGGAGTACTACAAAACCTGTAAAACACTAAATGCTGACTAACGTTTTGCAATGTTCAGCAATGTTTACCAATATATAATAATATATGGTAATCAGTTAGGCGTCAATCCTATTTACAAGCATCTTTTTTTGTTCTTTTTTGAATAACTATTCCTTTGATTTCTGGTCAAAAATCACCTCAAAGATTGTTCCACCTGCAGGGTTTGACTTAATGCTGATACTGCATCGTGCACTCTCACGATCTCATGAACCAGAGCAAGTCCAAGTCCTACACCACCAAGCTCTCGGCTTCTGGATTTATCCACGCGAAAGAATGGTTCAAATACACGTTCCCTGAGTTCTTTCGGAATTCCGCTTCCGGTATCCTCTACTGACAGGTAAATATGTTTTGTTTTTTGTATGCATTTACTGTAACCTGACCGTCTGAATGATTGTATTTTATAGCATTCTCAACAAGATTATATACCAGCCTATAAATAAGGATATCACTTCCAATCATCGTTATATTTTTATATTTTCCAATAAGTTTTATATTCTTTTCCTGTGCAAGAGGTTCCAAATCTTCCAATACCTCGTCAACGAGATCATTAAGGATAATTTTTTCATCCCGTCCTACAGTCTGAAGCTCACTCATGTCAAGAAGTGTTTTTACCATCTTGCCAAGCCTGTCATTTTGTTCCGTCAACATCTTTATCATCTGTACGGTGTCTGCATCACTGCCCGGATGCTGAGTGGAATGATACAGGTCAAGCTGTACCTGCATTAACGATAATGGAGTTCGAAGCTCATGTGCTGCACTCGCAGTAATTGTCTCTGTATCTCAAATGCATCCGAGAGGCGTTCAAGCATCTTGTTATACGAAACACTAAGCTGATTCAGTTCTTTAATCTTACATTCTTCTATTCCCGAATCTGCCAGGTTTTGAGCCTGCACTTCTTCAATTTTATCAGAAAACTCACGAATTGGTTTAAGTGCATGTCCACTTATAAAATATGCGGCCACTCCACCAAGGAGAGCCAATAAAGCCGAAACTATCAGACTGTTTCTTTTGTAGTCTTCTTTATTATTGTACACTTGAACAGAAAAATCATTTGAGAACTCATCCCACTTATCCTCTGGTATGCTGATGTATATTCTTCCGAACCACCTCCGCTGTCATCTCCCTGAGCGTCAACAGCCTTTTGCAGGGAATCCATATAATACACACCATTTTTATAGACAAACATTGTCAGGCACCCACATATAATCGCAATACACAATGTAGTTATACAAGTAAGTCTCCACTGCAGTGACATTTTTTTCATCAATCAGACTCCTCTCGTATTTTATATCCTTCTCCCACCTTATTCATAATTGCATCATATCCAAGCACTGCCTTAAGCTTTCTCCTTAGCGAAGACATATGCACCCGGATGGCTCCACTGAAGCTATCCACAGATGCATCCCAGACATGCTCCATCAATTCCTCCTGACTTACCGGTCTTCCCAGGTTAAGAAGCAAATATTCCAAAATTCCTTTTTCTTTTCTTGTCAGGGAAATCTTTGTTTCCTTTGCATATGCCTCACGTTTTATCGTGTCGAACATGATATCGCCGCTTTCCAGACATACATCCTTTGTACAAATTTCCTTCTTGTCAGACTTCTGATACGAGCCTCAAGTTCCTGTAGATGAAACGGCTTTTCCATATAATCATTCGCACCAGCATCCAACCCTTCGACTTTATCTGCAATCTGCCCTCTTGCCGATAATATAAGAACCTTTGTCTCCTCATTGCTCTGTCTGAGTTCTTTTAGGATTTCCATCCCATCCATGCCGGCAGATTCAGATCCAGAACAATCAAATCATAATTTTCTGTCAGGATGTATTCCAATGCCTCTTCCCCATCATAACAGGTATCCACCTCGTACCCGGCATCATACAGACTTTTCGCAACCGCATCACATATTTGTTTTCATCTTCAACTATTAGTAATCTCAAAATCATTCCACCCGCTTCTTAACGAAAATTTCACACCAACTATTGTATAATACCGAAGTCAGCTGGTCAACAAATACAACAAACGAAAGGAGTAACAAAATCTTGAAGTGCAGAAAAATATCTCAATTTGTAATGCTCATCACGGGTATCTCTATGATTTGCTATGGTGCGTTCAGAGGTGAAGGAGACGTCGTGCTCGGCAAAGCAATAAAATTATGTCTGGAGTGTGTCGGAATTGGATAAGAAAAAGAAATTACTATCAAAAAGAGTTGCCAAAATACGCGGATGGATACAGGCAGTTGCCACATTATTTACCAATATTCATATTTCCAATTTATTTAAGGGTAAAATATATCAAGGCAATATCAAAACTGTATGTGTGCCGGG
>ENA-OQHA01000852-OQHA01000852.1-human-gut-metagenome-genome-assembly--contig:-NODE-852-length-13812-cov-2.020241_pt1 | contig 13812 bp, 23 predicted proteins | sample MGYA00242558_ERZ504707 | MGnify/ENA primary metagenome ERZ504707 (study PRJEB26092, sample SAMD00036197) | human gut metagenome | host: Homo sapiens | study: EMG produced TPA metagenomics assembly of... | reverse complement strand
GGAAGAAGCTATCAAGCTGCCCTGGAATATTTTGCGATGATCTAAGGGCATCGCTGATTTCAAGGAGGAATAACACATGAAAAGCACATTTGAAAAAATGGGTGGAACCTACACACTTGGCGCAGACGGAATTTACTATCCGAATCTTGTCAGTACAGATGAAGAACCGTATTATGGAAAATATGGAATGATACGAAAAACGTATTTGAAAGAGCATCGTCCGGCAATATATTCACTGTATATATTGGAGGACAGACTGGTGGAACATCTGAATGCTGTGGACGATGAAGCACAGGAGAGGATGGATATTCTGGTGTGTCAGATGATGAAGAGGCAAGGTATTACAGAAGAAACGAAAGCCTGTGACCAGATGGCTTGGGTAGGAACGGTAAATAATATCCGAAATGCGGCGGAAGAGATTGTGTTGAAAGAATTGATTTACAGGTAGACAAAGAGCTGAACAGGTAGGACGAAAAATCCTATTTGTTCAGCTCTTTGTGTTTGTACGGGTTCAAAGAAGAATCAAATTACAATTCTATATCATGTGATTTTTTCTTAGTTCGGACAGGCTGATTTCGTCGCATCTCTTGTTTTCTCTGATATTCAAGTTCCCAGGCACGATGGGAGAAAACATCAGGATCTTCAACATTGAGATAATCTACTTCATTAGCTGCAATATCACGACGGTGATAGTCATAATATTCACCAAAAGTACCTTTGAGCTGCTCAATCAGTTTATCTCGGAAGTAGGTCGTATCTGGATTCTGGCATCCAGTAATTCAGTGTATTGCTCCGGGTCAGGACGGAATTTTTCCTCTTGGAAAGCGACAGCATCTTTTTTAAGCTGCCCTTTGAGAGACATATCTTGAGAATCGAGAATATCCAGATTCTTATCCATCTGGTCGTATTTTCTGGAAAGCTCGCCATATCTTTCTCTGTGGAGCATTCAGCCTGAAACAGTAGCTGTTCTTTGACAGATTTCAGTTCCTCGATTTCTTCTGTTACGGTTGTAAGCTGCTGATTTAACTTTATATGCTGGAATGGATTTAGAATACTGGTTTTACTTTTTTGCACATTTAGTTCTTTCTTTTCAGTAACTTTCGCTTTGAGCTTTTTCTTAATGGTATCATATTGATTCAGGATAGGACGAAAATGCTGCATCCAGTCATGGATCACTTCTTTTTGCATTTCATTATGAAGTAAATGATATTGTGTAAAAATCATATGATTTCGGATTGCTTCTAATGTTTCTGCAATTACCGGAATAGATTTTTCGACAGCTTGGGCAAATTTTTTCACCTGTGCTTTTAATTCCCGAAGCATTTTGTTATCTGCACGAATCTGACGGTTGATTTCACACCGGTCTGCTATCATGCCTTTCTTTTCCATATTCTGGGCAATGTAGCCTCATGGATGGTTGGCTGTTCTGTGATTCCCTGAGCTGCAAAACTGCGGTGATCAATGGCGGCATTTATCTGATTAAGGGCAAGCATTTTATTTACGGCATCTGCCAGTTTGCTCTCCAGAGGCAGAGCTGTTCCTCACTGTTCCATTGTTCGGAAATCGGGTTTTGTCTGCCATACCGGGTGCTTTTTGGATGTTTGTCGATACGTTCATAACCTTTCTCCTGTGCTGCCGAGGGAGTCAGATATACTTTCTTTTTCCCAGCTTTATAACGATACTGTTTTTCCCAGCCCTCTTTCTGAGCATCCTTAAATTCAGAAGCAGTAAATCCCTTTTCCTCTCCATCTTTGATGCATAGATATTCTTTTTCGGTTTTATACTGCCATGTTCCGTTTTCGTTTAATGGACGGACAGTAAGTAGAATGTGTGCATGGGGATTGTGACCATCTGTATCGTGAATGGCGAAATCGGCACACATTCCCATATCTACAAAATTCTTTTGAATAAAATTCTGAAGAAGAGAAATATTGCTGTCTTTATCCAACTCAATAGGGAGTGCGACAACAAATTCTCTTGCCAGTCGGCTGTCTTTTGTTTTTCAGCAGCTTCTACAGCATTCCAGAGTTGCTCCCGGTTTTTCCATTTAGGCGGAGCCATAGGGGGAAGCATTACTTCCTGATAGATCAGTCCATGTTTTCGGGTGTAGTCATGCTGGATGCCATCGTAATCATTGTATATGCGGCTACAGCTCATATAAGCAGAAGCAGCAACAGCAGACCGACCGGAACCACGGCTGACGACCTTGGCTTGCATATGATAAATTGCCATATCTGGCACCTCCTTTCGATGTTGCCTGCAACAGCGGATAGCCCTCGGCAGAGCGCACGAGCCCGTAGGGGATACCACCGCCCGATTTATCGGGTGGTGAGTAAGTGCGCCCTTTGGGAGTAGAACTTGTGTATTTACATTCCTCTTAGCCGGAGCATCAGCTCCCGCTTTAGGGTATCTAAATCCATTTCTTTAATATGTGGAGCAATGCTTTCCAGAATCGCTCCTTCTTGAATCAATCTGCGTGTTCTGGCATTACGTTCCTTTTTACGGTTTCTTGCTTCGATTTCTTCCAGTCTGTGTTTTGCCTGTAAAAGCACTTTTTCTTCTGGTGTCATAATTCTTTTATTTGCCATATCTGGCACCTCCTTTTTATGCCCGTATCCGGGCGATTTAGTTTTAAAATCTTGTGGTTTAGTACTATAGTTTTAGATAACTGACAGTGGCATGTCTCTGGTGATAAATAAGAAAAGAAAGTAGTACTACTGTCAGTGAAAAATAGTTATTGTGCGATGCTGCTTTGTTTCAACTCTGGTTTGAAGTGTGATTATCTAACAGAATTTTTTTCGTTTTTTTTAAATTAGCTGTTGCATTGTCCTGACGGATATTCCGGTTATTGATACGGATGGGAACACATCTCTCCAGAATCCGGTCATAAATTCGCTTGTGTGCGATATCAGCGGCGTTATTCAGCTCTGATAAAGTGAGATTGGTTGTTATGATCAGGGGCTTTTTACTGCGGTAACGGCTGTCAATCACATTGAATACCTGTTCCAGTGCAAAGTCAGAGTTCCGTTCAATTCCGAGGTCATCAATGATCAGAAGGCTGTAGCGGTTTAAGCTGTGATGAACTGATTCCTGTCTTCAAAATGCATTCCGGTAAGGGTATTCAGAATCCGGGAAAAGTTGGTCATCAGTACCGGGACGCCTTTTTCCAGAAGGGCATTGGCAATGCAGCCTGCAAAGAAAGATTTTCCAGTACCGACATCGCCCCAGATGAGAAGTCCGGAAGCGTTTGCTTTCATCTCTTCCCAGTTACTTACATAATTGTGTGCCAGTTTTATTTCCGGATTGATGCCGTTATCCCTGGCAAAAGTGTAGTCATAGAGTGCTTTGTCCTGTAAGCCGCTGGTTTTAAGATGCTTTATTTCCATTTGTTTTTCATGAAGTTTTCTCTGGGCTTCTTCCTGCTCATAGATTTCCTGCTGGCATTTACAGCGGATGGAAGGAATAAGAACCTTTCCCTGTAATTCATGCCGGCATTGTCTTGGCGTATTGCATTTGGAACAGTAGATCAGGTGGTCTGTTTCGTTAAAATATTCATCAGGCTGAAGTTCTCTGTTTGGTGTTATAGCATTTTCTTTTTCTGTAAATCTTGTCATAGTGTTTCGTATTCCTCACTTTCGTAATTCCTTTGCCGGGAAGCAGGATGATCCTGTCTTGCCCAACTGATGATGGTAGCTGCATGGTTCTGATATTGCTTTCCGGTAGAAGCCATATAACCGGATAAGCGTTCAATATAATCCTGCCAGTCAGGGATTGTCTGCCGGATATCTTCAAGCTCTTTTCTGACAGAAACATTTTGAAATTTTCCATAGGGTGAGAGTGGATCCTTACTCCCTCTTTTTTCTAAATTGTTCTTTTTTATCTCTTTCTTATTACCAGACAGTTTTCTGTCTGTATCAGGGAAAGAATCCTGTCTGTCAATAGGACAGTTTTCTGTCTGTCTTAGGGAAAGAAATCTGTCTGTATAGTGGATGGTTTCTTTTGGGAGTTTTACATAAATCCGATTAGGCTGTCCGGGTCCCTGCCGTTTTCGGAAGATAAGCTCCTGTTTTTCCAGTACTGCCAGAGCAGTTTTAACAGTCATCTGGCTTTTGTGGAGAACTTCTGCCAGTGCTTCAATCGTAAAGTAAATGAACACATGACCATCTGTATCTGACCAGCCCTCATTTTTCTGGGAAAGCCTTGCCCGGTCGAGCAGGATAATATAAAGCATTTTGGCAGTTTCGTTTATTTCCATGTCCAGAAGGAAACGGGGAAACATCATATAAGATGGCAGGTTGGTGTCTGCTGTCAGAAAGTCAGTCATGTGTTCACCTCCAATCAAAAGGGTTTATTCTCCAAGAAAATCCCAGTCTACATCACTATCTGGCTGTGAATTTTCAGGTGCTGGAAAGGACGCCTGATTTGGGGCTCCCTTTGCACCATGCCTGCAGTCAGTCCAGAAAGAAAAAGTGGCAATGCCTGTTTCAGACTGTTTTCCACTGCATCTACAATCTGTTTCACAAAAAGTTCTTCCCGTTCTCTTGTTTCCAGATAAGGATCAGCCTGTGTGCGATAGTAGCGGTCAAAATAATCTACCAGTGCAAGAGAGATTACCTGACTGTAAGATTTAAAATCCTGCCTGTCCATCGTCTGTAAATATTCCCAGGCTCTCCGCTGCTGTTCTTTGTCCAGATTAAAGCGTAGGTTTGTGTTGCGGATATTGTTCTGCATGGTTTATCCCCTCCTTTTATCGTATTGATTGATTCAGCAGGTTGTACCGGTGTGGTACTGCTTTGCTGTGAGATAAGCATACGAAAATCAGAGGAAAAAGGCATTGAGGGGAAATTGAGTTGGAATTGAGAAAAAGATGCAATATTTTTTGAGTTGAAGTATAATATCAAGTGTTAAGCCAATAGAAATAAAAAACGTTATTGCTAACGTGTATATAAGAACAAAGGAGTGAATTACATGATGTATAATCCACAACTTGATACATTTATCTGCGTTGTAGAAGCTGGAAGTTTTAGTAAAGCGGCAGAAGAATTATATATAAGTGCACCTGCGGTTATTAAACAGATAAATTCTTTGGAAAACAGCTTAAATTTGCAATTATTTGAAAGAACACACAGAGGTCTTATTATTACGGAAGCTGGTAAATCGCTCTATCAGGATGCAAAATATCTGATTCAATATTCAAAAGAATCGTTGATACGGGCGCAGGAAGCAATGAATCATAATGAAGAAATCATTCGTGTTGGAATATCTCCGATGACGCCACCGGAAGTTTTTGTGGAACTTTGGCCTAAGATACAGAAAATATATCCGGAGATGAAGTTTAAATTGATTACATTTGAAAATACACCAGAGAATGCAAGAGAGATACTGGCTAATATGGGAAAGAATATTGATGTGATAGCTGGAATCTTTGATGAAACAATGCTTGAACTCAGAGGCTGTGATGGCACTGAGATTTCAAGAGAACCATTTTGTGTGGCGGTATCAATTCATCACAGGCTGGCAAAAAAGAAAAAATTACACTTGATGATCTGGCTGGAGAAAATCTTATGCTCATGCGAAGAGGATGGAGTTATTATGGCGATATGCTAAGGATGATATGATGAAAATCATCCTGAAATCAATATTGTAGACTTTAATCTGTACAATGTAGAAGCATTTAACCGATGCGAAAACAATAATGAGGTATTACTGGCATTCAAGAGCTGGGAAAGTGTTCATCCACTGATCAGAATCATTCCAGTAGAGTGGGATTATACTATGCCGTTTGGAATTCTTCATTCGAAAAAACCGTCCATTAAGGTTAAGCGGCTGATAAATGCTATTAACAAGGTAAAATAAAAATTGAATACATGCGAGTAGAAACCTAAAGGTTAATACTGAATAACAAACGAGACTTCTAATGGAGTCTCGTTTTGTTATACTTTAGCTGAAGTGAAAATGGAGGATACTATATGCAGATAAAGAGGATAGCTCTTGGAGGAATCATCATGACTGTTATCATGTTCACGCCAACCTATGCCTGTGTCGGAACAAGTGACGGAATTGCATCATACAGAAGTATGGAAAATTATATTCCCAGATACAACAAAATGGCCCAAATACAAAAATAGAAGTATTTAAAGGCCTTTCTCATGGATTTGGATTGGGAGAGGGGACTGTAGCAGAAGGATGGATTGATTGTGCAATATCTTTCTGGGAAGACAATATGAATGCTTTAGATAAGAGGTAGGATATGAAAAATAAACGATTTACAGCAAAAATATTGATAGATATAGGAATGACGATATGTTTGCTTCTTCTTATGCCATATAGTCTGCTCAGCGAGACTGCACATGAGTGGATTGGTATGGCGATGCTTGTGCTTTTTATTTCACATCACATACTGAATCATAAAGGGGTGACCTCTGTAAGGAAAGGAAAATATAATGCGTTCAGAGTGATACAGATAGTACTGGTTATCATCATGCTTATTCTTATAATGGGTTCCATGATAAGTGGAATATTATTGTCAAATCACATATTTAAATGGATAAAGATTTCCGGAACATATATGACAGCCAGGACAGGTATCATATGTTTTGCGGCATACTGGGGACTGGTGGTGATGTCATTACATTCTCGGATTTCATTGGAATATAGCGGTAGCATGGCAGGACGATTATGGGAACATCCATCCGTCATCAGAACATGGGCAGCAAGATCTGTCGCAACCACAATTGCAGGTTATGGTTTATATGCATTTTACAGGAGACAGATAGGAGATTATCTGATTATGAGGATGCATTTTGTATTTTATGATTATGAAAAGGGGATCTTTCCTTTTCTGCTGGATTATCTGGCAGTAATGATATTGATTGCATTTATTGGATATTATAGTGGAGTGTTTCTAAAGAAAACAGGTAAGAGAAAACGAAAAGGTTCATACTGAAAGAAGGTGGTGTATTTATGGAAAAGCGGAAATTAGTACTTACAATTATTGGAGTTGTTATTTTAGCAATGGTAATCATGGTATATATCTACTTTTCAAAACCTGGCAAGGATGAAAAGAAGAATCAACAAACAATAAACCAGGTACAGACCGTACAGCAGAAGACAAATGAGAAAAAAGAAAATACAGAAAAAAATACATCCGGAGATGAATTGGAAAATGTTACGCCGGGAAGCGAAGAATACCGGGGCTTCCTCCTGGATAATGTTCTTCATTCTCCAAATGAAGGGGACATTCATTACAATGTATATATTCCGGATGCATATGACGGGACAAAGGAATATGCACTATATGTAACATTACCCGGATATCAGGATTATATTTTCAGGGCGTGGGAGAAAATATCCGGACAGAAGATTTTGGATTTGAAGCACAGAAGTATATTACCGATATGATTATTGTAGCTCCACAGTTAAATGACTGGGGACAGACATCAGCAGATCAGACAATTGAACTGACACAGTATTTTCTGACGCATTATATTATTAATACATCGAAGTATATATTAATGGTTATTCCGGAGGAGGAGAAACCCTGTCACTGGTATTGGCAAAGCAGCCGGAATTATATACAGCGGCACTTATGTGCAGCTCTCAGTGGGATGGTGCATATGAGCCGGTTGTGGAGATGAAACGCCGGTATATTTTGTGATTGGCGAAAGCGACGAATACTATGGATCAGTAACCTTTTAAAGAGGCATACCAGCAGATACATGAGCTTACAAAGAACAGGGATTATCGGAATCAGAGATTGATAAACTGGTGGTACTGGATGTAAAAGATAAAGATTACTTTGAAGGAACACCGGTCACTTATCAGCATGGCGGTGGCTATCTGTTTTGTCGTGACAAAGAAATTATGGGATGGCTGTTCAATCAGTAAGAACCAGAATAAACCGAAAGGTTAAGACTGAAAAACTTATCGAAACTTCTCAAAGGAATCTATCAGTATTATAGTATGAATGTAAGATGAATGAAAGAAAACAAGGAGGATACGACAATGGAATATATTTCATTAAATAATGGTGTAAAAATGCCAATACTGGGATATGGCGTATATCAGGTAACAAAAGAGGAATGTGAAAGATGTGTGCTTGATGCTTTAAAAGTTGGATACCGGGCGATTGATACAGCACAGAGTTATTTTAATGAGGAAGAGGTTGGGAATGCAATCCAAAAGTCAGGCATTCCAAGAGAAGAAATCTTCCTTACAACAAAGGTGTGGGTTGAACATTATGGATATGAAGAAGCAAAGAAATCAGTTCTTGAATCCATGAAAAAGTTAAAGACAGATTATCTGGATCTGGTATTGCTTCACCAGCCATTTTCAGATGCTTACGGTGCTTACCATGCATTGGAAGATCTGTACGATGAGGGAAAAAATCAGAGCAATCGGAATTTCCAACTTTTATGTAGACAGAATGGTTGATTTTGCATCCTTCAACCGCATTAAACCTATGGTAAATCAGGTGGAAACCCACATCTTCAATCAGCAGAAAGAGATGAAGGAATGGGCAGACAAATATGACATCCGGTTAGAAGCATGGGCACCATTCGGTTGAGGGCAGAGGAGGCACCTTTGAGAATCCTGTCATCGCAGAGATTGCAGAAAAATATCAGAAGACTCCGGCACAGGTTATGCTTCGCTGGCATATTCAGAGAGGGGTAGTGGTTATTCCGAAATCAACACACATTGAGAGAATGGAAGAAAACTTTAATGTTTTTGATTTCACACTTTCTGATGAAGATATGAAGACTATTGCAGAACTGGACAAGAAGACAAGCTCCTTCTTCTCGCATCAGGATCCGAATATGGTGGAATGGTTCGTGAAGATGGTTGAGGAAAGAAAAAAGAATAATGACAGTTCAAAAGAAAAAAAGAACTGGTAAGCATAAGAGGAAAAATCAATGAAAGTATTACTTGTCAATGGCAGTCCACACAAAAATGGCTGTACTTATACAGCTCTTTGTGAAGTATCCAGTGCATTAAATGAAAATGGCATAAGTACAGATATTTTTTGGATTGGAAACAAGCCGATTTCAGGATGTATTGCCTGCAGAAAATGTCAGGAAAAAAATAAATGCATCCTGGATGATATCGTGAATGAATTTCTGGAAATAGCAGGGGATTATGACGGATTCGTATTTGGAACTCCGGTACACTGGGGTGGTGCAGGCGGTGCAATCACATCCTTTATGGACAGAGTCTTTTATGCCGATTTAAACGGTGGCGGCGACAGATTCCGCCTGAAACCTGCCGCTGTGGTAATTTCAGCAAGAAGGGCCGGAACAACGGCCACATGGGATCAGGTAAATAAATATTTTGGTCTGATGCAGATGCCGATTATCACATCGAGATATTGGAATATGGTACATGGGACGAATCCGGATGAAGTAAAACAGGATCTCGAAGGAATGCAGGTTATGCAGATCCTTGGAAACAATATGGCATATTTCATTAACTGTAAAAATGTTGCGACAAAAATGGGAATTGAAATGCCAAAGGCACCGGATTTTGTATTTACCAATTTCATCCGATAGAAATTAGCGTGACAAACATTTTATACGACAGGAGGTGACCTTAGAATGAAAACAAAGAAAATAGCAGCAGTACTCTTAACATGCATCGTGGCAATCGGTTTGATGGCAGGATGTGGAGCAAGCAATACCAACCAGTCTGCTTCTAATAATGACAGCCAGTCTACAAGTACAAACCAGTCTGGGAATGAAGAAGCGGATACAAATTCCGAAAACACTACAGATACAACAGAAAATACATCAACAGGAAATGGAAAAACATTGGTTGTATATTATTCAGCTTCAGGAAATACAAAAGATGTTGCTGAAAGATAGCAAAAATTACAGAGGCAGATCTGTTTGAAATAGAGCCTGTGGAGCCATATACAGATGATGACCTTGACTGGACAGATGATGACAGCCGGGTGTCAAGAGAACATGATGATGAGAGCTTAAGAGATGTGGAACTGGTATCTACAACAGTTGATAACTGGGAGTCATATGATACGGTATACATTGGCTATCCTATCTGGTGGGGAATTGCAGCATGGCCATTAGATAACTTTGTAAAAGAGAATGACTTTACAGGAAAAACAGTCATCCCATTCTGTACAGCAGCGACCTCGGGAATCGGTGACAGCGGTAATCTTCTGGAAGAGATGACAGGAACAGGTGACTGGAAAGAAGGGGAACGATTCCATGGTGGAGCGTCTGAATCAGATATCAGTTCATGGATAGACAGTCTTGGATTATAAAAGAATATAAAAATATTTGGAGGAATCGTAATAAGTAAGACATAACCTTTAGGTTTAAACTGCCTAACAAAGAGAGACTTCTGTCCGGAGTCTCTTTTTCTTATACTTACAGTAAGTTTGAAATATAGAAAAGGAAGATAAAGATGGAGATAAGAATTTTAGGAAGAGACTTAGAAGTATCAGAAATCGGATTTGGATGTATGGGAATGAGTCATGCATATGGAACTGTTTCAACACAGAAAGAAGCAGAAGAATTGATTGAAAAAGCGATCGATGAAGGCTGCACATTTTTGATACGGCAGAGATATACGGAACAACAGAAGACCTCATCACAATGAAAAACTGCTTGGGAAAGTGTTAAGGCATATAGAAACAAAATTGTCCTTGCATCAAAGTGTGGGATACGTTTTGATGAAACTGCAACAACTGTAAATAAACCTTTGATTCCTGATGGACGACCGGAGACGATTAAAGCATCGATTGAGGGATCTTTAATGAGACTTAACACAGACCATCTTGATTTATATTATATTCATCGTATTGACATGACTGTACCGATTGAAGAGACGGCAGGAGCTATGAAGGAGTTAATGGAGCAGGGAAAAATCACACACTGGGGGTTATCAGAAGCCAGTGAAGAGATTATTCGACGTGCACATAAAGTATGCCCGGTTACAGCGATTCAGAACAGATATTCCATGATGTACAGGATTATGAGAAATTATTCCCGGTGCTTGAAGAATTGAAAATAGGATTTGTTGCATTTTCGCCGCTTGCAAATGGATTACTGACAGCAGCATATCATTCCCATGGGGAATTTGAAAAGCCGGGAGATTATCGAAGCGCAATGCCACAGTTTACAGAAGAAGGATTAAAGGAAAATAATGAATTTATGTCCTGGATGAAAGTGATTGCAGAAGAAAAAAATGCCACGCCTGCACAGATTTCTCTTGCATGGATGCTTGCAAAGAAACCATATATCGTACCAATCCGGGAACAAGAAAAGTAAATAGACTGGAAGAAAATATGGAATCAGCAGATATAAAGCTGACTCAGGATGAAGTAAAATCTATAGATGAGATGCTTGCCCATATGCCGATGTCGCAGGTGTTTGGAGGTTCAAAAATACAGAAGAAATAAAAGAGGTGAGCAATGAAAACAAGGAAAAAGATAACCATCGGGGTAATAGTGGCTTTCTTAGCGGTAGTCATGGTGGGTTATATCTATCTGTTTACAGGGGTTAAAATAAGTAAAGGAGAATAGAGATAATGAAGAAAATGTTAGTTGTATATTATTCCTGGTCAAATGGAAACACGAAAAGAATTGCAGAGCAGCTGACTAATGGGACAGGTGCAGATATTGCGAGAATCGAAACAACAGAGCCATACAGCGGCAGTCATGAAGAGGTGGTTGAACAGGGAAAAAGAGAGGTAGAGGCAGGCTTTATGCCTCAGATCAATCCGATATTTGTAAATCTTGCTGATTATGATGTGATTGCTATCGGAACTCCAACGTGGTGGTATACGATGGCACCTGCAGTGCTTACATTTTTGACAACAAATGATTTTACAGGAAAGACAGTGATTCCATTTATGACAAATGGTGGATGGCCGGGGCATGTTATAAAAGATATGGAGGAAAATTGCAAAGGAGCTGCCTTTGCACATGAAATGCAGATTCAGTTTGATTCTATGGGTAAAGACCATCTGGAAACTTCGGAAGATGTGATTACAGAATGGATCGGGCAGATAAAGATGGAGATAAATAAATAACCATAAGGTTAAGACTGACAAACAAACAGGAACTTCTGAAAAATATGCAAACTGCTTATAATAAATGTATAAAAACAGTGCCAACGGTAGACGGGCAAAAATAAGAATAAGGAGAGATAAGACAATGAGAAAAAATTTTGGAGCAAAGCCATTTTTATATCCACAGCCGGTTATGATTCTGGGAACCTATGATGAAAATGGAAAGGCAAATGCAATGAACGCTGCATGGGGCGGAATTGTAGGTGCAAATGAGATTATTGTAGATTTGTCTGCCCATAAGACAACCGATAATATTATAATAAATAAAGCCTTTACAGTAGGTGTGGCAGATCTTGAACATCTGGTTGCCTGCGATTATGTGGGAATTGTTTCTGCAAATAAAGAAGCAGATAAGATGCAAAAAGCAGGCTTTACTACAACGAAGAGTGAATATGTAAATGCACCAGTCATCAATGAACTTCCATTGACTCTTGAGTGTGAACTTGTAAAAGTCATTGATGGCAGCAAGTATCTTGCGGAAATTAAAAATGTAAGTGCAGATGAGAAATATCTCGGTGATGACGGAGAAATTGATCTTAGTAAGTTTACACCAATTACATATGATCCGGTACATCACGGATATTACAGACTTGGAGAACGTGTGGGAAATGCTTTTAAGGATGGAGCAAAGTTAAAATAAGGACAGGTGATTAAAGTGAAAAAATTGTACAGACAAGCAGGAAGAAACGCACTGAATGAATTTGCACCACAGTTTGCACATTTTAATGATGATGTTTTGTTTGGAGAAAACTGGAATAATCAGGATATTGATGTAAAGACAAGATGTATTATAACAGTCACAGCACTTATCGCTTCAGGAATGATTAATTACATCTTTAGTACATCATTTTGAAAATGCAAAAGCTCATAGAGTGACTCAGAAAGAAATTGCAGCCGTGATTACCCATATAGCATTTTATGCAGGGTGGCCAAAAGGATGGGCGGCATTCAATCTTGCAAAAGATGTCTGGAGTATAGACGAAGGTGATCTTTCATATGAAGATGAAGCAATGAGAGCTCATGCTAAAAGATGATATTCCCGATTGGAGAGCCAAATGATAAATTTGCACAATATTTTACAGGGAAAAGTTTTTTGGCTCCTGTGTCTACGTCACAGGTTGGAATTTTCAATGTGACTTTTGAACCTGGTTGCAGAAATAACTGGCATATTCATCATGCAAAAAGCGGAGGCGGACAGATTCTTATCTGCATTGCAGGACGTGGATACTATCAGGAAGAAGGAAAAGAAGCAGTAGAAATGAAACCCGGAGATTGTGTCAATATTCCGGCAGAAGTAAAACACTGGCATGGAGCAGCACCAGATGAATGGTTTTCACATCTGGCAATTGAAGTACCGGGAGAAAAAACATCATCCGAATGGTGTGAAATAGTAACGGATGAGATATATGGAAAACTGAAATAAGTACTTTCTCCCAAAAGTGGGAAAAAGAAATTTTACGGCGAACAATTATGTCCGCCGTAAATTATGTCTGTTTTGTTAAAAAGTCTGATAGCTGTTGTCCAAGAAAGAAACCAACCTGTGGATATAACTCCTGAATTTCCTGATATTTTGCTTCAATCATTTCTGGTTCATCAGTCCAGATCTTTTCATATATTTTGAAAGCTCTTTTAAAATGTGTTTTGGCTTGCGGAAGATTGGCAGTCATCAGATAAATGGTTCCAAGGGTTTCCTGTACTTTGGCATAATCCAGACAGTCATCGGAA
>ENA-OQHA01000849-OQHA01000849.1-human-gut-metagenome-genome-assembly--contig:-NODE-849-length-13851-cov-3.006776_pt1 | contig 13851 bp, 15 predicted proteins | sample MGYA00242558_ERZ504707 | MGnify/ENA primary metagenome ERZ504707 (study PRJEB26092, sample SAMD00036197) | human gut metagenome | host: Homo sapiens | study: EMG produced TPA metagenomics assembly of... | reverse complement strand
CAGGAAACCGCGCCGAACAAGCTCACCGGCCGCCTCATCGACATCGTGGCGCCGATCGGCAAGGGCAGCGTGGCTGATCGTGTCTCCGCCGAAGGCGGCAAGACCATCACCCTGCAGAACATCGCCAACGCGATCGCCACCAACAATCCGGAAGTCCACCTGATGGTCGTCCTCGTGGACGAACGTCCGGAAGAGGTCACCGATATGGAACGTACGGTGCAGGGCGAGGTCATTTCCTCCACCTTCGACCGTCCGGCCTCCGACCACACCACCGTCGCCGAACTCGCCATCGAACGCGCGAAGCGTCTCGTGGAGCTTGGCCAGGACGTGGTGGTGCTGCTTGATTCCATGACCCGTCTGGCCCGTGCCTACAACATCGCCGCTCCGGCTTCCGGCCGTATTCTTTCCGGTGGTGTGGATGCCCAGGCGTTGTACCCACCGAAGAAGTTCTTCGGTGCCGCTCGTAACATCGAAAACGGCGGCTCTCTGACCATCATCTCCTCCGCACTGGTGGAAACCGGCTCCAAGATGGACGAGGTGATTTTCGAGGAGTTCAAGGGCACCGGCAACATGGAGCTGCGCCTGAGCCGCGAACTGGCAGACAAGCGCCTGTTCCCGGCCATCGACGTGAACGCTTCCGGCACCCGTCGCGAGGAACTCATCACCGATCCGCAGGAGCTGCCGATCATCTACGTCTGCGTCGTCTGCTTGGCGGTCTGGAGCCTGAGCAGGCTTACCAGACGCTTGTGCCGCGTCTGAAGAAGACCGCGACCAACCGTGATTTCATGCGTCGCTGATCCAGCAGAGCGGCAATACCGCGAATAACGGCAACAGCTAATCGCAGGTAATCGCAATCTGCGGTTACGTATCCAAAGGGTCGTATGACAATCGCCATGCGGCCCTTTTGTTTCGTTCGGCTGTCTTTCTGTTTGGCTGTTTTCCGTTTTGCAGTTTTCAACTACTTTCGAATGCGTTTCGATTGTTTTTCGAAAGTTCCGCACGATTCGGCAATGTGGATGATCACGTTGTGGACATACGGTATGTAAAAACCGACGCACGAAAAAATACGAAATCGAAAGTAAAAAGACGAAAATAGTATTGCGATATAGGGGGTATATGAAAAAAATAGGAGAAAAATGATTGAAAATCGAAATTTGTTGGAAATGTTACGAAAATGCAGTTGACGGATTGTGTGTTGGGGTGGGTATGGTAATGGACGGAAACGTGAGCTGCATAGGGGAGTCGGTCCTACCGGACTGATGCAGAATGCTTGTTGGAAAGGGGTATCTATGACAGGCAATGGCAACGAACCCGACACCACGCATGCGAGCGTGGGCCAATTCGACGATATCGACGAGACCATTCTCAGCATGCTGGAGAAAGACGGCCGCGCTACGCTGTCTCAGCTTTCGGACGCTACGGGACTGTCGATTTCCGCGGTGCAATCGCGCGTGCAGAAACTGGAACGTCGTAATGTGATTCTCGGCTACAAGGCCGTTATCGACGATGAAAAGCGTGGCCTCGCCGTACGTGCCTACATTGCGGTCACGCCGATCGATTATTCCAAGGAAGCCGAGATTCCCGCCAAATTGCAGGATATCGAAGGCATCATGTCGTGCGATTCCGTGGCTGGGTCACCCAGCTACATGCTGACCGTGCGCGCAGCCTCGCCAAGCAAGCTTGAGGATCTGCTGAACGTCATCCACCAAACGGTGCCGGTGAGCACGGAAACCACGATTGTGCTGCAACGGTACTTCTCCAAGTGACATGCGCGCGGTAGTCTTGTACGCATGAGCGATAGCGAACATGACTGGCTTCGGCCAGAAGAAGAGCATGAAACCGAAACCGTCATCGATGCGGGCACCGCGCAAAGCAATCCCGAGGTCGCCGATGCCGTGGCGAAAATCGCTGCATTGCGCCAGTCGATCGACAATGTCGACACGGCCATCGTTTCCCTACTGGCGGAACGCTTCAAATACACGTCCCAAGTGGGTGTGCTGAAAGCCCGCGAGGGTTTCGCGCCGGCCGATTACAAGCGTGAGGATTACCAGATCGAACGGTTGCACCGCATTGCTGTCGATGCCGGGTTGGATCCCGACATCGCCGAAATGTATCGCGAATTCGTGGTGACCGAAGCCAAGCGCAGGCATAAGCGCATCGCCGAGAACGGCGTCGATCCGGGTGCGCTCGACGTATTCGCCTGACCTGTCTGTTTTCCGCGAAATCGTTTCTTGCCGGGGCATGCCGCGCGCTACATTGATTGCTTTGGAACGTTGTTTTGATTGCGATTGAGAGGCTCGGCATGCGTCGTTCTGTTGCGTTTCGTGCATCTTGTGCCCATCATGCCGATAGCACGCGTGGTGAGCGTGATATGCGTGTGGCGAGTGTCCATCTGCGGCACATGCTGGCTGCGTCCATTGCGGTAACGCTGGTTTCGGCGGCTCCCGTATGCGCGGTCGGGGTTTCGAATGTGGTTGATGCGGTGCGTCGGAACGGCGAGTACGTCTCGGCGGTGGCCTCGCACGATGTGATGAGCGCATATGAGTCCGTTGATGAGCCGGGCCGCTTGTATTTGGCGAGTGACGCCGCTTCTGCAACTGATACGGACATGAATGCAGATGAGGGCGCGACGTCTTCGCAGCGCGTGCCGCAAGAGCGTGTGGAACTGCCGTGGGATATAACGGCGACCTTTACTTTGGACGGTCCGACCGTCAGCGCATCCAAGATTTCCGGTGCATCGGGCGTGGTTGGCATCCGCATCGATCTGAAATCGGAACGACCGGAGGAAACGGCTGATCTGACGCCGATCGTCGCGTTCACCATTCCCAACCGCGTCGGCAATGACGCGACCTCAGACGAAGGCGTGCTTGTGTCTGCCGGCAATTCGTCGACATTGGTCGCTGCGGTAGGCAAGCCGGGTGAGGATCTTACGATTCATACGTATGTGACTGCGAAAAACTTCACCATGAGTTCGCTGTCTGTCGCCGCTGTTGCCTGCGATTCCGAAAGAACTGGCTGCTATGGCAATCTCACCAGTTTGACCGATCGCGCATCCACATTGGTGGATGGTTTGACGAATGTCGGATCGCAACGCAACCATGAGCTCATCGCGCAGCTCGAACAACTGCGCGATCATGAAAAGGAGCTTGCCGAAACGACCATCGCCCAGCGTGAGCAGGAACATGAGCAGGCGTTCAACGGGTATATCGACGCGTACGTCGGCTCGTATACGACGCATCTTTCCGGATCGATTGGCGATACCACGCAACTTACCGCCATTCTCGGCACCGCGGCCGAATTGAACGGCGATACTGCGGTGGCGCAGTCCGTGGTCGATCTGGCCAACGCGGTCAACGATGTGAGCGCCGCATACCGACATACGGGTGCCGCCGACGCGGTGAACGAGGTGATTCGCACCATCGAACAGCGTGGCACATCCGGTTTGGTGGCGGAACTCAACAAGCGTGCGGGCGAGGAGCAGCAGCGTGGCGCCAAGGATTACAGTGCCGGCCAGTCGCAGCTTTCTTCGGCGATGATTCCGTATTCCATGGATTTCACCGACGCGTACACCGCTCGGCTTAAGGAATTGGGGGCTTCCGCAGGTTCGGCGCAAAACTTGGAATCTCAGGCGATTGCGGATGTGCGCAACAGCATTGACGGCAATGAGAAGTTGAAGTCGGCTTCAAGCAAGGTTGGCGATGCGATGCAGGCGTTGGCGGATGCGAGCGAGCACACGGGTCAGGCCAGTGCGTTCCACCAGATCGTGCTTCGTTTTGCGGATCAGCTTGATGCAGGTGATGATTCGACCAGTTCCGACGATACTGTCGATGGTTCGGAAGTTACGTTGAAGGGGTCTATGGGACTTGCCTCGGCTTCGGAGACGTCGCTTGCGGGCCGTGCCGAGCGGGCGCGTATCAAGGCCCAACGCAAAGAGGAACGCGCGCAGGCGGATGCGGCCAATCAGCAGAACGCTTCCGACGGTACTGCGGCCAGCTTGGTGGACGACAAGAACGCCATCAGCATGGATGATGTGATGAGCTACGCGGGCGGCCTGCGATCGTCATTTGGCGCGGCTGCCGATACCACGTCGAAGAACGTTGCGAAGTCGGGGGAGTGGAATCAAAGAAATCCAGCGATGGCGATTCGGTAGATTCCGCATCTGAAAATACTGGAACAACAGGAAAAACCGCATCTTCCGAAATGTTGATGACAAGTGCGTTGCCGATTGCAGCATACGGCATTGCTGGTTCCGGAAATCGCACGTTGATTGTGCCTGATAATAGCGATTTGATTGACGAGACCGTTGAAATTGCGGCCGCTGCCGAAATATTGCAGCAGGCTTTGCAGAAGCTGTATCCGGATATGCCTGTGCAATCGCAGCCTGCTAAGGCCGCGCAATCTCAATATCTGCTTGCAGTTCCCGTTTTATAAAAATGTATGAACATAGGATCCAGATACACAAAGAGGGGGCCTTCCAATCGTGGAAGATCCCCTCTTAGGCTTTTTAGCCGGCTGAGCCGTTAAGCAGACAGTCCTGTGACTGTCTGTAGGTGAAGTGAACGGCTTTGCCACGAAGCTGCCGGTTTCACCTACAGTTGCCATTAGTTCTTCGGCTTTTTAGCCGGCGGCTCTCCAAGTTCGCTGTCGGCCACAATCACGTCGATGGCGGCTTCGGCATCAGCCTTGGCCTCCTTGACGGCTTCCTTGGCTGCTTCGGCGGTTTCCTTGACGGCCTTCAGTGCGGCGGCCGCTCCCATGAAGGAGATGCGTCCGACCACGCGACCGGCTTCGGCGATATCGCCCAATGCGCTTTCGATGGATTCGCGCGCTTCATCGGAAACGCCCAGCTGCACGGAAAGGATCGGGGTCTTCATCGAAACCTTGGCCTTCGACTTGATGCCACGCAGCGCGGCCAGAGCTTCACCGGCATGGGTGAGCAGCTCCGGGGAGACGGCTGCTGCGGCCGCATCGTACGTTTCAGCCTTCGGCCATGCGGCGTGGTGCACGGAGCCTTCGCCCTCATGCATCCAGCTCCACACTTCTTCGGTGGCGTACGGCAGGTACGGTGCCAGCAGGCGTGCGAAGGCATCCAAGCCCAGTCCCAGCGCGGTGCGAGCGGACTTCACGGCCTTCTCGCTCGGCACATGGCCGGTGGAGTCTGCGGTGCCGTACGCGCGGTTCTTGACCAGCTCGATGTAATCGTCGCAGAACTGCCAGAAGTAGTTTTCGATGACTTCCAAAGCCTTGGAATGCTCGTAGTTGTTGAGGCTTTCGGTGGCTTCGCGCACTACGAGGGCCATCTTGGCCATGGCTGCGCGGTCCAGCGGCTCGGTCACGTCGCAGGGTTCCAGCTTGCGGTTGCCGGAGCGCCCACATGGTGGTTCTCATCCTCACGGCCGATGGCCAGCGCGAACTTGGTGGCGTTGAGCAGCTTGATGGCCAAACGGCGGCCGATCTTCATCTGGCCTTCGTCGTAGGTGGCATCCAGGCCCAAACGTGCCGCAGCGGCCCAATAACGCACCGCGTCGGCGCCGAACTGCTTGATCGGCTTGTCTGGCACAACTACGTTGCCCTTGGACTTCGACATCTTCTTGTGATCCGGATCAAGAATCCATCCAGACAGGGTGGCATTGGCCCACGGCAGACACTTGTTCTCGAGATGCGCGCGATCCACGGTGGAGAACAGCCAGGTGCGGATGATGTCCTGACCCTGCGGACGCAGATCCATCGGGAAGGTGGCGTTGAAAATCGCCTGGTTCTCTTCGCCTGGCTCTTCCCAGCGGGTCACGATCTGCGGGGTGAGCGACGAGGTCGCCCACGTATCCATGATGTCAGGTTCGGCGGTGAAGCCACCGGGCACGTCGCGCTGGTCCTCGCTGTAGCCTTCCGGCACATCGTCGGTCGGATCGATCGGCAAGCGGTCCTCGCTCGGCACGATCGGATGATCGTAATCGGCGGTGCCATCTTCCTTCACCGGATACCACAGCGGGAACGGCACGCCGAAGAAGCGCTGACGGGAGATCAGCCAATCGCCATTCAGGCCGTTCACCCAGTTTTCGTAACGCACGCGCATGAAATCAGGATGGAAGTTCAGTTCGCGACCGCGTTCGATCAGTTCGGCGTTCAGCTTCTGATCGGTGCCGCCGTTCTTGAGGTACACTGGCGGGAAGTGACGATTTCGAGCGGCTTGTCACCCTTCTCGTAGAAGTTCGTCATACGCTTGGTCGGAGTCGGTTCGCCGTCAAGATCGCCGGATTCGCGCAGTGCGTCGACGATGATCTTGCGTGCGGAGAATGTCGTCTTGCCGGCGGTTTCCTGGAAGACGCGCTTGCCTTCCTCGTCTTCGATCCAGTCCGGGGTGTCCATCACGATGCGTCCGTTGCGCTGGATGATGGAACGCAGCGGCAGGTTCAGATCACGCCACCACTCAACGTCGGTCACGTCACCGAACGTACAGCACATGGCGATACCTGCGCCCTTGTCCATTTCCGCGGCCTTGTGCGCCAGAATCGGCACCTTCACGTGGAACAGCGGGGAGTAGACGTACTGGCCGAAATACTGCTTGTAACGCTCGTCGTCCGGATGCGCGATCAGCGCGCCGCAGGCGGCCAGCAGTTCCGGACGGGTGGTCTCGATGTAGATCGGGGTGCCGTCTTCGAAGCGGAACGCCACCTTGTGGTAGAAGCCCGGATATTCGCGGGATTCCAGCTCGGCCTGGGCCACTGCGGTCTGGAAGGTCACATCCCACAGGCCCGGAGCGTCTTTCTGATACGCTTCGCCGCGGGCCAGATTGCGCAGGAACGCCTTCTGGCCACGCGCTGCGGGTGCTCGCCGATGGTGTGGTAGGTCTGCGTCCAGTCGATGGACAGGCCGAGGGAACGCCACAGCGCCTCGAACTGCTTCTCATCCTGGGCGGTGAGCTTCTCGCACAGTTCGATGAAGTTCTTACGGGAGATCGGAACCTGATCCTTGGCGTCGATCTTCTTGCCATCGGTGCCTTCGAACGGCGGCACGAAATCAGGATCGTACTTGAGGGAGGTGTCCACACGCACGCCGTAATAGTTCTGCACACGGCGTTCGGTTGGCAGGCCGTTGTCATCCCAGCCATCGGGTAGAACACGTCGTAGCCGTTCATGCGCTTGAATCGCGCGATCACATCGGTATGCGTGTACGAGAACACGTGGCCCACGTGCAGGTGGCCGGAAACGGTGGGCGGCGGGGTGTCGATGGAATACACGGCCTTGCGGTCGCGGGTGCCCTGGAACTTGTAGACTTCGCTTTCGTCCCAGACTTCGCGCCACTTGTCTTCGAGACCGTCCACGCCGACCTTGTCGGGCAGCGGCGTGAGGTTCGCGTTGATGGTAGTATCTTGGCTTTCAGTCATAAAGCTAGTCTAGAAAGCGAATGTGACAACTTACGGAACTGCAGCCGAATGCCGAAATCGCAAGAAAATCAGCGCAACACACGGATTGTCCGCAGTGTTCGGCGATTGATTGACAATCGCGGGAAAATCACTGCAACTTCACTCTGCTCAACGGCAGCAGACGGTCGGTCAGATTTTTCGGATATCCCTGCAATTGGTCGCTTACCGCCATGAAATTCTTGCGCGTGTACAGCCAGTCGCTTGCCGCGTTTTCGCTGACGGCGCGTGCATACGTGCGCATGCGTGCCTGATAATCGTCATCATTGGTGGCCGCCATCGCGTCCGCATATGCCTGCTGCACATCGCCGTTCTCATAATGGAACACGCTTTGGCCGTCGGTGAATACGCTCGCATCGTTTTCGCCGCTCATGGTGGTGAGCGCGATATTGTAGGTGCCCGCGTTCATGCGTTCCGTGACTTGCGCCGCGGAATCGAGCACTTCCAGATTGACGCCGATATTGAGCTGTTCGATCGCCGATTTCACGGTGTTGCCGATCTGCTCATATTCCTTGGGCACCAGCAGATCGATATCGGCGATATAGTATGCGCCGAAATAGCTGCGCATCTGCTGGCCCTGCTCAAGATTGTAGGGGAACAGTTCGCTCAGATCCTCATACCCGTCTTCCAGCGGGCTTATCGGGCCTCCGAGCGGCGAATAGGCGTCCGGAGCGTCTTTGGCGATGGTCTGCGCGTCGATGGCGTATCTCGTCATTTTGCGGATCTGCTCGTCGGAGAACGGGCTTTCGGTGCCGTTATTGAAGGCGAGCATCACTTTGTCGAAGCTGATGCCGCTGTCGGAGTTGATGCCGCTTTGCTGGTTGAGCTCATCGGCGGCAGACGCGCTCAACGGCAATGCCATGCTGATTTTCTTGGCTTCCATTGCGCTGACCAGCGAATCTTCGGAAGCGTAGTAATACAGCGTTATTTGCGATGCGGCGGCTTTGGTGCCCCAATACGAGTCGTTGCGCTGCAGCACGATCTGTGTTTTCGACGAGGCTTCCACGGTGAACGGTCCCGATCCCACGGCTTTCTTGCCGTAATTCGCCGTGCTTTCCTCATCGTAAACAATGCCGGCACGCCCGCTCAACGCGCGCAGAAGGCACGGATTCGGCTGATTGAGGGTGATGACCACCGTTTTTTCGTCGGGATTGGTGATTTCCTTGAGACTACCAAGTTGGTCGGATCCCACGTAATTGTTGTTGATGACGTTTTGCAGCGACCAGACCACGTCGGACGAGTCGAGTTTATGGCCGTTGGCGAAGGTCATGTTGCTGTTGAGTGTGAACGTGTAGGTCAGTCCGTCGTCGGAAATCTGCCATGATTTCGCGATTGACGGCTGCAGTTTGTTGGTTTCGCTGCGTGACACCAGGGTTTCGTACACGTTTTCGAGCAGCGCCTGCTCCAGCGCGGTGCCCTGTTCGGTGCGGATGTCGAGCGATTCCGGCGCGCTGCCCTGAATGCCGATGGCCACGGAGGAGTCGGAAACGAGCGTGGTGAAGGAGGTAATCGGATTTTTGCGGTTCGTCAGCGACCAGCCCAGCCAGGTCATGACGCTGAGCATGATGCGACGCCGAAAAAGATCAGCCATCGCGTGATTTCGGCTTTCAGCTTGGCTTCCCGCCCGTTTTCTTCTTCCATGGTGTCTTCCATGGTGCTGAGTCTAGTTGGCACAGGCTACAGCGGGCATGCGCGTTACGCTGCGAATGCGCTCGGACAGGTGTCGTTAAGGGGGCAGTTGAGGCAGTCGGGCTTGCGCGCATGGCATATGGCACGACCATGCAATATCAGCCTGTGAGACAGGTCCGTCCACTCTTCGGGCGGGAAGCAGGCGGTGATCTCTCGTTCGATGGCTTTGGGGTCGGGGGAGCCGCTCGCCCAGTCCGAACGCCAGCGCAGCCGCCCGGTCACACGGATCACATGCGTGTCGACAGGGAATCCCGGCACGCCAAAAGCATTGCCAAGCACCACGTTCGCGGTTTTGCGCCCGACCCCGGGCAGACTTGTCAAAGCATCCATGGTTTGCGGCACCTCGCCGTCGAACCGTTCGCACAATGCGTAAGAAAGTCCGATGATGTTCTTTGCCTTCGTATGATGAAATCCGATGGAATGAATGATGCTTTCCACGTGTTCGGGATTGGCGCTCGCAAGTGCGGCCGGTCCCGGATATTCGCCGAATAATTCCGGTGTGACCATATTCACGCGTTTGTCGGTGGTTTGCGCGCTTAGCACGGTCGCCACCAGCAGCTCAAACGGGTTTGAAAAATTCAGCGCGCATTTCGGATGCGGAATCTCCTCGCACAATACGGCGTATTCCTGATGCATGCGTGACAGTCGCGCTTGTTTCGATTCCCGGGGCATGGCACCAGTCTACCGTCGCATGAATATGCAATCGCGCGTACGAAAGTGAGATAGCCGACAGTCAGATCGCAAGTATCGTGGCAATCGCAAGTATCGTGGCAATCGCAAGCATCGTGGCAATCGCAAGCATCGCAAATCGCAGGCAATGCCAGCAATGCGAATAGTGCGACAATCAGTTTTCGCTCGAAGCGTTGTGGCTGCGGCGTCCTTGGCTGCCGCCTCGCCTTCCTCTTCTTCCGGAGGATCAAAACGATAGCCGACATTGCGCACGGTACCGATCACATGCTCGTATTCGCCGCCCAGCTTGGCGCGAAGACGACGGATATGCACGTCGACGGTGCGGGTGCCGCCGTAATAGTCGTAGCCCCACACTTCCTGCAGCAGCTGCGCGCGGGTGAACACGCGTCCCGGATGCTGCACGAGGTACTTGAGAAGCTCGAACTCCTTGTATGCCAAGTCGATCGGATGCCCATGCAGACTTGCCGTATAGCCGTTGGTGTCCACCACCAGGTCGCCGGAGTGGATCATGCCGTCTTCGTTCTGCACGCCCGATTCTCCGGAACCGGAAACCGCATTGACCGGCGAGTTGCCGCGCTCGGATACCAAGCGAAGACGCCCCTCAACTTCGGCCGGGGAAGCGGACGCCACCACCACGTCGCGATGCCCCACTGCGAATTGACCACGGTGAAGCCACCCTCGGTGAGGACGAGCACGATCGGCGTGGACAGTCCGGATGCATGAATCAGGCGGCACAATGTTTTCGCCGTGGCCAGATCATCTCGCGCATCCAGAAAAAGAATGGTGTTTTCCGGCATTTTCACCAGACTTGCCGCGTCCATTGGTAGCACGCGTACGCGGTGGGAAAGCAGCGCCAGAGAAGGAAGCACGGTAGCTGGGTCGCTAGCGAACGTCATAAGCGTCAGATCCGTCACGTTAGCTCCCTTTGTCTCTTGTACTGGTTTTGTATCGTTGCCGCGATTGTACTCTTGTTGTGTGTTGTCGGCGTTTCATTAATTTTATCTGAACTATGTGGACACTTGCGGCTACATTTAATGGTATCGCATACGTAATGACCACATTATGGAAAATCATGAAAAGGGGACGAAATGACCGCCTCTGAAAAAGTTGCCGTCAAGTCGGCTCAGAAAGCCTCGTTCGGCAAGGTGTTTGCCGTCCAAATCGCCGCATATGTGGTGCTGGTTGTGCTTGCTCTGATTCCCGGCATTTCCTATGGGAATGCGGAAGAGCCCGCAATCGTGTCGTTCACGGTTGTGGCTTCCGTGGCGATGATTGCGCTGCTTGCCGTGTTCAACCCGTTCCGCGATGGTGTTGCGGGGCATGCGATTTCCGTGATTGCGGGCTTGCTTTCCGTGGTGTGTGCCACGACGATGATGCTCGGACGTGCGATTTTCCCTGCCGGTTTGGGTGACGAAGACACGTTTTGGATGCAGGAAGGCTGGATCGCCGGCGTCGGCGGTCTGCTGATCCTGCTGATTGTGGTTTCGTTCGGGCGTCAGATGGCGCGTGAGAACCGTACGCATCTGATTCGTTCGCTGTCGCACAATGTTGTGGAAGGCGTTGCCATGATTGGCAGCGCGGGCTGGTGCTTCCTATCGACGCTGCTGCCGATTCGTTCCGGCGAAAACGCGGCTTCCACCGATTATGGCTCGACGACGGCGTGGGCTGTTGCGGTGATTGTGGCGTTGCTGCTGATTATCGCGCTTGACGCGTGTTCGTATTGGTGGAATCGTGATGCCGATCCCGATCCGCAATCCAAGAATCCGTGGATCGGCATTGCGCTGCTGCCGGTTATGATTTCCGGAATCGTGGTCGGTATCGCATCGTACGCGACCGTCATGTTCTAATAGTGTGATTCCTGCAATCGCGAGAAAACGCGAAAGCGCAGGAAAATAATCGCAAGTATTTGCGGCAAGCGGTAATGTAAAAGCCCATAATCATGTGCGATTACGGGCTTTTACTGTAAGTTTGTATATTTATTTGTATATCTGATTTGCGATTATTATGCGAGGAATCCGAGATGTTCCAGCAATACTTTCACGCCGATCAGAATAAGCACGACGCCACCTGCGATCTGTGCGGGCTTCTGCCAGCGCGAGCCGAACGCGCGACCGATATACAGACCGGCTGCGGAGAACAGGCCGGTGGTGATGCCGATGATGATCACTGAAATCCAAATGTTCAACGACATGAATGCGAAACTGACGCCGACGGCGAATGCGTCGATGCTGCAGGCCACGGCGAGCGGAAGCATGTGCTTCCAATCGAAATCAGCGGTTTCCTTGGCGTTCTCTTCATCCTCTTCGAATGCTTCACGCACCATGTTGCCGCCGATGAGGCGAGCAGGCCGAAAATGATCCAATGGTCGACGGCGGTCACGTATTTGCTGAACGTGGAGGCGGCGAAATAGCCGAGCAGTGGGAAAAGCGCCTGAAATCCGCCGAACCAGAGGGCGGTTTTGAACGCGTCGAGGCCGCGTAGTTTTTTGACGGTGAGACCTTTGCCGATGGAAACGGCGAATGTGTCCATCGATACGGAAACGGCAATAAGTAATGTTTGAATCAACATAGCTGGTATATAGGTTCATCCCGCCGGTTTCCCACGGGATGGGCCTCGACGGAGTCTCACGTCCGCCTACGCCTAGGGGTACCGACATAGAACTGCCGCGCCAGCCAGCGGGCTTTGAATTCTGCGAATACTGTTCGCATGCCGTGAATTACGTGTTCCACTATAGCGGCCCCGGCGAATATGCGCGTGCAGTATGAGTGTATCCCGTCTGCGGGCTGTTTCTTCCACTCGCTGGAGGAATCTGGACACTTGGAGGGTATGGTTTTGTCCGTTTTCCTCCAATCGGTGGAGGAATCTGCCGCTGAGAAGTTGATTTGCGGGCATTTTCTTCCAGTGACTGGGGGAATTTGTCCGCTGGAAGCCGTGTTAGTGGGGTGATTGTTCCAGTGAGTGGAGGTTTTTGCCCGCTGAGGGGCTGGTTTGCGGGAGGATTCTTCCAGTGACTGGCGGAATCTGGACGTTGGAAGGTATGCAAAAGCCCGTTGACGTGTGCGAGTGCGTACGTCAACGGGCTTTCCTTGGATTGCTACCTAAAGCTATCTAGAAAGGCGTGGAAATCACTTCTCGGATTCTTCGAGGCGCTTGCGGGCGGCCACGATTTCTTCCTCGGCCTTGGCGGCACCGGTCCAGTAATCGCCCGGCAGCACTTCCTTGCCCGGCTCCAGAGCCTTGTACTGCTCGAAGAAGTGCTTGATTTCAGCCTTGTGGTACTCGGAAACGTCTTCGACATCCTTGATGCCGTCGAAACGTACGTCAGCCGGCACGCACAGCACCTTGTCATCTCCGCCAGCCTCGTCGACCATGTGGTACAGGCCAACGGCGCGGCATTCCACCACGCAGCCCGGGAACACGGAGTTCGGGATCATGACGAGCGCGTCGAGCGGATCGCCATCCTCGCCCAGAGTGCCGTCGATGTAGCCATAGTCATCCGGGTAACCCATGGAAGTGAACAGGGTGCGGTCCAGGAACACGCGGCCGGTCTCGTGGTCCACTTCGTACTTGTTCTTGGAGCCGCGCGGAATTTCCACCACGACGTTGAAGGTTTCTGCCATGTCATTTCTCCTTGAGATTGGGCAGTTTGCATTATCAGTAACCACAATACCGCTTTCCACCGAAGTGGAACCGGTATTGTGGTATGAATCGAAACGAATTTCTAGTCGAGCTGACCGAGATTAATCAGATCGATTGAGACTCAATCAGTCTTCGACTACGGTGAGCACGTGTGCCACGTCGGCCCAGGGGGCGAGCGAAACGTAGTTGTCGTAACCCCATTCGAAGTCGCGGCCGGTCAGCTCATCATGCACCTTGAGCGGCTTGTCGGTGGCGAAACCGAAGTCGCCAAGCTCGATGTGCACAATGGACTGGTGCGCGTTGTGTCCGTCGAGGTTCACGATCACGATCATCGTATCTGCTGCCGGTACCGGTCAGTTCGGCCGGAGTCTGACGCAGGAATGCGATCACGCCCGCGATCGTCGCTCGGCAGA
>ENA-OQHA01000847-OQHA01000847.1-human-gut-metagenome-genome-assembly--contig:-NODE-847-length-13861-cov-3.174385_pt1 | contig 13861 bp, 13 predicted proteins | sample MGYA00242558_ERZ504707 | MGnify/ENA primary metagenome ERZ504707 (study PRJEB26092, sample SAMD00036197) | human gut metagenome | host: Homo sapiens | study: EMG produced TPA metagenomics assembly of... | reverse complement strand
CCAGCCACCGATGCCGTTGCGTACGGCGCGGTGATGCCCGGCATCGATATCACGTTGAAATCGTTGAAGGATCCGTACCTGTTCCGCATGAAAGGCGGTGGATTCGCAATCGCCGCCACTCGCACCGAGCGTGGAGGAGCGCCGGATGGTTCCGAGGAATCGGCTTTTCTGCTGGCCGTCAGCGACGATCTGACCTCCTTCACGCAGCTTGGACTGGTGATGCTGCGTACCGGCGGTGGCGTCAATCGTCCGTCTGTCGTATTCGACGCGGACGCCTCCCGTTATGTGATTTCCTGGACGTCGAACGACGGCAAATCGTATGTCGCGACCGTTGCCGATATTGTCGCCGCGGCCGAATCCGGCGAGCCGATCGATATTGCGGAAGCTGTGGTAACGGCGGAATCAAGCCGTTCCTGCGATTGCAATATTCCCAATGCCGTTCCTGGCAACGTGATTGCCGTCACTGAAGAAGAAGCATCGAAACTGATCGAACGATTCGGTCGTATTTACAACGTTGAAACATCGGTGGCGACGCAGCATATCGACATGGCGGCAAGCAGGGAAGCGGCCCGTGAAGCCGTGCAGGCACTCGCCAAGGTCCGTGCCGATCTCTTCTACAGCGACGGTTCCGGTGCCACCCGTGCCGTGGATTGGAACAAAGACGAACTTGAGGCGATTGCGCAGGACGCCGCCGAAGGCAAGCTCCAGCCGGGCGACACGCGCACGGTGAGCGGCCGCATCCGCCAAACCGTATACCCGGTGCCATTGCCGTGGAGCGTGCGGACCCGTCGGTGTTCGCTTGGAATTTCAACGGCAAGCCGATGTTCATGTTCATCGCCACCGACGATACCGACGGCAACTGCGTCGATCCGAACGATGGCGCCACGCATATGCCGTTGCGCATCGCCGACTCCATCGAAGCGCTTTCCGACGCGGCGGGCGGCCGTGCCAAGGAAATCGATCTGCTCAAATGCGGTGATTACAACGCTGAAGGACGCGCCATGACCGGCTGCTTCTGGGCGCCGGAACTGCATGTCATCGATGGAAACTGTCGGTGCTCTTCATGCCATGCTTCGATGGGCCGGCCACCAATCCAGACGGCACGCCCAACGATCGCGCGGGCAAGCCGGACATGTGGACGGGCAGCTGCCATATCATGCAGCTCAAGCAGCATTCCGACGGCACGGATTTCGATCCGCGCGAACCCGAAAACTGGACGGTGCCGAAGCCGATTCTCACACCGACCGGCGGCGTGCTCAATCCCATCCAACGTATCTCGCTCGACATGACCGTCATCAGCGATTCCGGCCGCTGGTATTACGCGTGGCAGCAGGTCGGCAGCATTTGGATCGCCAGCTTCGATCCGGCCCGTCCGGAACGGCTTACCTGCGAGCCGAAGCAGGTCGTTGTGCCGGAATTCGCGTGGGACAATATGATCGCCGAAGGTCCGAACGCCATCGTGCATGATGGCACGATCTACCTGATTTATTCCGGCTCGCTGGTCGGCATTGACTACACCACCGGTCTGGTCACCGCTCCGGCCGGGCAGGACGCCGATCTGACCGATCCGAACGTGTGGACGAAGCTCGACTATCCGCTGCAGAAATCCGGAGTATACAACGGGCAATGGCAGCTCGGCACCGGCCATGGCATGTGGTCCAACGACGAGGACGGCAATCTCATCTATGTATTTCACAATGCGGAATACGAGAATGGACGGTATGGCGGCCGCGACGCCCAGGTGCGCCGCGTGCACTGGTCCAAGGAGGGTATGCCGATACTGGACATGCAGGCGGCGGAAGAGCTCAATCCGGACTATGCTGATATAACGATGAAAATCGTGGTTTCCGGCAATAAAGGCTGATTTCGTTGGCTTCAGCGCTGCAAGGGGCGAAAGCCGGTGTTGGGGCCGAATGTATGAGACGTTTTTGGTGAAAAGGGGTTGACATGCCGAAGCAGAATGGCGCCAACGGCGAGCACGTGGTGACCATGCGCGAGGTCGCGAAGGCGGCCGGCGTATCGATCAAAACGGTGTCCAATGTGGTCAACGACTACGAGTTCGTGTCGCAGGCCACGCGAGACAAGGTCAACAAGGCCATCGACGAGCTCGGCTACACGCTGAACGTGTCCGCGCGCAATCTGCGCAGGGGGCAGACCGGCATCATCGGCCTCGCCATTCCCGATCTGCAGATGCCGTACTTCGCGCAGCTTTCGTCGCTGGTCATCGAAGAGGCCAAGAAGCTGGGCCTGCGCGTGATCGTCGAGCCGACGCAATACTCGCGCGAAGGCGAGATTGAGGCGTTGCACGGCTCCCAGCAGACGATGATCGACGGCCTGATCTACAGTCCATTGGAACTTGATCAGGATGATGTCGACCAATTGGACGTGGACTATCCGCTGGTGCTTGTCGGCGAACGCATCTTCACCGACAAGGTGGACCATATCGCCACGGAAAACGTGGAAGGTGCCAAGCGCGCCACGTCGTATCTGCTGCAGACCGGCTGCAAGCGCGTGGCCGTGGTCGGCGTGCATCCGGGCGAGAAGGTCGGCTCCGCCGCGCTGCGCTATCAGGGATACCTTGAGGCGTTGGAGGAGGCCGGCGTCGAATTCGACGAGCGTTTGGTGGTTGAGTCGGGCGATGTGGCATCGTAGCGATGGCGTGCGCGTGATGAACGCGCTGCTTGATTCCGGCGTGGTTCCCGACGGCGTCGTCGCGCTGAACGACATGCTCGCCTCCGGTGTGATGCATGCGATCCAGATGCACAATCTGCGCATTCCCGAAGATATTTCGGTGATCGGTTTCGATAATTCCGACGATTCGCAGTATTTGTCTCCTGCGTTGACGTCGATTGCTCCGGTCTTGAGGCGGTGGCGCGTCTGTCGGTGAAATTGCTGAAGGATCGTATCGACGGGGTTTCGCCGTCGAAGGATCTCAGGCCGGAGCAGAAGGTGTTCCGCAAGGTTTCGTCGTCGTTGGTGGTGCGTCAGTCCACCAAGCTGCCCACGAATTCCTTGGTGGTGTGATCTTCCTTCCTTCTTTTTTCTTCTTCTTTTGGAAGAAAGGAAGTGATTGGTGCCTCGGCGCTTGCGTCCGGTTTTTACGGATTGCCGGTGCGAGGTTTTTGTTTTCCCTTTCTGGCGAGTGTCTGTTGCCGGGTACTGCGATTCGATTCTTCCGAGGAGTCGGATGCGAGAAACACGCGGTGCGTTCCTCCGATTTGTTACAACGTTGTAATAGTGATATATTCAACGTTGTAAATTACTGGAACAGCGGATTGAAAAGGAATAGACATGGCTGTTTACAACAATCCGATCGTGCTTCAGCGCGCAGATCCTTGGGTCCTCAAAGTTGACGGCGAGTACTACTTCACTGGCTCCGACCCGGAATACAACTGCATCGCCATTCGTCATGCATCGAACATCAACGACCTGCAGAAAGCCCCCGAAACGGTGGTGTGGCGCAAGCATGAGTCCGGACCGGCGAGCATCTATATCTGGGCGCCGGAACTGCACCGCATCAATGGCGCTTGGTACATCTACTTCGCAGGCGCTGCAACGGATTTCGAGGCCTCCGGCCTACCGACCCACCGCATGTTCGTGCTGGAGAACACCGATGACGACCCCACCACCGACAACTGGGTGGAAAAGGGTCAGATCGTCACCCCGATCGACTCTTTCGCGCTTGACGCCACCACCGAGGTGATCGACGGCGTGCAGTACCTGGTGTGGGCCCAGAAAGATCCCGCGATCGAAGGCAATTCCAATCTGTACATCGCCAAGATGGCAAACCCGTGGACGCTGGAAAGCGAGCCGGTCATGCTCTCCAAGCCGGAATATGACTGGGAGTGCATCGACTTCCTCGTCAACGAAGGCCCGGCCTTCCTGTTCCACGAGAACAAGATCTACATCACGTATTCCGCCTCCGGCACCGGTGTGCCGTATGCCGTCGGTCTGCTGACCGCCGAGCGCGGCAGCGACCTGCTGAGCAAGGATTCCTGGACCAAGAGCCCGGTGCCGGTGTTCAAGACCTGCGCCGAAAACGGCCAGTACGGCCCCGGCCACAACTCGTTCACCAAGTCCGAGGACGATTCCGAAGATTTGATGATCTACCATTGCCGCAACTATACGGAAATCAAGGGCGATCCGCTGTTCGACCCGAATCGTCATGCCCGGGTCGGCGTGGTCAAGTGGACGGAGTACGGCCCCGACTTCGGTGTGCCGGAACCCGACAATCTGTGGACTCCGGACACGACGGATGTGTTGCCGGCCGACGGCGGCGCTCTTGCGGGAACGCCGGTAGCGAACTGACTTGCGTAATCGTAAGAAACGTTGCGATTCCAACAAAAACGAATAATTGAAGATTATAAAGAAAACAGCTTTTCCATCGGCGTGTTTCCGATTTGTACAACGATGGAAAAGCTGTATAATCAAAATTACAACGTTGCAAACGGCAGTGCAGCTGACGAAGCGTGAACGACATCGCAAACAAGGTTGTTGATGAATGTCACTGCAACGGTTGGAGGAAATGTCTTGGGAGACCAAGAGGAAAAGGAGAAATCCATGAAGATCAAGAAGAGCACCAAGCTCTCGCGGCCGCGGCCGTCCCTCGCGCATGATGGCCACCGTCGGCCTGTCCGCCTGCGGTGGCGGCAGCAACGACGCCGAGACGACCGCTGACGGCAAGGTCAAGATCACGATGTGGCACGGCTTCTCTGAGGCCGATGGCAAGACCCTCGAGTCCATCGTCGACGACTTCAACAAGTCCCAGGACAAGTACGAGATCGACGCCCAGCTGCAGCCGTGGAGCACCATCGGCGAGACCATGGTGACCAAGGTCACCTCCGGCGACGGCCCGGACTTCGTGACCACCGGCGCCGACAACGGCCAAGGCTGGTCCATCGACGGCACCTTCCAGTGCGTCACCGATTTCTACGACGACAAGGACAACGGCACCGATGAGTACATCGAGAACGTCGTTGACCAGATCACCTTCAACATCGACGGTTCCGAAGAGAAGTGCGGCGTCCCGATGGCTACGCCCCGACCGCCGTGTGGTACAACACCGATATGTGGGAGTCCGCCGGCCTGACTGACGCCGACTACCCGCAGACTTGGGATGAGCTGCTCGAAGTTGCTAAGAAGCTCACCAAGTCCGATGGCTCCCAGTACGGCATCGCTCTGCCGGATCTCGGCTGGGCTCCGTTCCTGAAGGGCAATGGCTCCGGCATCTACACCACCGATGGCAAGGTCTCCATCAATACCAAGGAGAACAAGGCCTTCCTCGAGAAGATGCGTGACTTCTACAAAGGCGGCTACTCCGTGTCCGGCATGGATGAGACCGCTGCTCGTGAATCCTTCGAATCCGGCCAGTCCGCAATGGTGATCGTCGGACCGTGGGAGGATCAGGCCTCCACCGACAAGGGCATCAACCACGACCTGTTCCCGGTTCCGAACGGCGACGGCACCTATGTGTACCCGGACGGCACCAAGGGCTCCAACACCGGCTCCACCGGTCTGTACTGGTGGGTCACCTCCCAGGTTGGCGACTCCGCTAAGAAGCAGGGCATCTACGACTTCTTCAAGTTCTATAACAACCACGACAACCAGGTGACCTGGTCCCTCGCTCCGCTTACCCGCCGAACAACACCACCGTCACCGCCGATGAGCTCTCCGAGCGTCCGCTGATCGCCAAGATCGGTGAGAACACCAGCAAGTCCTTCATCGGTATCGCAGGCTCAAGGGCGGCTTCGGCGACATCGCCGCCTCCGTCGACACCCTGACCTCCAATACCGCCCGTACCGACGACGATATCCAGGGTCTGCTGGATGACGCTGAATCCCAGATCCAGGGCTATCTCGACGAGTACGCCGAGTGATCGAAGCGGGATTCACATACAATCAACATAAGTGAGCGGGCCTGACCCGCTCACCACCCCAGCAAAAGGCCACGGTGCTGGCCCTCACGCCAGCGACGTGGTCTTTGCTGTCTTAAAAACACATCCCTGGTGGCATTAAGGAGGAGATAATGGCACAAGCAACTGCCGCCCCAGGATCCGCGCATTCCGCAGTGGCCAAGGAGAACAAGAAGGCGATTCAGGCCCGCAACCTGCGCACCGGCCTGCTGTTCACCGCACCGGCTCTCATCGTTCTCGCAATCTTCGTTTTCTATCCGGCAATCAAGACGTTCATCACGTCTTTGACTTCCGACCGCATCAACCGCGCCGGCAAGTTCGTCGGCTTCGACAACTACGTCAAGCTGTTCCAAGCGCCGACTTCTGGACCGACGTCAAGAACACCCTCGTCTACGCAGTGGCCTACGCTCCGATCGTCGTGATCGTCGCACTCGCGTTCGCACTGCTGCTCAACCGCAAGGACCTCAAGTTCGTCGGATTCTTCCGTACCTGCATGTTCCTGCCGTTCGTCATCTCCCTGACCGTCGCCGCCATCGCATGGCAGTTCATCCTCTCCCCGTCGCTAGGCCTGGTTCCGTACTGGATCCAGCAGCTGACCGGCATCGCGCACGTCGATCTGCTCGGCACCCGCGAAACCGCCATGGCGGCCATCGTCTTCATCACCGTGTGGAAAACTTCGGCTACTTCATGGTCATCTTCCTCGCAGGTCTGCAGGGCATCTCCGCCGAACTGTATGAGGCCGCTTCCCTCGACGGCGCCTCCGCATGGCAGAAGTTCCGTTACATCACCCTTCCGGCGCTGCGCCCAACTTCAACTATGTGGTCATCTTCGGCCTCATCGGTTCCTTCCAGGTCTTCGATCAGGTCTTCATCCTGACCTCCGGCGGCCCGGCACGCGCCACCGAAACCATCGTGTACCGCATCTACACCGAGGCATTCGGCAACGGCAAGCTCGGTTACGCATCCGCACTGTCGTACGTGCTGCTGATCATGACGCTCATCGTGGGCCTCATCCAGCTGTACACCAACAACAAGCATGAGAAGGAGGAAATCGCATGAGCACCGCGACTCTTTCCGCACAAGAGCAAGAGAATGCCCGCATCAACGCCGAAAACGAGCGTCTTCGCAAGCAGGCGACCCGCAAGCGTCGCATCGGCCTGGGCTTCAGCTACTTCGCACTGATCCTCATCACCATCCTGATGATCTTCCCGCTGCTGATCGTCGTGCTGGTGTCGTTCACCCCGAACGCCATCACGCAGACCTGGCCGCCGAAGCTCATTCCGAGCCAGTTCACCCTTGAAAACTACCAGTCGCTGTTCAAACGCCTGCCGATCGGCCGAGAAATGCTCAACACCGTCATCTTCGCCGGTGCCGTGACCATCATCTCCGTGTTCTTCGACTCCCTGGCCGCCTACGGCCTGTCCCGTGTGAACTTCAAGGGCCGTGGCCTGCTGCTCGGCGTGCTGATCGCCACCATGATGATCCCGGGCATGGCCCTGCTCATCCCGGTGTACAAGCTACTCGCCAACATGGGCTCATCAACAGCTATTGGGGCATCATTATCCCGCGTATGGCCGACGTCGGTGGCATCTTCCTGCTGCGTCAGTTCTTCATCTCCATTCCGAAGGACCTTGACAACGCGGCCCGCATCGACGGAGCAGGTGAATTCCGCATCTTCGCGCAGATCATCCTGCCGAACGCGGTGCCGGCCATCCTCACCGTGGGCATGTTCAACTTCATGGGCAACTGGAACGACCTGCTCTGGCCGTTGATCATGACCTCCAAGCCGGAGACCCGCACCATCACCGCAGGCCTCGCAATGCTGACCGGCCATGGTTCCTCCGTCACCCCGTACGGTGTGGTGATGGCAGGTGCCTGATCTCCGCACTGCCGTTGCTGGTGGTCTTCTTCTTGGTGCAGAAGCGCTTCGTTGAAGGTATCGCCATGACCGGCATGAAGTAAAGCCCGACTTCATCCGATCGAAACGATCCATAACTGAACATCCATAATCAAACCTTGTTTTCCTTCCTTCGATAACTGCGCTGTTGAGTGCGTAGAACAAGGCCGTCGGCGTGGCTCCTCCCCACGGTGGCGGCCTTGTTCTGTATTCTCGTAAGAAACGTTTGGACACGTATTTTGATACACGCATGTAGACGACGCAAAGGAGCGCGCATATGACTTCGCATATTCTCGAACGGGTCCCCCTACAGCAGGTGAGGCTACTGCCAGGAGAACATTTTGACGCGCAGCAGGCCGGCGCACGGTATCTGCTTGAGCTTGACGTCGATCGCCTGCTATACCCCTTCCGCAGAGAGGCGGGACTGCCGCAGCCGACCGATGCCGACGGCAATCCGGTAACGTCGTACCCGAATTGGGAGGAAACGGGGCTTGACGGCCATATCGCAGGGCATTATCTGTCGGCTTGCGTCGGATTCGCGCAAGTCGCAGACGATCCGCAACCGTTCATCGACCGCGCCGCCACCGTGGTGCGTCATGGCATGAATGCCAGCAGTCGTTTGCCGGCGATGCTGTGATGCGCGGGTATGTGGGTGGTGTGCCTGATTCTCGCACCGTGTTCGGGCGCCTTGCCGCAGGCGATGTTGAATCGCAGAATTTCTCGATGAACGACGCATGGGTGCCCATGTATAACGTTCACAAAACGTTCGCCGGTTTGTTGGATACATGGGCCGATTTTGCTTCTATCGATGAACAGACTTCGCAGCTGGCACGTACCGTCGTGCTTGATCTGGCCGATTGGTGGTGCCGTATCGCCGAGCCGCTGGACGACGAGACCTTCGACAGGATTCTGGTGAGCGAATTCGGCGGCATGTGCGAATCGTTCGCCGAACTGTACGCGCGTACCGGCGAGGAGCGCTACCATGTGATGGCCGACCGCTTCAAAGACCACGCCATCTTCGACCAGCTGGCGCAAGGCGAGGATGTGCTCACCGGCATGCACGCCAACACGCAGATTCCAAAGTGCTTGGATGGGAACGTTTTGGGCGCGATTTGCAACGATGAACAGGCCGACGCCGCCACTAACACCTTCTGGGATTCCGTGGTACATCACCGTTCCGTAAGCATCGGCGCGCATTCCGTGTCCGAGCATTTCCACCCGACGGACGATTTTTCATCCATGATCGAATCGCGAGAAGGCCCGGAAACCTGCAATTCGTACAACATGTCGAAACTTGCGGAACGACTGTGGCTGCGTTCCGGCAGCGCCGACTATATCAACTTCTACGAGCGGGTGCTGGAAAATCACCTGCTGTCCACCATCAATCCGAAGCAGCCGGGATTCGTGTATTTCACGCCGATGCGATCGCAGCATTATCGTGCCTATTCCACACCTCAGGAATGCTTCTGGTGTTGCGTCGGTTCGGGATTGGAGAATCACGCCCGATATGGACGATTGATTTACGCGCTGCAGCGGCCGGCTGCGCAGGATTCGGCTGATTCGGCTGCTGCTGGTTTTGCCAGTTCTGCCGCCGAGACGGGCAATACCGTTTCAAACAATGCCGAGGTGGAAGCCACGCGCCTGCTGGTCAATCTGTACATCGATTCCACCTTCGACTGCCCGGAGCAGGGTCTGCGCATCACGCAGCGCGCCGCTCGCATTGAGGATGGCGTCGATTACACGGTGACGTTCACGTTGGAATCTACGGCCGAGCATGTTCCCGATACTCCCGGTGGTTTGCGGGAAACCACGCTGTTTCTGCGCCGTCCGTGGTGGGCGGAGCATTACGGCGTCATGGAGGCTACATGCGCCGTCTGCACGCTTGATCCGGCACGCACCAACGATATTCCCGAAGGATATCTGCCGTTGCGTCTGCGCTGGAACGGCGTTGCGGAAGTGGTGATGCGGTTGCGGCCGCGGATCACCGTCGAGCGTATGCCGGACGGTTCGCCTTGGGTCAGTTTCATGAAGGGGCCGAAGGTGATGGCGCTGGCTTCGGATAGCGACGATATGGACGGCGAATTCGCGGACGCCGGCCGTATGAGTCATATTGCCACCGGTCCGTTGCGTCCGCTCGTATCCATGCCGATCATCAACGGCAATCCGGTCAAGGCGTGCGCGCAGGTTTCCAGACCGTACGTGCATGGCCTCACCGTTGCCGCGACGGACGTTTCCGGCCGTACCATGCTGTTCGACATGCATGCGTTCAGCAGTATGCATGGCTGCCGGTATTCCGTGTATCTGCCGGTTGCCGACGATGGCAACGTGTGTGCGTTGCGCGCGCAACTGGCCGATATCGATGCGCGTCAGGCTGCTAGCGAGCAGACCGTTGTCGACACCATCGCATGCGGTCAGCAGCAATCGGAAGTCGATCATCGGTATTCGGGCGATAACGACATGATGGGTGCCGACGGCACGTTGCATTGGCGTCGCGCGTTGGCTGGTGGCGAATTCCAGTATGCGATGCGCGGGCGTGGTCAGGCGCATCGTTTGGAAATCGAGGTGATTGCCGATTCCGCGGAAAACGACGGTGAAAACGCGGCGTATGAAGTGACGCTCGACGGCCTGCCATTGCAGCGTGGCGAGCATCGTCGCATCGACGGCGATCCCACGGCAATCGACGTGTATCCGCTGCCGGATGCCATAGAAACTGCGGAAACCGCGGAAAATATTGAGAATACCGGAGAAAACGACAATGCTGACGACGCTGCGATCGTACGCATCTCGGCTTCGGCGCATGACGGCGCGAAAATCACCGCCCTACGATTGCATAAGTAGGATTGCAGCGATGAAAATCGCGATATGGCAGACGACTGACCGTCCGGGGACGTCTGCCATGGCGATCCGGTGATTGGAGGATGCTGATACGCATTGTGCGCAACGATGGTATTCGTTGCCGCCACAATGTTTTTTGCGGTTGCCGTTGCGGTTGCCGTTGCGGTTGCCGTTGCGGTTGCCGTTGCGGTTGCGTGTCGGTTGCGTTCGTCGGTTGCCGTCAATGAGTGGGTGTCTTGCCTGCCGTCCGACGGTCGTTGCGACGGTTATTGGGCTCCGTTTGACTGGTCGTCTCCGGAGTTGTCGCCACTGCTGTTGCCGCCGTTGCCGCCGTCTCCGGAGTTGTCTCCGCCGTTATTGCCACTGTCTCCGCCGTCTCCGGAGTTGCCGCCGTCTCCGTTTCCAGCGCTGTTCTGATCGCTGTTTTGCGTAGGATCGGGCGTGGTCTGCTCGGTGTTCTCCTCGACCTTCGGCATCTCCTGGCTTTGCCGTGTTTGGGTTTTCTGCGCGCCGGTGCCCCACGTGCCGTCCGGACCGCCGATCTTACCGTTGTCGGTCGGTTCGGTGAAGGTCAGCACCTCCTGATTTTGCAGGGCGAGCGACATGAACTCCTCGAACAGATGCGACGGATAGCCGGTGGAGGAAACGCCATAGCCTGCGAACGGTGGCACTTCCTGCGCGCTGCCGTCTTCCGCAGGATTCCAAATGGCCCACACATTGAGCAGTTGCGGCGTATAGCCTACGAATGAGGCGGCCTTCTCATCATTCGCGGTGCCGGACTTGCCGGCCACCTGGCGTCCGAGACGTGCCGAAACACCGGCCGCGGTGCCGTACGTGGTGGTGCCCTGCATGGCCTTCTGCACCAAGTGGCAATCGTTTGCGTCGAATACCTGCTGGTTCTCCTGCGCTGTCTTGTACAGTTCCTTCGAACCGTCGGACGTGAGCACCGTGTCGACGATGTGCAGCGTGTTCTTCACGCCATCGTTGGCAATGGTGGAGTGGCCCTGAGCCAGATCCCATACGGTAATGCCGTTGATGCCCAGAATGTTGTAGGTGGTGTCTTCGGCAATGTCTCCCTCAATGCCCGCCTGATGCGCGATCTTGGCGAGATTCGCGGCGCCGAGATGCTTGTTGACGTCCATGAACACGGTGTTCACCGAATTCGCGGTCGCCTGATAGAGGTTGATATACCCCCAGTTGGTGTTCAGTGCGTTCGGCACCTGCGCGGTGGTTCCCGGCGTCGTTTCAAACGTCAGGCCGGAATTGCCGTTGAAGATGGTGTTGAAATTCACACCCTCCTGCGCGGCGCCCAGCAAGCCGAACGGCTTCATGGTGGAACCCGGTTCGAACGTGGCCTGCGTGGCGTTGTTGAGCTGCTTGGTGAGGTAATCGTTGCCCGCATACATGGCTTTCACGGAACCGGTCTTCTGATCGACCGCAATGCCGCCCACCTGAATGCTATCCGGCATGCCCTCCGGTCGGGTGTCGCCGACCTGCTGAATCTCGTCCTGCATGTCCTTGTCGAGCGTGGTGACGATCTTGTAGCCGCCGGTTTCCAGATCATCGGCGGTGAACGCCTTGGAATTGACCAGTTCGTTCTTCACCGTGGTCAGCAGATACCCGTTCGCGCCGGCCATCTGGTTGCTCTGCTGTATTTCCGCCACGGCAGGGAACTGCGCTTCCTTCTTCTCCTGGGCGGTGATGTAGCCGTCTTCCTTCATGATGCTGAGCACGCGGTCATATCGCTTTTCGGCCTGTTCCTGATTGACGGCCGGATCCCATGAGCTCGGCGCCGGAATGATACCGGCCAACATGGCGGCTTCCGACAAGGTCAGATCGCTGGCGTTCTTGTTGAAATACGCCTTCGCCGCCGCCTGAATGCCATATGCGCCACGACCAAGATAAATCGTGTTCATGTAATTGCATAGCACCTGGCTCTTATCTTGTGCCTGCGCGATCTTGATGGCCAGGAACGCTTCCCTCAGCTTGCCGGAATACGACGTGGTTTCGCCCAAATAGTAGCGTTCCGCATACTGTTGGGTGATGGTCGAACCGCCCTGACGGCTGCCTGTGGTCAGATTCGTATACAGCGCTCGCGCGATGCCATACAGATCGATGCCCTTGTTGGTGTAGAAGGAACGGTCTTCCGACGCGACGATGGCATTGCCACATAATCCGGCAATACCGCACAGTCGATGATTTCGCGGTTCTGTTCCGCGTAGCTGCCAATTTCCGTAGTGCCGTCGGCATAGTAGACGGTGGTTTTTTCGGCGAGGGCGAACTTTTCCGGTTCGGGGATTTCCGTGGTGATATACATGTATGCGAACAGGCCGATTCCTGCCGCGAGCAGCGCTGCGAAGATGCCGAGTGCCCACTTCAGCACGAGATGCTTGCGCTTGTTCTGCTTTTTCTGAGGTCCGTTGGCGCGGTGCGATCCGTGGTTCTGCGGCTTGGGCGCGCTATGGGATGCGTTGCTGCGATTGCTGCCGGCGCCGCCGCTGCGGGCGCTTCTTGAGCGTGAGCTTACGCTTCGTGTATGTGAAACCATAGGTTCCACCGTAGCTGATTGACTTGAGAAATCAGTTGAAAATGGGGTGAGTTTGCCCTTGGGAGGGCATTTTTTGCGCAGCTCTTTTACAAATCGACAGTTTGTGGGTCGTTGTCTCAATATCGGCTGATTTTCAGGGTTTTATCAGTTTTTCAGGTGCCTTTTCGCTGTTTCGCAGGTATGCTTGAAATTTGGTACCTGTGAAACGCATATATGCATATATAACAGAGGAGTCGTTTACAGATGAGCATTCGTGTAGCTATCGCTGGCGTTGGCAATTGCGCTTCTTCGCTGGTGCAGGGCGTTGAATACTACAAAGACACGAAGGACGAGGATAAGATTCCCGGTCTGATGCACAACAATTTCGGCGGATATCGCGTGCGCGACATTGAATTCGTCGCCGCATTCGATGTGGACGCGCTGAAGGTCGGCAAGGATCTGTCTGAAGCCATCGAAGCGTCGCAGAACAACACGATCAAATTCGCCGACGTGCCGAATCTGGGCGTCGAAGTGCTGCGCGGCCCGACCAACGATGGTCTGGGTGAATACTATCGCCAGATGATCGAAGAGTCCGACGCCGAGCCGGTCGACGTGGCCCAGGTGTTGCGCGACAGAAGGTCGACGTGCTCGTTTCCTACCTGCCGGTCGGTTCCGAGCAGGCCGACAAGGCA
>ENA-OQHA01000846-OQHA01000846.1-human-gut-metagenome-genome-assembly--contig:-NODE-846-length-13863-cov-3.985658_pt1 | contig 13863 bp, 16 predicted proteins | sample MGYA00242558_ERZ504707 | MGnify/ENA primary metagenome ERZ504707 (study PRJEB26092, sample SAMD00036197) | human gut metagenome | host: Homo sapiens | study: EMG produced TPA metagenomics assembly of... | reverse complement strand
AAATTGGATTATATTACGTTGTATTTGTTATTTTATTTCCTCTATTCAGCATACTGATCATGGAATTAATGACTATCATTATTTAAGAAGATCCTTTACTTTAACAGAATCAATACAACCATCCACAAAAAAGAAAAGCCACTGGAAATATACGTCTCCAATAGCTTTTCTAACTTTATAAACTCAGGTAGTTCGAACCAATGTGTGTTACAAACTATCCTTTATTATTATTTTTCAATGCTTCTTTCTTGTCTTGATGATTAAAGTAAATCACACCGACAATAGCTATAACCGACACAAGTACTGACATGATAATTGCTCCCATATCATTCTCCTTCCTTTTTTCTTCTCTTACAAGCCATAAGCCTGAAAGTAGTGTTAATACTATGGCAATAGACACAACAAAGTAAATTATCCAAGAGTCCTTTATGTCGTTGAAAACAGAGGACAACAAAACCGCTGTCGTCAAATACTTGGCTATATCCATCAGCCATTTACCTAATTCTTTCTTCATATTTGCAAAGATACAAAACAACTCTTAATCTGACAATATCTTCTGTTACCAATAGCAACTTTCAGAGAACAAATTATAGCCATTTTACAACCGATTTTTGTAAATGCTTGCCATCAGCTTCTGGTACTGATTCTCCAGTTCCATGTAAGCCTGCAAGTTACGATATACGTTGTCGGCTTCCGTATAGTAATCGATGATGGAAAGTTGTCCTGCGGTAACGGCTTCTTTCAGCATGTCCAGCGTTTGATGCATCAGCTCCACGTCGTATGCCTGCATGGCGGTAGTCAACTGCTGCATTTCGTTGACCTGGCTCTGGACCTGAGCCTCTGCCTGCAAGCGGGCATTATCCAACTGATACTGGGCACTGATAGCTTGTGCACGGGCTATCTGGTGCTTCTTCCTATTCGAAAAGATCGGTAAACTTCCTCCGATAAGGAAACCGTTGCTCTTTTCATCGAGTGAAGTGTTGCGACGATAGCCTATTTCCAGTTTCGGCAACCAGCTCTGACGACTTACACTGATGTTCTTCTCGGCAGCACGCGCAGCGGCATCAGCAGCCAGCAGCGTAGCATCGGTAGCCATCACCTCATCGTACAAGGCGTTATAGTCTTTCAGCGCTTCCACCTGCGGATAATCGCGTGAGGTAAAGTCCATCGGAAGATTGCCGTTCATGGCAAGCAACTGCTGCAAGGCGGTACGATGAGCCGCATTGTTCTGCGAAACTTCTGTCTGCACACTCATCCGTTCCATCTTGATTTTATTGACTTCCAGTATGCCGGCATCCCCTTCTTCCAGCCGTTTTTCGAACAAGGCAAGCAGTTCGTCGCATTCTTTTCCGTTCTTCCAGCAGACCTTGCTGTTTATTCAGCATTACAAGATCCAAGCAGAGATTCTTTGCATTCAGCAGTATATCGCGACGGGTAGCCTCATACTGACGGTGAAGGGCTTCACGCTGCAACTTTCCCGAACGGCTGCGTGCCGCATACAAGGTGGGAAAATCGAATCCCTGTGTCACGACCAGTTCCGAACTCGACATACCGGTAATACCTTTGGTATAAAACGGACTATATTCTACCGAAGGATCTTCCAGGTTATTCTGCGTCTGGACTTCCAATTGTGCAGCTCGTGTAGCATGTTGCTGTGACTGCAATTCTTTATTATTCTGTTCTATCTGACGGAGCACCTCATCGATGCTCTGTGCCTGCATGCCTGCCGTAAAAACAGACATGCAGCCAATGTAATATAAGTATGTTTCATAATTACTGTTTATTAGCATCTGACTTCTTGCGGTTCATCAGTTCGTACACAATAGGGATGACAAAAGCATTGAGGAAAGTTGAGGTAAGCAAACCTCCCAGGATAACCTTTGCCATCGGACTCTGGATTTCGTTGCCGGGCAAACCTCCACGCAAAGCAAGAGGTATCAATGCCAGAGCAGACGACAAGGCGGTCATCAGAATCGGATTCAGACGGTCGAGAGAACCTCGAAGGATACTTCGCGCAATCCCATTCCTTGTTCATCACGCAATGTATTGTAGTGGCTGATAAGCAGCATACCGTTACGGGTAGCAATACCGAATAATGATATAAATCCGATGATTGCCGGAATACTGACTTCACCTGTAGTGCACAGCAAGGCAAATACACCGCCTATCAGGGCAAGTGGCAGGTTCAGCAAAATCACGCCACTCTGTGAAGCATTGCGGAACTGCATGTATAGCAACAGGAAGATGACCACAATACTCATCAGGGAAGTAAGCAATAAGGTACGACTGGCGGCCTGTTCACTTTCAAACTGTCCGCCGTATTCGATGTGATAACCTTCGGGCAACTGTATCTTTTCGTTCACCCGTGTCTGGATATCGTTTACTACACTGCGCAGGTCACGCCCGCTGGTATTTGCCGAAATGACAATCTTACGCTTTACGTTCTCACGGTTAATGGTATTTGGTCCCATAGACGATTCCACGCGCGCCACGTAGCTCAACGGTATCTTGCGTCCCTGAGCATCGTCTATCATCAGGTCTTTGATACGTTCCATCGAGCCACGGTTATCTTCCGCTGCACGTACCACAAGATTGAAAGATTTTCCTTTTTCGTATACCTGAGAAACAACTTCTCCGGCCATGTTTACCGTAACAAATTCATTGAACTGTGCCAGTGAAATGCCATACTTGGCAAGCATCTCCCGGCGAGGTATAATTTTCAGTTCCGGACGCTCAATCTGCTGTTCCACATTCAAGTCAGCAATACCTTCCACATCGCTTACAGCCTCTTTTATCTGATTACCCAAAGAGAACATCTTGTTCAAGTCATCACCGAAAAGCTTGATAGCGATATTTGCCTGCGTACCACTCAGCATGGCATCAATACGGTGACTGATAGGCTGACCGATTTCGATATTTGCCCCAGTCAGCACCGACAATTTATGACGAACCTCTTCGAGTACTTCCTGATGGGAACGACCGTCCAGTTCGAACGGAGCTTCTATTTCCGAAACGTTTACACCCAATGCATGCTCGTCGAGTTCGGCACGTCCTGTCTTGCGTGCTACGGTCTTTATTTCGGGAATGGTAAGCAGCAGTTCCTCTGCCTGACGACCAATCTTATCAGACTCTTCCAGTGAGATACCGGGAAGAGAGCTTACATTGATGGTGAACGAACCTTCGTTGAACGGTGGCAAGAAACTATGTCCTAACGTAAAGAACGCTCCCAGTGCCACGATAAACAGGGCTATAGTACCACCCAGCACCGTCCGCTTATGTTCCAGTGCCCAGAGCAGTCTGCGTTCGTAATGCTTTTTCATCCATACGGCAACAAAAGCCTCTTTGGGCAGCCTGTTTTTCTTGAAATCTCCTCCCAGCAGATAGCTGCACAGGACGGGAGTAAGTGTCAGCGCTACGACTGTCGATGCGAATAATGATACGATGAACGCGATGCCCAGCGGAACCAGCATTCTGCCTTCCATACCACTCAAGAAGAACAGAGGTACAAAACTCACTACGATAATCAGGGTTGAGTTAAGGATAGGCATACGTACTTCACGCGAAGCATGGAATACGACATCCAATACGGGTTTACGTTCGCCGGCAGGAAGCATACGGTTTTCACGCAGGTGCTTCCATACGTTCTCCACATCGACTATGGCATCGTCTACTAGCGAACCGATGGCAATGGCCATACCTCCCAGACTCATGGTATTGATACTGAGTCCCATATAGTTAAGTACCAGAATAGCTACCACCAGCGACAAGGGAAGTGTAACCAGCGAAATGATGGTAGTACGTGTGTTGGCAAGGAAAAGGAAAAGTACGATAACCACAAAGATAGCTCCTTCGTAAAGAGATTCCTGCACATTGCCAATAGAGCCTTCGATGAAACGTGACTGACGGAAGATATCGGTAGAAACCTTTACGTCTGCCGGAAGATTCTTTTGTAAGTCTTTCAAAGCAGCTTCCAGTTTTTCCGTCAGCTCGATAGTTCCTGTATTCGGCTGTTTGGTAACAGTTATCAGTACGGCAGGTTTACCTTTTTCCGAAGCAAGTCCCAGTTTAGGCTGCTGGGCTCCTACCTGTACGTCGGCAATATCTTCCAGTGTGACCGGAGCACCGTCGACTGTCTTTACAACCGAACGTGCCATCTGGCGTACATTATCCGTAGAAACTACTCCACGCACGATGTATTCGTTGCCATATTCATAAATTACTCCTCCGTTGGTATTCTGATTCATGCCACGAGTTACTGCCATGACTTCTCCCAATGTCACACCGTAGTGCTTCATACGCTCGGGATGCAGCAGTATCTGGTATTCTTTAATGTCACCTCCCAACACGGCAACCTGAGCAACTCCTCCGGTAGACAGCAAACGCGGACGGATAGTCCAGTCGGCAAGTGTACGTAAATCGAGCATAGAGGTGCTGTCGGCAGTCAGTCCCACAATCAGCAACTCACCTAAAATAGATGACTGTGGACCGAGTGTAGGATTGCCCACATTATCGGGTAAATCCTCACCTACCGTTGCCAGTTTTTCAGATACAATCTGACGTGCCAGGTAAATGTCCGTATCCCAATCGAACTCTACCCATACTACAGAAAATCCCGTTGTCGACGATGAGCGTACACGACGTACTCCCGTAGCACCATTCACTGCCGTTTCGATAGGGAACGTAACCAGCTGCTCCACTTCTTCGGCAGCCATGCCTCCCGCTTCCGTCATTACGACTACGGTAGGTGCATTCAAGTCGGGAAACACATCCACTTCGGTATGAAATGCCGTATAGGTTCCTCCTATCAGCAATAATATCGAAGCCACCAGAACCAGCAAGCGGTTCTGTAATGAAAAATGTATGATTTTATTCAGCATAATATTCTATAATGATATACGTGTCTGTAACAAAACACGTCCGACGATTAATGATTGTGTGTATGTCCCGGAATGGTATTGCCGGCAGCAGCCAGTTTCACATGCATGGCTCCGACAGTCACCACTTTTTCTCCGCCTTTCAGTCCTGAAAGAACTTCCACACGGCAGCCATCGTTCATGCCAAGCTTTACTTCCTGTTTCTTGTAACATTCCGCATCTACCTGCAAGTATACGAAATTCAGTCCCTGCTCTTCGGTAATTGCCGAAACAGGCAGACCGATAACTCCCTGACGCTCTTCCGACAACAGATATACCTCTACGAAAGAACCAGGTATCACGTCGCCACGGTTATCAAATTCAAAAGTTACCGGGATGTAATAGGATGCATCGCCCGATGATTTGCCATACGACAGCAGACGTCCTTTCAAATCATCCAGCCGATATACTTTGTCATCGTAAGTAGTTGTGAAATTAGCCGAAACAATCGATTTCAGTCCAGCATAATAACGTTCGGACACTTCAGCTTTCAACTGTAAACGGCGAGTCTGGGTAACGGTAAGCAAAGGCTGTCCCACGGTTACATAGTCGCCTTCCTTTACCAGACACGACTTGACATAGCCTCCTATCGGCGACTTGACAGCCACTCCTTTTCCGTCCTTGCTGGGAGAAAGTGCCTCGTAAGCTATGCGGGCATTTTCATAATTTTCTTTCAGCTGATTAAAATCTTTCTGCGAAACGATTTGCTTGTCCACCAGCTTGGCCGCACGTTCGTATTCACTCTTTGCCGTTTCGTAAGCAATACGGGCACGCTTTACCGGATCCCCCTCCTGAATATGCTGTGAAGAAACTGTAAGCAGTGCCATACCGGCAGATACTTGTGTACCTTCAATCAATGAACGGGTAAAGTTCACAACACCCGAAACAGCAGCAACGACAGTGGCTTCATCGCCTTGAGCAGCCAATACCTGTCCGCTGGTAGGAATCACACTACGAAAAGCAGCTGGTTGTACTTCCTCTACTTGTACACCGGCGGCCTGAGCTTTTTCAGGAGTTAAAACTATTTCGTCTGCGTGGGCAGCATGCGCCTCTTTTGCTTCCCCCTCAGCTTCGTGGTCATGTCCTTCATGACCTCCACAAGAGCCCAGCATACACGCTGCCAGAGCTCCCATAAAAATATAATGCTTCATAATGATGTAATTAATGTATTAAAGACAAAAACTTATTTCTCCGCACCGCGAAGGTACGGACATTGTCCTGCAACCGGATTGCAGTTTTTTATACAAGAATTACAGAAGCGGGAGGTGCACGTAACCCAGCTGTCTGAATAAACTGGTACGCATGCAGACTTCTACAAAGAGCGCCCAGTCGGCATCAGCATCGTCAGTCGGTAAGGCCAGTACGCCCAATACGTTAACCAACGGATAAAGTATGGAATAAAAAGAATAATCGGGAGTTATGTCAGACAGATGCTGGTCAGGTGTACTGCATTGAAAATTGGTAACACACACACTGGTACACGAATGGCGGTCGCATCGTCGCTATGATGCATATATCTGCTGCATGTTGCAGTAGCCTCATGTGCCACCAGATCGGTCGACAAACAGAATATTTCCGAATGATGATGATGTGGGAAAACCTGAGCAACCAGCATCAGCATGCAGATTGCCAACAAAAAATATGATTTGAATTCCCTTTTCATCATCATTCTGTATCACTTAATAATATCAAGCTTCTTCATCACCGTTATCTTCGGCTATCGGTGTGGTGACGAGTACCTTATCGATACGCGCTCCGTCCATATCGACAACCTCGAAAGTAAATCCGTTCCACTGGAGTGTTTCACCACTGGTAGGAATGTGCTGCAATTCCTTCAGCAGCAAGCCTCCCAACGTATGATACTCTGAAGCTTCGAATAAGTCACTGCGGTTAAAATAACACAAGAAGTCATATAATGAACACTGTCCGTCTACCAGCCAGCCTTCCTTATTTACTCGTTTGATGATATCCGGTTCTTCCTCCGGATCGTCTACATTACCCACTAATCCTTCCAGAATATCACGCAGCGTAATAATACCGGTACAGATACCAAATTCATCACAAACCAGTGCACGACTGATTTTCTGCATCTTCATCTGCTCAAGCACTTTATAAAACGTTCATGCTCTCATGAAATACGTAGCCTCATGAATCAAAGACGCCAGCTTAAAATCGGGATTAGACAGATGTACAACCAGATCTTTCAAGTTTACAATTCCTTTCACATGATCCAGGTCACCGTCGGCTATCGGATAAAACTCAAACAAGTTTTCATTTACTACCGCTCTGACTTCGTCGCAGTCATATCCATGTCCAGCCAGACAATATCACTCTTGTGTGTCATGATCGAGCTGACTTCAAATCTCCCAACAAGAATACACGCTGCATGATATCTTTCTCTACAGGCTGTACCTCTCCTTCTTCGGTTCCCTCCTCGATGATAGATTTGATTTCCTCTTCGGTCACCTTATTGTCGGTTTCCTTGATCCCCAGTAAATTGAAAATAATCTCAGTACTCTTGGAAAGCAGCCAAACGAAAGGAAGTGCGATAGAAGCAAGTACCGCATGGGACGTGCAACCACTTTAGCAGCCTTTTCGGCAACACTCAATCCGATACGCTTCGGTACGAGTTCTCCGAAAATAATCGTAAGGTAAGTTACAACGACTACAATGATACCCTGAGCCAATGCCGAAGCATAGGTAACAGATACTCCCCACGAAATCATGGTTTCGGTCAGGTCGGCAGCAATGCGGTTTCCCGAATAGATACCGGTTAAAATACCAATCAGGGTAATTCCAATTTGTACTGTTGAAAGGAAGCGGTCGGGGTCGTTAGCCAGCTTTAAAGCTACTTTAGCAGACTTGCTGCCTTTTTTGCATCTGAAGAAAGCCGAGATTTACGGGCTGATATTAATGCCACCTCGGACATAGCGAAAATACCGTTAAGTACTATCAATCCGATAATTATGATTATCTCATCCATATAATAAACAAGTGTGTTTGCCTCACAAATATAGCGCAATGTTCCATGACTATAAAAGATAGTTCCTACAATTAAACAGTTTTAACAAAAAAAACTGAATCACTCACCCGAATGCATACATTTTGTACGCAAACGGAATTTATGATAGTAAATTCTGCCAGTATTTTGCCAATTCCCTAAAGTTTGATGTCTGTTTTTCTGTTCATGCCTAATTTCCTAAACGTAAAAATGCCTATCTTTGGCAAAAAATAAGAAAACAGATGAATACAGAATATTTAAACAACTTTGAAGAGAAACTACAGCAAGAGTTACTGCACTTGTGTACCAATTACGGCATGCTCGACAGCACGCTACTTGCTGCCGATGACATAGACAACCGCTGGCACGACCTGGCTCCCGAATATGTATCCGATGCAGTAGGACAAATTCGTGATTATCCTGTCGTATCAGTAGCTTGGGCTGCTTATCTTGGCCTGGGAGTCGCTTTTGGATGGGATGAAGACTGGGAATATTACGCACAGGTCAGCTATCAGTCGTATTACGGTGAGCAAGGTTTCGATGATATGGACGAACACATCGTACGCGATCTGCTGCAGCTACCGCTCGACAGCAAAGAAGCGGGTCAGCTGGAAGACATTATCCGCCGCTGCGGACAAGCTACAGTAAGCATGATACGCCATGAACAGATAGAACCTCAGAGTCCGATGGCTTTTCATGTTTTCGCACGTGCCTGCCGCACAATGTTCCGTATCGGTGCAGCCATCGAGCTGAAACGTCTGGGATACAAGTTCGAGAAAATAGAATTGGGACGGAATTTGAATGAGTTGCCCTCATAAATTCTTCGTTTTTTTCTATCTTTGCCACACAACAAATTTGCAAACAACAAGAAAAGATATAGCATGAAGCGGATAAAAGTCACTTCCCCCCACGGAATAAATACTTGCATACAGCTTCCTTCATCGAAAAGCATCTGCAACCGTGCACTGATAATCAATGCCCTTGCCAAAGGAAACTGTCACCCGGAAAACCTGTCCGACTGCGACGACACACGGGTGATGATACAGGCTTTGCAACACATGCCTTCCATCATCGACATTATGGCGGCCGGTACGGCCATGCGTTTCCTGACGGCTTTTCTTGCCGTAGGCGAAGGCACACACATCATAACCGGAACACAGCGTATGCAGCAGCGCCCTATCAGCATACTGGTCAATGCACTCCGTGCACTGGGAGCTGACGTAGAATATGCAGGCAATGAAGGTTTTCCACCGTTGCGCATCGTAGGACGCAAGCTGGTAAACAGTGAAGTGACTTTGCCAGGAAATGTAAGTTCACAATATATCTCTGCCTTGCTGATGATAGGTCCGGCACTGACTAACGGACTAAAGCTTACACTGACGGGAGAAATTGTATCTCGCCCATATATCGACCTTACGCTGAAACTGATGCGCGACTTGGAGCCAGTGTAGCCTGGATCAGTGAAAACCAACTGGAAGTAAAGCCTCAACCTTATCAAGCTGTTCCCTATTATGTAGAAAGCGACTGGAGCGCAGCTTCGTACTGGTATGAAATCTGCGCATTGTCGGAACAGGCAACAGTCTGTCTGCCGGGATTATTCCGCGAAAGCCCGCAAGGTGACTCGGAAGTAGCACGGTTATTCGAACAGCTGGGGGTAGAAACAGTTTATGGGGAACGTGAAGTGACTCTTCGAAAAACAGGAAAAATCACTGCACGCATGGAATACGATTTCGTTAATCAGCCTGACTTAGCCCAGACATTTGTAGTGACTTGTGCCGTAATGGGTATTCCTTTCCGTTTCTCCGGACTTCAGAGCCTGAAAATTAAAGAAACCGACCGCATAGCCGCTTTAATAGCCGAAATGAAAAAGCTGGGATACCTCATTACAGAAAGCGAAGGTTCCGTACTGTCGTGGAACGGTGAACGTTGCACTCCTGACACCAGCCCTTGCATAGACACTTACGAAGACCATCGCATGGCTATGGCTTTTGCTCCCGTCTGCATCCGATTGGGAGATATATACATCAATCATCCGCAAGTAGTTACCAAATCATATCCGCATTACTGGGAAAACCTGATACATGCGGGATTCAACATCACGGAGGAATAAATCATCATGTGGATACTTATTGTCATACTGATAGGAGTAGCATTATTCGGACTGGTAGCCGGATATTTCTATAACCGGAACATACAAAAGAAAATCGATCGTGGAGAGCTGGAAGAAGCTCCTCCTGTAGTAACCGTAGACAGTGAATGCTGCGGTCAGCATCAGATTTGTGAAAAAGAAAGTCTGCTGGCAGCTGTAAGCAAGCAAATAGAATATTACGACGACGAAGAACTGGACCGCTTCAAAGGACGTCCTTCTGACGGATATTCGGAAGAGGAAATCGAAGAGTTCCGCGACATTCTGTACTCCATGCAGGAAGTGGATGTGGCAGGATGGAGCCGGAGTCTGCAACTTCGCGGCATTGAATTGCCCGACGAACTGAAAGATGAACTTTTCCTTATCGTAGGAGAACGAAGATTTCATTAATCTTCCTGCCGGTCTGTCTCATTACCGAATACAACTATCATGGATATATTAGAACTGTTACAATATACTTTTTCCAACATGCCTTACTGGGTAGTCTGTTTGCCAGCATCGCCTGCGGAATTATCGGAACCTACATTGTCACCCGTCGGCTTGTTTTATCAGCGGAGGAATCACACATGCTTCTTTCGGAGGTATCGGAATCGGACTCTATACGGGTATTTCTCCCCTACTCACGGCAGCCATCTTTTCGGTGCTGTCAGCTTTCGGAGTAGAATGGCTCAGCAAGCGGAGTGATATGCGTGAAGATTCTGCCATTGCTGTATTCTGGACATTCGGAATGGCTATCGGAATCATTTTCAGTTTCCTTGCTCCGGGATTCACTCCCGACCTTTCTTCATTCCTTTTCGGAAATATACTTACCATCACACAAAGTGACATACTGCTGCTTGGTATACTGAGTATAGTGCTTATCATATTCTTTTCACTGTTTCTACGCCCAATTGTAGCTATCGCTTTCGACCGTGAGTTCGCGCGTTCACAACATCTTCCCGTAGCCACTTTCGAGTATCTGCTGATGATGTTTATCGCTCTGACTATCGTATCATGTCTGCGCATGGTAGGCATCGTGCTTGCCATCTCGCTACTCACTCTCCCACAGATGACGGCAAACTTGTTTACCAGCCGTTTCAAGAATATCATCTGGCTGTCTATCGGCATCGGCTATATCAGTTGTCTGGGCGGACTGCTGTTCTCATACAAATATCAGATTCCTTCAGGAGCAGCCATCATCTTTATATCCATACTGATATATGTCGCAGCAAAAATCTGCCGGCAGTTCCGTAAACAGGAATAAATATTCGCGATTTTTACTTACTTTTGCAAGAACAATAAAAACAGATACTTATGGAAATAAAAATTACTTCACTCGATCATATCCACGAAGCTGCCAAAGAGTTTATTGCAGCCATGGGCGATAACACAGTATTTGCCTTCTACGGCAAAATGGGAGCAGGAAAGACTACTTTTACCAAAGCTGTATGCGAAGAACTGGGAGTAACAGATGTCATCAACTCACCTACATTCGCTATCGTAAATGAGTATCGTTCGGAAACTACTGGAGAACTGATTTATCATTTCGACTTCTACCGTATCAAGAAACTGGAAGAAGTATACGACATGGGGTATGAAGATTATTTTTACAGTGGAGCTCTGTGCTTTATCGAATGGCCTGAACTGATAGAAGACTTGCTTCCGGGCAATGCAGTAAAGGTATATATCGAAGAAAACGAAGACGGCACTCGTACCGTCCGCTTCGATGCCGAAGAATAATGCATTATGGTGACACACTATATCATACAGGGCATATTTGTCCTGGTGGGGCTGCTGGCGTTGCTGGCTGCCCTATTCAACTGGGACTGGTTTTTTACGGCCCATAACACACAATTCATCGTAGCCAATGCCGGCAGAAACCGTGCACGTCTGTTTTATGCCGCCATCGGTCTGCTGATGATAGCTACGGGAGTATTCTTCTTCCTTTCCATTCAGGGATGCATCTAAGTAACAACTAATCTATGAAAAACACCAACCTCAAAAATGCTTCACAGCAAGCTTACTCGGAATCATTGCACTGGGAGGCTATGCACAAGTCAATTACGTAGAACCACCTATAATGGGATGGAGTTCATGGAACACTTACCGCGTCAATATCAACGAAGAGCTGATCAAGAAACAGGCAGATGCCATGATTTCACAGGGCCTTGACAAGGTTGGCTATCATTCATAAACATCGATGACGGATTCTTCGGATTCCGCGATGAGAAAGGTATCCTGCATACCCATCCACAACGTTTTCCAAACGGAATGAAAGGAATAGCCGACTATATCCATTCACTGGGACTGAAAGCTGGTATTTATTCGGAAGCGGGAGCCAACACATGCGGTTCGCTTTGGGATGGAGATAAAAACGGAATTGGGGTTGGTCTTTATGGATTTGAACATCAGGACGCCAACCTTTTCTTCAACGAATGGGGATTCGATTTTATCAAGATTGACTACTGCGGAGCCGGACAGCAGCTCGACCTTGAAGAACAAGAAAGATATACGGAAATTGTTAATGCCATCCGCGAAGTTTGCCCACGAAATATTTCTCTGAATATCTGCCAAGTGGCTTATCCGGTACATGGGTAAGCAGTCTGGCACGTTCCTGGAGAATCAGCGGAGAATATCAACCCGTCGTGGGAATCTGTCAAATATATAATCGACAAAAATCTGTATCTCTCAGCCTTTGCCGGTAACGGACATTACAATGATATGGACATGCTGGAAATAGGACGAGGATTAAAGCCGGAAGAGGAGGAAACTCACTTTGGCATGTGGTGCATAATGAGTTCACCACTGCTGATCGGCTGCGATCTGACTGCCATCCCGGCATCTTCACTGCAACTGCTGAAAAATAAGGAACTCATCGCACTGAACCAAGATCCGCTGGAACTTCAGGCGTATGTAGTGCAACACGAGCATGGAGGATATGTACTGGTAAAAGACATCGAAGAAAAAAGAGGAACAGTACGGGCAGTAGCTCTATATAACCCGACCGAAGAAACCTGTTCCTTCCGGGTTCCCTTATCAGTACTCGAACTGGAAGGTACAACACGTATACGCGACCTTGTGAAACAAAAAGATGAACGTTCGGTAACAGACTTCATACAGTTTGATGTACTCCCCACGGAACAAAAATTCTGAGAGTAGAAGGTGAAAGACGTATGGAACCTACCCGCTACGAGGCAGAACAGGCTTATCTGAATCAGTTTGACGACTTGGGAAAACGTAAACGGGAAATAGCTTTCATGCCTTTCGAAACAGCATCCGGAGGCATGACAATAACCAATCTTGGCGGACATAAAGACAACTACGCACAATGGAATGAAGTTTTCAGTGAACAAGGTGGTACGTACCAGATGACAGTTCAATACATACCTGCCGAAAAGAAAGAACGTGAAATAAGTGACCGCCGCCTGGAAGTTACCGTCAACGGAAACATGACAGTGGCCGACAAACTGGAAACAGACCGTTCTAAAGGTGTCGCTCAAACGACATTCACCGTAAATTTGCAAAAAGGATATAATGTGATAAGAATAGGAAGCCGATTCAGCTGGTCTCCCGATTTAGACTGTTTTACCCTCACTCCTGTAAAATAAGTTCACAGTAGCTGATTACATAAGAAAACTGCATAACACAAATATAAAATTCTTAAAAAAAACATCAAAAAAAGAGGCTTCCTCATTTTTGAAGTGACCCCAAAAAGTTGGACAAGTTAAACACTATCCCGTAATAGAAAGAGTTCGGTATTGTACCGGACTCTTTCCATTTAACCGGGCTTTGATTCTTTTATTGTTATAATATTCAATATATTT
>ENA-OQHA01000844-OQHA01000844.1-human-gut-metagenome-genome-assembly--contig:-NODE-844-length-13885-cov-2.724379_pt1 | contig 13885 bp, 17 predicted proteins | sample MGYA00242558_ERZ504707 | MGnify/ENA primary metagenome ERZ504707 (study PRJEB26092, sample SAMD00036197) | human gut metagenome | host: Homo sapiens | study: EMG produced TPA metagenomics assembly of... | reverse complement strand
AAAATGTATATAAGTAAAGATTTATTGCCGAACAGAAACAGCTGGACAATGATACAAGTAAAGGCAAGAGGCAGGAGAAGGATTTATTGGCGGTAACAATTAACAGCAGATTGCAGAACAGGGCAGGGGTTTCCAGGGGAACCGTGGACAGAGCGTTGAACCACAGAGGACGGATCAATCCGGAGGTGGCAGAGAGGATCTGCCGTCTGGCGGACGAGATGGGATATGTACAGAAAGAACGGAAGCATTCCAGAACAGCTAAAGATGAAAGACTGAAGATCGGAGTGGTGACACAGCTTGCCAGATCTTCTTTTATGCAGGAAGTAAACCGTGGTATTGAGAAGGCAGCCGTGGAACTGAAAGAAAAAGGGATCCAGCTGATTCTGAAAGAGGGTCTTTCCGTTGATGAAGAGGAACAGCTGCAGGCCATTGAGGAACTGGAACAGGAAGGAATCCGGGGACTTGCGATCATGCCGGTAGACAGTGAGACTGTCCGGGAGAAACTGAATGCTTTGATCGAAGAGAAGAATATCCCAGTAGTAACCTTTAACTCTGATATTGTAGGAACAAGAAGAATCTGTTTTGTGGGAATGGATAACCGTAAAAGTGGACGTACTGCGGCTGGACTCCTTGGAATGCTGACAAGAGGAAATGGAAAGATCCTGATCATCACCGGATATTTTAGCAATCATGTTGACAATCAGCGAGTGGATGCTTTGTGGAGGAAGCCAAGCGGCTTTTCCACATCTGGAGATCGCCGGTGTTCACGGAAGCTTTGATGAAGCAGCTGAGGTGGAGCACATTATAGAAAATGCCATGATGAGTACTTCAGGGATCAGCGGGATCCTGGTGGTATCCGGAGGCCAGGCAGGAGTGGGTAAGGCATTTGAAAAGCTGAGACTTGACCGCAGGCCCTACGTTGTGATCTACGATCAGACTCCGAAGAATGAACGGGCACTGAAGAATGATTATGTGGATTTTCTGATCGACCAGAATGGATATGTCCAGGGGTATGAACCGCCAAGGATCCTGGCGGATATCCTGACAAAAGGACAGGAGCCGGAGAGAGAATATCTCTTTACAGATATCAAGATCAAAACAAAATATAACCTTTGAACATGTATTGGGCAAAGTATCATATAAAATAGTCTGCAGGATGAAAACTGCAGGCTTTTTTATATTACAGGAAATCTGTAAGATACTACGATATGAAATATAGATTCCAAGAAAACGACTGTCTGGATACATTTGATTGCGTGCCAATAGCGTGCTAAAAAACAACACGCAAATGCACATGCAGATAATAGCTACTTTGAACAAAACAAAACTACAAAAATTGTATAGAATAACTGAAAAAAAGAAAAATGAAAAGAAGTACTTGCCCAAATTGTAAAACAGTGCTATATTAACATCATAAGAAACACGCAAGAAAGCACGCTGAATAAAAAGAAAAAGCACGCAAAGTAAAAAAACACACAAAAAAGAAGTGAAAAATAAACCATCAAACAAACGGAGGTAAGATCATGAAGTATATCGAATTTGATGAATCCAGACCAATGGACCTGGTACTCCTTGGAAGAGTTGCCATTGATTTCAACCCTGCTTACAACGATCAGGTGAAAGAAGAGTTCAAACCCCTGAAGAAAGTACATATGTTTGAGAAATTTGTAGGAGGATCTCCTGCAAACATCGCTGTAGGTGTTACCAAACATGGCCTGAAAGCAGGATTCATCGGAAAGGTTTCTGACGATCAGTTCGGTGAGTATGTAGTGGATTATTTCAATGAGAGAGGAATCGATACCTCACAGATCACAAAGTGCACAAACGGAGAGAAACTGGGACTTACCTTTACCGAGATGCTTCTCCGAAGGAAAGCAGCATCCTCATGTATCGTAACCGCATCGCAGACCTGCAGCTTCATGTAGATGATATCCATGAGGACTACATCAAAAACGCAAAAGCGATCCTCATTTCAGGAACAGCTCTTGCAGAGAGTCCGTCCAGGGAAGCAGCCATCAAAGCAGTTATGCTTGCAAAGAAAGTAAATACAAAGATCATCTTTGATATCGATTACAGAGAATACAACTGGAAGAACGCAGATGAGATTTCCATCTACTATTCCATCGTAGCCAAGGAAGCCGACATCATTATGGCTCCAGAGAAGAGTTCGATCTTACAGAGAAGCTGATCAAAGAAGGCATGACCGATGAGGAGAGTGCAGCTTACTGGCAGTCAAAGAATGCAAAGATCGTTGTGATCAAACATGGTATGAAAGGTTCCACAGCATACACCATCGACGGACAGAAATTCAGCATCAAGCCATTCCCGGTTGAGGCAAGAAAAGGCTTCGGCGGCGGTGACGGATACGGCTCCGGATTCCTGTATGGACTGTATCAGGGATGGGAGATCATCGACTGTCTGGAGTTCGGTTCCGCAGAGGCATCCATGATGGTTAAGAGCAACAACTGCTCCGATTCCCTTCCGGGACCGGATGAAGTTCACGCATTCATTAAAGATGAAAAAGAAAAATTCGGCGAAATGATCGCAAGAGTATAAAGAAAAGGAGTGGAAAAAATGGCAAACACAGTAAGAATGACAACTGCACAGGCAATTGTAAAATTTCTGGATAATCAGTATGTTTCCATGGACGGAGTGGAGACAAAATTCGTAGAAGGATTTTTCACGATCTTCGGACACGGTATTGCTGTAGGACTTGGTGAGCACTGGATACAAATCCGGGCCAGTTAAAGGTTCTTCAGGGAAGAAACGAGCAGGGCATGTGCCACGTTGCAACCGCTTTTGCAAAACAGAGCAACCGTAAGAAAATCATCGCATGCGCTTCTTCCATCGGACCTGGAGCCGCAAACATGGTAACCGCATGTGCGACAGCTACAGTAAACAACATTCCGCTTCTTGTATTCCCGGCAGATACTTTTGCATCTCGCCAGCCTGACCCGGTTCTCCAGCAGCTGGAGCAGAGCAGCAGCCTTGCCATCAGTACGAACGATGCATTCAAACCAGTCTGCAAATACTGGGATAGGATCACAAGACCGGAGATGGTCATGACCGCTCTGATCAATGCAATGAGAGTTCTTACAGATCCGGCTGAAACAGGTGCATGCTGCATCGCACTTTGCCAGGATGTTGAGGGTGAGTCCTTTGACTTCCCGGAGTACTTCTTTAAGAAGAGAGTGCACAGGATCACAAGACCGGTTGCAGTAGAGGAAGAGCTTGAGGATGTGGCAGAGGTCATCGCAGGAGCGAAGAAACCGCTTATCGTTGTTGGTGGTGGTGTCCGTTACTCAGAAGCCGGAGAAGCTGTTGAGAAATTCTGCGAGGAATTCAAGATCCCATTCGGCGAGACACAGGCCGGAAAGAGTGCCTGCCAGTCCGGCAATCCGTACTGTCTTGGCGGTATCGGTGTAACAGGAACCTACGCTTCCAACATTATCGGTAAAGACGCAGACGTGGTAATTTCTATCGGTTCCAGAATGTCTGACTTTACAACAAGCTCCAAGCATCTGTTCCAGAATGAGGATGTTCAGTTTGTAAGTATCAACAACTGCAGATTCCACGCATACAAGATGGATGCAGTAAAAGCAGTGGGTGATGCAAAAGCTACCGTAGAAGCACTAGCAGAAAAGCTTCGTGCAAGAGGATATAAATCTGCATACACAGATGAGATCGAGAAAGCAAAAGCTGCATGGGATAAAGAGATGGAGCGCCTTGGAAGCATTGAGTACACAGGAGATGATTTTGAGCCGCTGATCAAGGCAAGAGATCCTCGTACGATTCCGGAATATGTAAAGCTTACAAACGGAAAGATCACACAGACAGCAGCACTTGCAGCCATCAACAGAACTATCGACAAAGATGCAACCATCATCACAGCAGGCGGTTCCCTTCCAAGCTGTATGCAGCGTATGTGGAGAACAGACAAACGTGGCGGATATCATGCAGAGTACGGATATTCCTGTATGGGATATGAGGTTGCCGCTACCCTCGGTGTGAAATTTGCTGAGCCGGATAATGAAGTATACTGCGTAGTTGGAGATTCCAGCTTCCAGATGCTTCACAGTGAGATCATGACTATCATGCAGGAGAGACAGAAGTCAATATCATGGTATTCGATAACTGCGGATTCGGCTGCATCAACAACCTTGAGATGAACCACGGAATCGGAAGCCTTGCAACAGAGTTCCGTTATACAGACGGCAAGAAACCGACCGGAGATCTGATCCCTGTAGATTATGCAAAGATTGGCGAAGGCTATGGTCTGAATACCTATACCTGCCGCACCATCCAGGAATTGGTAGACGCTCTGGAAGATGCCAAAAAGCAGGAGATCGCATGCCTCTTTGATCTCAAAGTTATCCCGAAGACCATGACAGACGGATATGAGTCCTGGTGGGATGTAGGAATCGCAACAACATCTGAGAAAGAAAGCGTAAGAAAGGCCTGCGAGGGAGTTATGAAAGGCCGTGAAGAGGCAAGACTGTACTAATCTGGGAGGTAAGAAAATGAGTAAAGTATTTGGTTATCCGGAATATGACGAAAAAGGCGAAAAGATTCTTACAACATACGATAATGAGTACAAGGCCATGATGATGGACATCCGTGTTTACCGTATGAAGGCAGGGGAGACAAGAACATTTTTAAGAGAGGGTGAGGAGACAGCAGTTCTCCTCCTCTCCGGAAATATCACCTATAAATGGAACGGAAACGAAGCAGCAGCAACCAGAAAAGATGTGTTCACAGAGGGACCTTGGTGCGTTCATGGATGTACAGGAACTGAGATCGCAGTTGTGGCAAATGCGGAGTCACAGATCCTTGTCCAGTGCACAAAGAATGAGAAAGATTTCGGTGCAAGGCTTTACAAGCCGGAAGACGCTCCATGGGGATATTCCAGTGTAGGAAAATTCGGAAACGTGGCAAAGAGAAGAGTAAATACGATTTTTGATCACGACATTTCACCGGAATCCAATATGGTACTTGGTGAGGTTCTCAATGACAGAGGAAACTGGTCCGGATACCTGCCGCACAGACATCCGCAGCCTGAGACATACTTCTTCAAATTTGATCATCCGGAGGGATTCGGAGCAAGCTTTGTCGGTGACCAGGTATTTAAGAGCACAGATGAGAGCTTTTCCGCGATTCCAGGAGGAGAGCTTCATCCGCAGGCAGTTGCACCTGGATATCAGATGTATACATGCTGGATGATTCGCCACATTGACGGAAATCCGTGGCTGCAGACAGACCGCTGCGAGGATGAGAGATATACCTGCTTCATGACGCCGAGTTTTAAGGATTCGGAGATACTGATACTGGATCGTAAATAACAGGCAGCAGGAATAGGAGAATGCTGTTGTTCGTGAGGAGCGGACAGCAGTAGACCTGCTGCTATTATGAAAAAAATTGTACTGACTGAAGGGAGATTTTGACAATGGCAAGAGAATTTATTGTACCTGGAGAAATTATTTCCGGTTCCGGAGCACTGGACATGGCAGAAGACGCACTGAAACTCCTTGGTAAAAAAGCTCTGATCGTAACCGATAAAGTAATGATCGACCTGGGAAACTGTGCAAAAGTTGAGAAGGCGCTGACAAATCAGGGCATTGAATACAGCATTTATTCTGACATCTGTGGTGAGCCAACAGATACCATGATCGAAAAAGGCTTACAGATCTATAAAGATGAGAACTGTGATTTCCTGGTAGCTCTGGGAGGCGGAAGCCCCATTGACTCTATGAAAGCCATCGGCTCACTGGTAGTAAACGGTGGAAGCATTTCCGACTACATGGGAAAAGTGATCGATGTAAAGATGCCGCCAATGGCGGCGATCCCTACCACAGCAGGAACGGGATCTGAGGCAACACAGTTCACGATCATCACGGATACCAAAAAAGACATCAAGATGCTTCTTAAAGGCAAAGTTCTCATGCCGGATCTTGCCATTATCGACCCGCAGTTTACTATGACTGCACCTCCAAAGATCACAGCAGCAACAGGTCTTGATGCACTTTGCCACTGTGTGGAAGCTTATACATCCAGAAAAGCACAGACACTTTCCGATACTTTTGCAGTATCTGCAGTAAAGAGGATCTTTAAATATCTTCCGGTTGCATATAAAGACGGAAAGAATGAAGAAGCTCGTGTACAGATGTCTGTCGCTGCTCTTGAGGCAGGAATCGCATTTAACAATGCATCTGTTACCATTATCCATGGAATGAGCCGTCCGATCGGAGCACTGTTCCATGTAGCACACGGACTTTCCAATGCCATGCTTCTGAAGGAGTGCCTTACCTTTGCGCTTCCCGGAGCATACGACAGATTCGGAGCGTTGGGACGTGATATTGGTGTGGCGGATGCAACTGATTCTGATCAGGAAGCGGCTGAGAAATTCCTGAAAGCAGTAGAGTCACTTGTAAATGAACTGGATACTCCGACTCTGGAGCAGTTCGGTATCAATAAACAAGAGTTCTTCAACGTCATCGACAAAATGGCACATGATGCCATGGACAGTGGAAGTCCTCAGAATACCATGCGTGATGTAACAGAAGAGGAAGTAAAAGAAATCTACAGAAAACTCTGGTAAAATGTAAATGTAAACCCTGCATTGCCAGATAGGAAAAGACTCCGGACCGGAGAAAAAGGCTCCGGAGTCTTTTTTCCCGTGGCAAATATAGCTGCAAAAGAAAAGGAGGCATATCCTTCATGAGAAAAAAGTATATCTGTATTCTGGTGGCAGTCATAGGAGTTTGCAGCCTTTCCGGATGCGGGTCTTCTGCAAGGAAAACAGAAGAAGAGCAGGTAACGATCGGTGTTGTTACAAAATCTAAAAGCAGTGAATATTGGTTGTCTGTCTGCGACGGGATGAAAGATGCGGCAGAAAAATATCATGCAGATGTGGTGATTCTGTCCCCGGATTCCGAAACAGAAGAAGAGGTTCAGAAAAATATGATCCGGGATCTTCTGAAAACCGATATCCAGGCGATGGCAGTTTCTCCTATAGATTCCTATGAATGCGAAGATTATTTAAATTTCGCAAGAGAAAAGGGGATTTCTGTATATGCCTGTGATACTCCCATAGAGGATTCAGAAATCCCTTATATTGGAATTGACAATGAAAAACTAGGCTATGAGCTGGGCGAGCAGCTTGCAAAGGCTCTGGATCATAAAGGAAAGATTGGCGTGATCGCCGGTGATTTTAAGCAGGCTGGACACCGGATGCGTGTTGCCGGATTTGAAAAATATATGGAAAAAGAGCCTGGGATCACCATTGAAATGGTTCGGAACGGATACAGCAATATGCGGGTTTCCCAGAAGGATGTGGATGAGATCCTGGTGAAGTATCCGGATCTTAACGGAATCATGGCCACAAGTGCAGTGACGGCCCTGGGACTTTCAGAGGCAACTGAAGGACGGGAGATTTCTATTGTTTCCGTAGATGCTCAGGAAGATGCCTTGAAAGCGGTTCAGGATGGGCGTATCGTGGCGCTTGGCGCGCAGTCCGGTTATCAGATCGGTTATGAAACCATCCGGTATATTGTGAAGGATCTGGATGGAGAGGGAACAGGAGAAGATGAGATTCTGGATTCCCAGGTGCTTACCGAAGAAAATATTGATACATATATGAAGGATGACGGACATTCTCATCCCTGATACAAGCAGGTTTCCATCCAAAATAAAACACAAAACATAAAAATAGGACAAAAGAAGGATGTAGAGATATCAGAATCAGAAAAACTTTGGTACAGATTTAACAGTCAGGTAAAAATAATACCGAAAAAACTAAAATTTCTCATACTATGATAATCCCGTATTTTCGATAAAATAGAATCATCAAAAGGAAAGCGAAAATAAAAAACGAAAAGAAATGAAAGGGCGGGATAATAAGATGGAGAAGAAAAAACTTTCGGTATCAACAGGGCTGTGTTATGCTGGAGGAGATGTAGGATGTAATATCGTGTTCGGAATGATCGGAACACTGCTGACGCTGTTTTACACAGATTATGTGGGGATAAGCGCAGCAACAGTAGGACTGGTAATGTTACTTTCCAGATGCTTTGATGGATTTTCCGATCTGGTCATGGGTGTCATTGTAGAAAGGACCAATTCTAAATGGGGAAAATCAAGACCCTGGCTTCTGTGGATGAGCATTCCGTTTGCACTGTCAGCAGTACTGCTTTTCACAGTGCCGCGTACAACAGGAATGCTTCAGTTTCTGTATCTCTTTGTAACCTATAACTTTGTACGACCATATGCTATACAGCGATCAATCTTCCATATGGAAGTCTTTCTTCAATGATGATCCGTGAATCATCAGAAAGAGATAAACTCAGTGTATTGAGAATGGGACTGTCACCTCTCGGAAAGATCGTTGCAGCAACCTGTACACTGCCGCTTGTAAAGCTTCTTGGAAATGATCAGGCTGCATGGATCAAGGTTATGAGTGTATGGGCAGTGCTTGCACTTGCACTTCTGCTTCTCTGCTTCTTCAAATGTGAGGAGAAGGTTCAGATCGAAGCAAGAAAGAAAGATGAGAAGCTTTCGATTCCGACAATGCTGAAGGCACTTTTTACAAATCAGTATTTCTGGGCAGTAATGCTTCTGTGGACAGTACAGAGTGTATCTTTTACGATCACAGGAACCATTCTTCCGTACTACTGCAAATATATTTTTAACAATGACACATGGATGTACAGCGCACTGTTCCTTACAGAAACATTGGTTCTGGTAGCGGGAATCTTTATCTGCTCACCGTTGATCAAGAAATTCGGAAAAAGAAATATCGCATTTGTCGGCGGATTTGTTGCACTTGGCGGACAGCTTCTGTTTTTCCTGAATCCATACAGCTTCGGTTTCATGGTTATGAGCTGTGTCACACGTGCTATCGGACTTGCTCCACTGAACGCAGTTGTATTCAGTATGGTTGGTGATGTAGTAGAGTTCGGACAGTGGAAAAACCATATCCGTCAGGAAAGCCTGATCTTTGCAGGCGGTTCCATTGGAACAAAAGTTGGTGCAGGTCTTGCCTCCGCAGTGATCACAGGTCTTTTAAGCAGTTCCGGATATGTAAGCTCATCTGCGGGAATAACTGCACAGCCGGAAACAGCACTGGAGATGATCGTTTCTCTTTATAAATTTGGACCGATCCTCATTGCAGCAGTGATCATTGTAACGCTTTTCGGATATAAGCTTGACAAAATGTATCCGGCGATCATGCAGGAGCTTACCGAGCGCGAGGCACACGGACAGTTGTAAATATTTTATTGTAAAACATATATTCAACCGCAAACAGGAAATCAGGCAGGGGTAGGATGCTCCTGCTGTTTCCTGCGTTTATGGGCATATAGCATAGAGGGAGGCATATATCCGCTTTACAGAAGGGAGGAGTTCTATGTTAAAAAGTATCCGGGCAAAGATATTACTGGCGATCCTGACAGTAACCATGTTTACTGCCTGTTCTCTTACGGGGGTATTTTATTTTCGGGCAGCAGGGATGATCGAAGAAAATTATTCAGGTATCCTGTATGGACGGATGCAGCAAACTATAAAAGATCTGGACGAATCCCTGAAAGAGATTTATTATGTGAATACGAGAACTGCCTGGGATACAGATATACGGAATAATGCGAAGGAATACAGCTGTACAGGAAATGAAAACAGCCTGGAAAATATGGCTGGGCTTCTCCGGGAACACAGTCGGGAATATAAAGATATCAACTCCCTTTACTTTGTCTTTCCAGACAAAAAAATGGCTGTGACTTCTGAGGAATTTCCGGTAAACAAGCAGGGGATTTCAGGAGAACATATCGAGGAATTGGAAAAAATACAGGAACTGGATTCCTTTCCGGTTCTTGTGGAATCTCCGATCCATGAAGGCGGCAGCTTTCTTTCTGTGATCCAGAAGGTAGAGGATGATAACGGAGAGATTCTGGGGTATGTTGTCGCAGATATCAGGGAACGGGCAATTTATTACGAATATCTGGAAGCTGTCAATGATGAAAAGATCACCAGAATAGTTCTGGTAGACAGAAATGATGAAATCGTGACATCCGGAGACTACAGTGACATTGGAAAAACATTTCCGGAGATTACAGACCAGAATGCTCCCAAAATGGAAGGCTATGCAGAAAAAAACGGTGTGATCTCTTTTTTCAGCAGAGGTAGCTTTTCAGACTGCGGCTTATATCTGGAGGTACCGAAAAAAGAAGTTTTAAGCGGACTTTCCCGGATGCGGCTCTTTCTGATCGGAATATTTGGTGCAGTTTTTGTGGCAGCTGTGCTGCTGGCACTGTGGCTCTCCAGAGTAGTCTGCGGACCGCTCAGATCCATGACTGGCACGGTTGAGAAGGTTGGTGAGGGAGATCTGAGCCTCCGTACAGAAGTGACTACTGCTGATGAGATCGGAACCCTCGGAAAAGAATTCAACCACATGCTGGATTATATCGAAGCTCTGATCGCCCAGGTGATCGAAGAGGAACAGCAGAAAAAAGATGCAGAGCTGGAAGCACTGCAGTATCAGATCACACCGCATTTTATGTATAATACATTGAACTCCATCAAATTTGCGGCATTTCTGAAAGGGGAAAAAGAGCTGGCGGGGCTTATTGGAGATTTCGTGGAGCTTCTGCAGGCCAGTATCAACAAAAAGGGAAGCTTCCTTTCTGTTGCCGATGAGATCCATATACTGAAAAATTATATCCATCTGCAGGATTTTCGCTATCAGGGAAGCTTTCGGGTGAAATATGAGATCTCTGAGGAAGCATACCGGTGCTATATTCCGAGACTGATCCTTCAGCCGCTTGTGGAGAATGCTCTTCTTCACGGGATCGACATCAAGCGGCAAACAGGAAAATCTGGATCAGCGGAAACGTAAGTGAAGGAAAGCTGATCCTCATAGTAAAGGATAACGGCAGAGGAATGACAAAAGAGCAGATCCGAGATCTTTTTAACAGTCATGCAAAAAAACAAACGGACTTTCCGCAGTGGGGATTCCTAATGTAAAAGAACGCCTGGAGCTTTATTACGGGACACAGGGAGGAATGGAATACGTAAGCAGTGGAAACGGTACAGAGGTCACGGTATTTCTGCCTGCGATCTATGATATGCCTGAAGAAGGGAGAAAAAATTAATGTACAGAACACTGGTGGCAGATGATGATTTTCTTGTAAGGAGCTATCTCAAAACCCTGGATTCCTGGGAAAAAGCAGGATATGAGATCGTGGATGATGCAGAAGACGGGGAGGAAGCTTATGGATTCCTTCAGAAAGAAAAAATCGATGTTCTTGTGACGGATCTTACCATGCCTGTGATGGATGGAATTGAGCTGATCAGAAAAATCCGTGAGGAAAACAGGGATATCTATATTATCGTGCTCAGCTGTCATGATGATTTTGAATATGTAAAAGAGGCCATGCGTCTTGGGGCGGATGAATATGTATTAAAGAACAGTCTGGACGAGGATAGTCTTTATGATACTCTGGAAAAATCAGCCCGGCTGATCGAGAAGCGCAGAGAAAAAAGTCAGGAACAGGCACGGACGAGAAAGCTGATCCATCTGGGAAGTCACGCTCTGAAGTATTATTTTTTAACGGACTGATCTCGGGAATGCTGAAAAATCAGGTACGTGAGGAAAAGCGTGTGGAAGCCGGAATCGCCGGGAAATATTTTAACAGTGCTGTGATCTGTATGTTTATGGAGAACTGGGCAGAGAGGGAAAGACAATGGACGCCGCTGGAAGTGGAACAGTATTCCCATCATTTCCGTCACAGACTGCTGGAACGTACGGAGGAGCTTCTTGGGACAGAAAGTGAATTTACGGAAGTGGTCTATCTTGGCGCAGGGATTTTTGCTGTTTTCTTGATCTTTCCGGAGACTGCAGGACATCGGCTATGCAGCAGAGACTGACTGAGGCAGCAGCGATCTGCTACCGGCACTGTCAGGAGGATCTTTGTGATTTTGGTATCAGTGTCAGCAGTGTCTGCATGGGAGAGGATGGGATCCGCCAGGCTTATCAGCAGGCCAGAGAAATGATGAAGCTGCATTTTTATGAGAAAAAAGAGATCCTTTATTTTGAAGGACGGAAGAAAGCGGACAGTGTTTTACCGGAAAGTGCTGAGAAGCTGGAAGGGCAGATTTCCAGGCTGAAGGCAGGGAAAGACCGAAAGAAAGCGGAGGAGCTTTGGACACAGGTTCTCGCTGACTGTCAGGATCGTTATACCGACGGAAGACTTCTGGTACAGTGGCTTAAGAAATTGAATCAGACAGCCGGAATTGAGAAAGAGCCCATCTGGTATGGAGATATCGAAAGCTTTGAGAAATTCAGGGAAAAGGGCAGTGCCTGTATTTCACAGCTTTTTGTAGGGGAAGAGGATGCTGTTCCGGAGGGGACCTCTGCTGCTGTGAAAAAAGCTCTGGAGTTTATCCGGGAACATTATGAAGCGCCGATCAGCCTTCAGGATGCAGCAGATGCGGCGGAGGTGAATCCTGCTTATCTCAGTTATCTTTTCAAACAGGAGATGAAGATCGGTTTTTCCAATTATGTGCAGGAGCTTCGGATCGACTGTGCAAAGAAGCTTCTTTCAGAGACGAACTGTAAAGTTAAGGATGTGGCGTTGCGTTCCGGGTTTGGAGATTATCATTATTTTTCCAAGATATTTAAGAAGTTTACGGGCTTAAGTCCTGCGGAATACAGAAAAGAATCCGGATTATCATAGAAAGAGGTGCTTAGTATGGGAGTTACTATAAGGCAGATCGCGGAAGCTGCCGGTGTTTCCAGAGGTACTGTTGACAGAGCGTTAAATAACAGGGGCAGGATCCGTCCGGAGGTTGCTGAGAGGATCCGTGCCATCGCTGATGAGATGGGGTATAAGCCGAATCAACTGGGCCGTGCTCTATCCATGAGCAGAAATAATATTAAGATCGGCGTGATCCTGCAGGGTGCGGAAACACCTTTTATGAAAGAAGTTCTGAAGGGAATCCAGGAGGCGTGCGCTGAGGTGGATAATCTTGGTGGTACAGTCCTGGTCCATAAGATCGAGCATCAGAATGCGGAGGATGTTATTCTCGCCATGGAGAAGATGCGGATGGAAGAGGTTCGTGGTATTGCCATGGTTCCTTTGGATGAGGAACGTGTGAAAAGGGAAATTGACCGGTTTGTGGAGGAATTTCGGATCCCGGTGGTGACGTTTACTTCGGATGTGGAGGATACGAAACGGCTTTGCTTTGTAGGGCAGAACGGTGTGCAGTGTGGCCGTGCGGCTGCGGGGCTTATGGGGGAGCTGACTGGTGGAAAAGGAAAGGTTGCTGTGATTTCCGGCTATAGTACCAATACTTCTCTGAGCAGCAGGGTGGTTGGATTCCGTGAGGAAATTGCGCGGAAGTATCCTGGGATTGAGATCATTGGGCCGGAGTATTGCTTTGAGGAGAATGGCAGGGCCAGGGAGATTACGGAAGGGATATTTAAGGAGGTTCCGGATCTTGACGGGATATATCTTACTTCTCATGGTGAGGAGGGGGTGTGTGAGGCAATCGCCGGAGCGGGGAAAGCTGGTCGGGTGAAGATGGTTGCCAATGATTTTATGGGGCGGAATTATGAGCTGATGAGGGGAGGATTTATTCATTTCCTGATCGGGCAGGATGCCAGGATACAGGGGTATGAGCCGGTGATGATTTGTTCCGGCTGCTGTTTAATGGGGAAGCGCCGGAGAGGGCGAAGATTTTACGGAAATATATATAAGGAATGAGTATACGATTCCGGAGGGGAGACACTGAAGTGGGGTGTCTCCTTTTTTGTGCGGAGGGACGCCGCGGAAGGGGATGCTGTCTGGTCTGCGGCTTCGTCGGGGGCTGGCTTCTAGACGCCGGAAATCTGCTAAAA
>ENA-OQHA01000843-OQHA01000843.1-human-gut-metagenome-genome-assembly--contig:-NODE-843-length-13887-cov-2.468023_pt1 | contig 13887 bp, 15 predicted proteins | sample MGYA00242558_ERZ504707 | MGnify/ENA primary metagenome ERZ504707 (study PRJEB26092, sample SAMD00036197) | human gut metagenome | host: Homo sapiens | study: EMG produced TPA metagenomics assembly of... | reverse complement strand
TCCCCTGCTGCCTGATAGATAGCACGGCTGGTGCCGCCGCCCTGCAAAAGGTTCCGGTTCGCCGGATTGACGATGGCATCCGCTGTTACCTTGGTGATGTCGTTGCGGATCATCAAAAGCATGGTGGTTCCTCCCGTCATGTGGTTTTTCACATTTCCCGCTGCTCCACGATTTCCAGACTGTCCCGCCCGACATGGCAGAGCAGGAACAGCACCCTCACACCTGCGGCTTTCGCTTCGGCCAGCGCTGTGCCAAACTCCGGCTGCGTATCAACATTCGGCCTCACCTCGGTGATGCTTCCATCTGAATTACAAAGGCCACTATGCACCGATACCCTGCCCGCTGCGCCTGGGCTAGCTCGTGCAAGTGCTTCACGCCCCGTTCGGTGGGCGCATCCGGGAAATAACCGATGCCGCCCACTTCCAATGTGCAGCCTTTGACCTCCAGCAGGTATTTCTGTTCGCCCTTTTCCATGTAAAATCAATGCGGGATCTGCCATAAGCAAATTCCGGCCTGACAAGGTCAAATTCCTGCTTTGAGAGCCATTCTCCTACCACCTTGTTGGGTGCCTGACTGTCTATATTGACCCAACCAAGTTCCTGCTTGTGTACCGCCACAAGGTCGTATTTTGTCTTGCGCTTCGGGTTGTCCGATACTTCCAGACGCACCGCCGCACCGGGCAGCAGCAGTTCCTTTCACCGTCCGGTGTTTTTGACATGGACGGTTTCCACCGCACCGTTCACGTCCACATGGGCAATAAAACGGTTGGGGCGGTCAAGAAAAATGCCGTCCGCGATCTCTCTGTATTTCAATGTTTACTCCATTTTCATTTTTGTCTGATACGCCTGCGCCGTCCGGGCATCAAAGCAGCAGAAGATGACCCTCATATCGTAGTCGGCGTGGTTTTGCAGCCAATCCACCACGGTACAATATCCTCGTACGTTGGTTTCTTGCGAGTATAATACTTCATCCTCTGCACAAGGTCAAGCAGAACATTTTCAACGCTGCATCAATCCTCTGGCTACACGCCAAAACAGGCTCCTGCAAGCGTTTAACCACTGGCAGGAGCCCGTTTATTTCTTACAGCTTCGTCATCCACAGACCATGCAGGTTGCAGTAGGCGTATATTACCACCGACTTTGGGCTTATCGGCAATAAATTTCAATGGCTTTCTGAGCAAATTCTGCCGCGCCCTCTCCCCCGACAGCGTTGATATTCTCTGTAAACTCGCCGCCAGCACCGTACATCTGTCCAAGTTGATACAAAATGGGCTTCGTGCAGGTATAGTAATTCTCGGTGATAAAGTCCTGCAGCTTTTTCACCTGTGCCTGTACTGCGGGGTCTGCCGGTTCTCTGGTTTGCAGCGTTCCGAATGCCGCTACGAGCCCCATCAACTGCTCGTTGATGTTGTCAGATTCCTTCTGCGTCCGCCGGGCATTTTTTGCCTCAAATTCCTGATACTCTGTGGTTTTGCCCCACTCTTTCTTTGCACGTTCTGCGTATTCCTTGATCTTCTGTGTGTCAAATGCGTTGAAGTCCATAACGTTTCCTCCTGTCGTCCGAATCTTCTCCGCAAGAGCGATCAACTTTTCCAGATGCTGTTTTTTCAGGTTCAGCAATGTGATCTGCTGTTCCAGTGCCTTTTCCCGGTCAAACTCCGGATTTTTCAGAATTCTTCGGATATCCTCCAGTGAAAATTCCAGTTCTCGGAACAGCAAGATCTGTTGCAATCGTTCCAGTGCAGCATCATCATACAGGCGATATCCCGCCTGCGTTCGATGCGTCGGATGCAGCAGACCGATTTTATCGTAATATTGCAGCGTCCGAATGCTCACCCCGGTCAGATTGCTCACTTTCTTGACAGTCATCATTTCGTTTTTCTCCCTTGCGACAAGCTCAGTATACGCTATGACGCAACGTCAGGGTCAAGTGCTTTTTTAGTTTTTTCCGCCGTTTACCACAAGCAGCTCTGCACCGTGGGATGCCCTCAGCTCCCCATGGCAATAAGCACCAGCACGACCACCACCGCGATAGCATGAGGCAGCCGCAGCCACTGCCATCTCCCCCGCCGCCGCCATTGTTGTGGTTCCCACCGCCACCGCCGCCAAACGAACCGCCAAAGTTGCGGTTGAAAGCCGTCATGTACTGGGCATAGCCCGTGTCGCCTTTGCCGAAATAGCCGTAATCACCGTTTGCCATGGTATTTTCCTCCGTCTGAAGTGTGTTTTGTTTCTTCTGAGGTCATTTTACCAAAGGTGATGTCCCATAAAACTCACTTTCAGCATTTCTTTGCAATGTCATTCTTCTCCGATGCCCAGATATGCATCAATGTCCATGATACCTTCCCCGCTGACCTCCACCAGATCTTCAAAAGACACCACGGTGTCTCCCACCTGCAAGGTGCGGAACACCGGTCGATGCGGTCTGCTTTGCCGGTCAGGGTGAGGTAATCGCCTACCGCCGGGATCTCCGGGTGGGCGGTATCCTCCTTGAAGTACCGCACCGTGATGGTCATGCCCTTGGTGACCTGCATCAGCCGATCGGACAGAGCCGACATTTCTTCTTCGGTCAGAATGCGCTTGGGTACACGCTCGGTGCGCTGCTTTTCTGCGGCAAGCTGCTCGTCATAGCCCCGCAGCGGAGAGAAGGGCGAGAAAATTTTGGCACGGTTCTGAAGGGTCATGCGGGGGTGCTTGCGGAGGGATTCTTCGGTCTGAGGGCGTTCCATCTCCAGAATATCCCCGTACTTTTGGGCGGTTTCCCGTCCGATCTTGCTATTTTTGTAGTTTTCCATCCGAACCTCCCGCACTGTGCCCGCCGATCTGCGCATTGCGCTGGCGCATGGTAGCGCCTTCCTCATAGCTGCTGGCCTTCAGCACGGCGTTTTTGCCGTATTTGTTCTTGATGCCCAGCATCGCTTGCTGGAGTTTTTTCTCCTTTTCCAGCTTCCTGGTGTCGGTGAAAAAGTCCACCTGATAGATGCCCTCGTCCGGCGTGACCTTGTTGGCGTTGAGGGTGATACGCCGCACCGTCAGCGCTGGGTTAGTGATGCGCTCAAACAGCTTTGCGCTCTCGTTGATGAGAGTACTGCCCAGATTGGTGGGAGCATCGAACCGGACAGTTCCGTGGGCCGCTTTGGGGATGATTCTGCCGTAGCGGTCGGTCTGGGTCAGACCACGGTAGCTACCCTTGTCCACATTCTCCCGGTCGTAGCCCACCTCTAAGGTGATGGATTCTGTCACCAGTTTCTTTTCGGTGAGCCGGAACATCAGAATCTCCGCCATCTCCCGGACGATGAGTTGTGCCTTGTCGTTGGGGTAGGGGCAGGTCAGCACCTGCCCTCGCTGATGCTGTTGGTGCTGGGCTTGTAGCTTTTGATCTCGGCCATGCCGCAGGGTTCATAGCCCCATGCGTGGTCGATGAGAATTTCCGCGTCCACGCCGAAAATCTCATGCAAACGATCTTCCCCGTGGATAGAAAACCGTGCCAGGTCCCCCATGGTGTAGATACCGTGAGCTTCCAGCCGCTTGACCGTGCCGGGACCGGTCATCCAGAAATCCGTCAGAGGGCGGTGGTTCCACAGCAGATACCGATAGGACTGCTCGTCCAGCTCTGCAATGCGCACGCCGTCCTTGTCCGCCGGGATGTGTTTTGCCACAATGTCCATGGCCAGCTTTGCAAGGTAGAGGTTGGTGCCGATGCCTGCCGTTGCGGTGATGCCGGTGTTGCACAGCACCTCTCGCACCATGGTCATGGCAAGCTCATGGGCGCTCATCTGGTAATAGGGCAGATAGCCTGTCACATCGATAAAAACCTCGTCGATGGAGTAGGGGTAGATGTCCGCCGGGGACACATATTTGAGGTAGGTCTTGTAGATCCGGGTGGACACGTCCAGATACCGCTGCATCCGGGGCGGCGCAACGATGTAGCTCAAGCCCAGCGCAGGGTCTGCGTTCAGGGCGTTGGCATCAAAAGAGGTTCTGGCAAAGTGGTACTTGCCGTCCTCTCCCCGGACCGCCTTTTTCTGCCGGATGGCAGTTTGCAGCCGCTGGGTGTTGACTTCCCGGACACGCTGGACGGCTTCAAACAGCCGCGCTCTGCCGGGGATCTTGTAAGCTTTTAAGGACGGCGACACCGCAAGGCAGATGGTCTTTTCGGTGCGGGAGGCGTCCGCCACCACCAGATTGGTGGTCAGGGGATCCAGATGGCGGTCTACGCACTCCACCGAGGCATAGAAACTTTTCAGGTCGATTGCCAGATAGGTGCGCTGCGCTGCCATACTTCAGCCCTCCTTTGCAAAAGTCACAACTATTTATCTTATTATAATAAATCTTTACGCCGTTTTCAAGATGGAGCTGCTATTTCATCTATGATTTAGACAACAAAAAAGAGTGGCAGCATTTCAAGTTGAAACGCTGTCACTTTTTTTATAGGGCTGCTGCCCTGTTTAATATAAGATCCTCGAAACGTGATGTTCCTGTTTACCCAGATACAGCTCCACGATCATTCGTCCGTTTTCGGTGTTACAGAGGTCCTCTTTGCAATATACCGGCAAAAGACATTCATAGCAAGAATACAGCGATAATTAGTAGTTCATAAAAACGGTCAAGAATTGCTGCCCTATATACAAAAAAGCCGCCGAGGATACTGTTCATGTTGTAGTTGGTTCATTGCAGTTTCAGCTTACAACAAAAAATGAGATAGGCCCCCCTTTCGGGGAAGTCTATCTCATTTTCGTTGGGGCTATTTTGCAACAGCCCCCCCCCCCTTATAACAACCCTGCCTTACAGTTTGGGAGAAACGCTTAGTGCTTCAGTTCCAGCAGCGCATCGCCCTGCTTTACGGTGCCACTGGCTTTAGCCGCGACAGCGGCATAGTCATCAGTATTGCAGACAATGAGCGGCGTGGTCACGGGATAGCCTTCGGCCTTAATGGCTTCCAGTTCAAAGCGGATCAACGGCTGACCTTTCTTCACCTTGTCACCCTCGTTGACGAGGTAGGTAAAGTGCTTGCCACCCAGCTTGACCGTATCGATGCCGATGTGCATCAGCAGTTCGGCACCGTCAGCCGTGGTCATGCCCACGGCATGGTGGGTCTCAAAGGTGGAGGAGATCTCACCGTCAGCAGGTGCCACCAGTTCACCATCGGTGGGCTCAATGGCAATGCCGTCCCCCAGTGCACCGCTGGCAAAGGCTTCATCCTTCACATCGGCCAGCGGCACTACAGTGCCGTTCAGGCAGGCAGACAGCACGGTATCCTTTGCAGCGTGGGCCGCCGGGGTCTTAGGTGCATTTTCCAGATAATCTTCCAGCTTTGCCTTGATGACAGCCACCTTGGGGCCGTATACCACCTGCACACCGTCGCCCTTGCAGATCACGCCGGAGGCACCGGAGGCCTTGAGCACATCCTGTTTGACCAGCGCAACATCCTTGACGGTGCAGCGCAGGCGGGTGGCGCAGCAGTCCACGTCGGACAGATTAGCGGCACCTCCCAGACCTTCTACGATCAGGGCGCTGACCGGATCATCCCCTGCGGGGGCGGTGCTGCCGGAAGCGGCGCTGCGGGCATTCACGTCCGCACGGGTGTACAGCTTGACTTCCTCGGCATCATCGCGGCCCGGGGTCTTGTAGTCAAACTTGGAGATCATAAAGCGGAAAATGATGTAGTACAGCACAAAGTACACCGCACCGACCACAACCACCCACACCCAGTGGGTCTTGGCGTTGCCCTGCATCACACCGAACAGCACCAGGTCGATGAGACCGCCGGAGAAGGTCATGCCCACGCCCACATTCAGGATGTGCATCAGCATGAAGGACAGACCGGCCAGCACACAGTGCACGGCGTACATGGGCAGAGCCACAAAGATAAAGGTAAATTCCAGCGGCTCGGTGATGCCGGTGAGGAAAGCGGTCAGGGCTGCGGAAAGCAGCAAGCCGCCTGCCACCTTTTTCTTTTCCGGCTTGGCGCACTGGTACATCGCCAGCGCCGCGCCGGGCAGACCGAACATCATAAAGGGGAACTTACCGGCCATGAAACGGGTAGCGCTGACCGAGAACACAGTGGTGGACTTGGAAGCCAGCTCGGCAAAGAAGATGTTCTGTGCGCCGGTCACGGTGACGCCATCGATGATGGCGGTGCCGCCCACAGCGGTCTGCCAGAACGGCATATAGAACACATGATGCAGTCCAAAGGGGATCAGCGCACGCTCCAGCAGGCCGTAAATAAAGGTGCCTGCGTAGCCGGAAGCCAGCACCAGTGCACCCAGCGCGGCAATACCGCTCTGCACCACCGGCCAGATATAGAACATGGCAATGCCGACCACCAGATACACAATAGAACTGACGATGGGCACAAAGCGGGTGCCGCCAAAGAAGGCCAGCACCTGCGGCAGCTCGATCTTATAGAACTTGTTGTGCAGCGCTGCCACGCCCAGACCGACCACGATGCCGCCGAACACACCCATTTGCAGGGTTGTGATACCCAGCATGGTGGTAGTGGAGTTGGCAGGCATCGCTTCTACGCCGCCTGCCGCATTGATCATGGCCTGAATGGCCGTATTCATAATGATATAGGCCACTGCGCCGGACAGGGCGGCCACCTCTTTTTCCTTGCGAGCCATGCCGATGGCCACGCCCATGGCGAACAGCAGCGCCAGATTGTTGAACACGGCGCTGCCAGTCTGGCTCATCACGTCCAGAATGGTGTAGATCAGGGTACCGGGTGGATGACGCTGTTCAGGCCATAGGCCGCCAGCATGGTTTCGTTGGTGAACGAGCTGCCGATACCCAGCAGCAGGCCCGCTACAGGCAGCAGCGCAATGGGCAGCATAAAGCTGCGTCCTACGCGCTGCAGCACGCCAAAGATCTTGTCTTTCATCTTCAGTTCTCCTTTTCTCAAGTTCGTATCCAGCATATATATCCACACAGGAAAGACCTGTGAAGAATCAAAGGTGAAGCAAGAAAGCTTACTTCCCCATCCGAATCCGTTTCAGATGGATCGTAAGGAACACCAGTTCCTCGTCCGAAAGCTCCTTGTGCCAGGTGTTGCGGACATACTCCGCAATGCAGCAGGCGCATTTGTAGTGTTCGCTGCAATTGCGGGCGATCAGGGCGCGGAACACTTCGTCGTGGGTATCGTTTTCCTGCTCCTGTTTTCCTTGAAATACGCGTTGCGCAAAAAGCGCAAATGCACTGTAAAGCGGCTGAAATCCAGTGCATCCCGGTCAAAATGGCAGTTGTAAAAGTATTCCACCACCTGCACGCAGCCATCCACAAAGCGGGTGACATCGTTCACCACGCTCATTGTGGTATTGAGCTCTGCGTTGACGATGTGCAGCGCGATGAAGCCGCCCTCGTCGTCCGAAAGGTCTGCATGGCAGCGCTGGCGGATGGTGGCAAGGCACTCCATACCAAGGCGATACTCTTCCGGATAAAATTCCCGAATGGGAGCCATCAGCGGGTTGGAAAAGCGAATCCCCTGCTCGCTGCGCTGGATGGCAAAGCTGATGTGGTCGGCTAGCGTGATGAGCAGGCTCTCGTTCAGCGGGTAGTTCACCCGACTGCGGACCATTGCCACCAGCTCATCGGTGAGCAGCAGATGCTCATACGGGATCTGTTCCAGAAGTTCCACCAACTTCTGCTGCACGGCAGGGCTGGTCATGCGGTAGCTGCGCTCCACGGTTTCAGCCTCGATTTTATAGCCCGGCTTAGCGCCAAAGCCCAGCCCGCGCCCGGTGACGATCAGCTCACAGCCCGTGGGGTCCACCACGCGCAGGATGTTGTTGTTGATCGGTTTTTTGACGGTATATTGCATTATTTCTCCTCCCCAAGTTGGAAAAGGCAATAAAAAAGACCACTCTTGACACAGCAAACATACCGAAGGCTGAAACACGCTTTCGGCTTGTGCTATGCAGAGTTGGTCTAGCCCGCCAAACGGTAACAATCCAACGACGCTGCTCACGTACAATTTTCTTTTTTGTAAGGCACAGACAAATTAAGCACTTGAATCACAATTTATTCTATGCATGATTACAGTACCATATTCTTTGCTGTGTGTCAAGATAGAAACGGGCTTCTTTTTCGCTTTGTTAATTTTGCCCAAACTCAGGTGATTTTCTACAGCAGATTGACAAGTAGGGATATTCCTTTTTTGCTTTATATGTGCAGTTGCATTCAATCGAGATCATTGCAAAGAAAGCTGTGCTCCATCTCGTAACTCATCACCTTCACAAAAAACGGTCAAGAATTGCTGCCCTATATACAAAAAAGCCGCCAAGGACACCTTTCCAACGGGAAGTTCCTCGGCGTTCTTCAGTATAATGTACCTTACTGCAATGCACAGATCACAGCCACTGTTTCAGCACATCGTTCAGCTTATTCAAATCAAGCGGTTTGGCGATATGCTCGTTCATGCCGGTGTTCTTTGCCAGCTGCACGTCCTCGGCAAAGGCATTTGCGTCATGGCAATGATGGGCACTTTGCCCCGGCTGCCGGCAAGCGCACGGATCGCAGCAGTGGCTTCGTAACCATTCATGATGGGCATCTGGATGTCCATAAAAATGAGATCGTACCACTTTTCCGGCGCTTCCATCACCTTTTCGACTGCAATTTTTCCGTTTTCAGCGCTGTCGATGGTCACGCCCGTCATGCCTATGATCTCAGTTGCGATCTCACGGTTCAACTCGTTATCTTCCACAAGAAGGATCCGCTTACCCGCATAGTTTTCCTTCGCAAAGTCTTCCAGATAGTTCCGGGCGTTTTTCTCCTTCTTCCCGGATGTAAACTGCCGCAGAGTTGCCGTCAGACGGGAACGGAACAGCGGTTTTGCCATAAACGCATTCACGCCCGCCGCTCTGGCTTCTTCTTCAATTTCGCTGAAATCAAAGGAAGTCAGGATGATGATCGTGACCTCTTCTCCTACCCGTTCCCGGATTTTTCTGGCGGTTGCAATACCGTCCATTTCCGGCATCTTCCAGTCCAGAATCACCGCAAAATAGTCACTGTTGGTCTCATGACGCGCATAGCAGCGCTCTACAGCTTCCTTACCGGTCAGGACCCATTCGCCCGCTATGCCGATCTCCTGAAGGGTCGCAACGGTGCTTTCGCAGCAGGTCTTGTCATCGTCCACGACCAGTACCGGCAGATCGAGCAGTTCTTTTTCCTGTTCCTTCTCGTTCTCCTGAAGCTTCAGATAGACCGTGACCGTGATCTTCGTTCCCTTGTTGGGAGCGCTTTCGACCTGAATGTCACCATTCATCAGGTTGACGATGTTTCTTGCAATGGCCATGCCAAGACCGGTGCCCTGCACCTTGGTCGTCCGGTGATCGTCTGCCCGGCTGAACGGCTCGAACATGATCTTCTGGAATTCCGGCGTCATACCGATGCCGTTGTCCTCGATGGAAAACTCGTAGCAGCCAAGCTCCGAGAAGCCATTCGGTTTTTCCTCAATCGTAAGGGTGATGTTTCCTCCATCCGGGGTGTACTTGACGGCGTTGCTCATCAGGTTCACAAAGACCTGCTGGATGCGCAGACTGTCGCCGCAGACGGCTTCGTGCTCAATGTGCTCAACGTGGACTTCGAGCTGATGTTTGTGCTCGTCGATTGCCGGTTTTGTGAGGGTGAGCAGGTTATCGACCAGCTCCGGCAGGCTGAAATCCTCCTCGGCAAGCTCATTCGCCCGCTCTCGATTCTGCCATATCCAGCACTTCATTGATCAGTCCCAACAGATGACGGCTCGATTTTGTGATCTTGCAAGCACTCGACCACCCTGTCCTGACTCTCGATATTCGCACCCGCAATGGCGGTCAAGCCAACGATTGCATTCATCGGTGTACGGATATCATGGGACATATTGGAGAGAAATTCCGTCTTGGCGCGGCTTGCGTTTTCCGCCGCCCGGTACGCATCCTTCAGTGCCTTATGGGATTCGATCTCGGCCTTTTTCTCCTGTGACACATCCATCGAGCCAACAGTGCTTTGAGCAGCTTTGTGCCATTCCACTCCAGCGGAATGAAGGAAGCGATCTTATAGGTGTTCTCATCTATGGAGCAGTATTCAAATTTGTAGATGTCGTTCTCGCCCTGCAAATTCCTGCGGATATTTTCCGGCGAGATTATGGCATCCAATGCGTCCAGCGATTCCAGTGTCTTATACTTTGCAACCACCTGCTCCACAAAATCATGGTAGGTTCCCGTCGGCGCGTATATCATTTCACCTTGCAGATTATAGAACCGATACCGGTCATTCTCCAGATCGCAGACGACAAAGCGGTCCAGCAGATGCACCATACTCTTGATCAAAAGATCCATCGATGCGTTATCTGAGGCCATCTGCATCCGCCGTGCCGTCTCCGCTTTGGACTCTGTGATGTCCCGCAGGAAGATCATCGCATATTCGGAATCTTCGATCTCACCGCGCATGACCACATTGCTGACCCATCGTTCCTCCCCATTCAGAACGATGCGGCACTCCTGACGCAGCTCCGTCTCCAGCCCCTTTAATTTTTCCGCGATGTAAGCGCGATTATAGAAATTCGTTACAGACTTTTTGTCCTCTTCAACCACATAGTTATCCACAAAGAATCTGACCAGTCCATCCCATGTGTGGTTCTGCTCAAAGGCCGTCATCAAAGAGGGCTCCACTTTGAAAGTATCGAAGGTGTTCTTTTCCAGATTTACATAGTATTCGCAGAGGTTTGCGCTGGTAAATGCACGGTGAAATGCCGCTGCTCGCTGCGCCTGCATCCGGCTTCTTTTTTCCGCGTCAATGTTGCTGATGATTCCGGCAATTCGATTGGTCGAGCCATCCAGACGGCGTATCACCTCCGCCGATGCCCGGAACCACTGGTATTGGCCATCCTGCATTTTCAACCGGTACTCTACATTGTACTTTGTCTGATTGGTTTTGTCCGCGATCGTTTCCAAAAGCAGCTGCATTACCCGGTCATAGTCCTCCGGGTGCAGAAGGTTCGACCAAGAATCCAGTTTGTTCGGAAAATCCAGAATGTCATGATAACCAAGGATCTGCCGGAACGCATGGCTCCAGTTCACATTGACGATCTCATCATTTTCATTGCACTCAAAATACCACAGCGCAGAATGGATGGATTCGTTGACCAGCGCAAGGTTCTCATACGCCCAGTTCATCTGTACTGACAGGACCCAGATCGGTGTTCCATCCGTATCGACTGCATCTTCTTTATAGAGACGCACATAGACGGGAGAGCCATCTGCTGTAAGGATCCGGCCTTCTCCTTCGCCCTTGATCTGACGAAAGCGCGCATTGTCGAGGAATGTGGCATCTCTCTTATAGAAAAGATTCTTCAGCGAACCCTTTGTCTGCTCCATCAGGGACTCATAGCTGTGGTTCAGATTATGCAGCAACAGATCACTGACCGACAGGATCGACAATTCGGCATCATAGTACCCGGTAATGGTTCCGACACCGCCATTATGGTAGATTGTCTCCTGCATGGCCTGAAATGCATTTTTTCCCAGCCTTACTGTATCGGAAGTGTAGATTTCATCTGTAAGTCTTCTATCGAATTTCATTTTCATCCTCGTAAGGTTTTGATCCTGCCGCGCATTTCAATTCTGGTAGGTCTTTTACAGCCAACTGATATACTAACGCACGTTCAAACTTGTACAACATAACTAGTATAGTATACTTGCGCAGCGTTTCGTTTTCAAGCGCTAATTGGCATTGGTTGTGTAAAAAAGAAAGGCCAATCTGCGTGAAAATTTACGCAAGTTGATCCCTGTAAGCAAATCAGGTCGCTCAACCGCTGCACTGCCAACGCCGAAAAGAAAAAATCCCGGAACTTTCTGGTGCCATCCAGTGCCGTAGAGTTGAAAATCACATGGTTGTGGATGTGCTGCCGGTCCGCTACTACAAAGGCGTGCTTGCCCTTGGTAAAACGCATGGCAAGTTCGTAGCCACCTTTTTTGACCGTTTACATCCTTGACACCTCCGTTCTGTTTGTGATGAATATATATAACTATCGTTATTTTTCTTTGCCAAGATGGCTTGTCATGCTGCAATAGCCGCATCTACGGCCACCAGACAACAGGAGGAGTATCTCATGGCCAAAACTGCCGACACCATTGCAATTTATTCCCGCAAGTCCCGCTACACCGGCAAGGGCGAGAGCATCGGAAATCAGATCGACCTCTGCCGCGAATACATCCGCACCCACTACGGCGATGCCGCAGCACAGCAAGCGGTCGTCTTTGAGGACGAAGGCTTTTCCGGCGGCAACCTGAACCGCCCGGACTTCAAAAAGATGATGACCGCCGCCAAGGCGCGGAAGATCCGTGCCATCGTGGTCTACCGTTTGGACCGCATCAGCCGCAACATCAGCGACTTTTCCAGCCTGATTGAAGAGCTTGGGCGCTGAACATCGACTTTGTGTCCATCCGGGAAAGCTTTGATACCTCCAGCCCCATGGGACGTGCCATGATGTACATCGCATCGGTGTTCAGCCAACTGGAGCGGGAGACTATTGCAGAGCGCATCCGGGATAATATGCACGAGCTGGCAAAGACCGGACGCTGGTTGGGCGGCACCACCCCCACGGGATACGCCTCCGAGAGCGTCAAGATCATCACGGTGGACGGCAAGACCAAGAAAGCCTGCAAGCTGAAGCTGCTGCCGGATGAGGCAGAGATCATCTACAAAATCTTCGACCTCTACGAGCAGTATGATTCCCTGACCATGACCGAGACCGAGCTGCTGCGGCAGGGCATCAAAACAAAAACCGGGCGTTCGTTCACCCGTTTTTCCATCAAGTCGATTTTGCAGAATCCCGTCTATCTGATTGCAGACAAGGACGCTTATCAGTATTTTGTGGACAACGAAGCAGAGCTGTTCTCCCCGGAGTCCGATTTTGACGGTGTGCGGGGCGTGCTTGCCTACAACCGCAGCGATCAGGAAAAGGGCCGTGCCACCGTCTACAATCCCATCAGCGAGTGGATCGTTTCGGTGGGCGAACACCCCGGCATCATTTCCTCCAATCGGTGGATCCGGGTGCAGGAATCGTTGGAGCGGAACAGATCCAAGTCCTACCACGCATCCCGGGGCAACGAGGCGCTGCTGACCGGTCTGCTGTGGTGCTCCTGTGCAGCCGGATGTACCCCAAGGTCACCAGGCGCAAAACGGCAGAAGGCGGGTAGTTTTTCCCTATATGTGCAAGCTGAAGGAGCGCAGCCGCCGGGAGCTTTGCAGCGTTCCCAACGCCAACGGCAATCTGTTGGATGCTGCTATCTGTGAACAGGTCAAGCACCTTGCCGACCATTCCAGCGACTTATGAAGCAGTTGGAAAAGGCACGCTCTGCCCATGCGGCAACCGCTCCGAGTTTGAGACCAAGCTTTCCACCCTGCGCAAAGAGCAGGCCGAGACGCAGCGGAAGATCACCGCCCTCATCGACTCCCTTGCCGATTTGGAGACAGCACCGCCGCAGTCCACCTGAAAAAGCGCATCGAGGAACTGAACGCACAGGATGCCGCCCTGGTTCCCGCATCCGGGAATTGGAAAGCCTTACGGACGAAGGCGTTCTGGCAGGGATGGAATTTGACCTGATGCGTCAACTGCTGACCGTGTTCCACGACAACATCGACGATATGACCGTGACCCAGAAGCGTGCTGCCATCCGCACGGTGGTGCGCAAGGTAGTGTGGGACGGCAAGGTGGCGCATGTGGTGCTCTTCGGTTCACCGGAGGATGAAATCGACTGGACCACCTTCCCGGTAGACCCGGAAGAGGACGACAACGACCCCGAGGGCGGTGGAGATGGTTCCGATCCTCCGTCCGGCGTTCGCTCGGGTGAGGATAGCAAACGAGCTCCGGATGCACTTCCGGCGGGAGCGGAAGAACGCCCCCACCCTCTCG
>ENA-OQHA01000842-OQHA01000842.1-human-gut-metagenome-genome-assembly--contig:-NODE-842-length-13899-cov-6.530569_pt1 | contig 13899 bp, 26 predicted proteins | sample MGYA00242558_ERZ504707 | MGnify/ENA primary metagenome ERZ504707 (study PRJEB26092, sample SAMD00036197) | human gut metagenome | host: Homo sapiens | study: EMG produced TPA metagenomics assembly of... | reverse complement strand
CGACCCATGCGCGACCTGCCGGGGGGCAACATCGTCGAACTGTGCGGGGGGTCGGGGGGCACGACCGGCTGCCATGGTTGGACGCACGCGCATCCGGCGGAGGCGGAACGGTTCGGCTACATCATCCCGAGCTGGCGTGATCCGCTCAGCGTGCCGATACGCGACTGGAACGGCGACTGGTGGTGGCTGCTGGATGACGGCACGGCGCAACGGCTCACTCAAATCGAAATCATCGAATGGCAAAGCAATTGGAAGGAACAATCATGAGGAAACAGGAAAAAGACCTGAATGTGAAGCCGGAGGCGCTCCTATGGGTCGACGTGGAGACCACCGGGGTGGACCGTGACCTGGACGAACTGCTGGAGGTGGGGATGCGCTGCACGAGCGTGGATGCGACCGAGACGTACGGCACGCTCACACGCCTGGTGAAGCCGCAGTGCCTCACCCTGGACGATTTCACGCCCGTGAGCTTCTCGATGCACTGCGATTCCGGACTGCTGTACGCCCTGGTGGACTCCGACCCGTCCAAGACCAACCTCAAGGCCGTCGCCGACGCGGTCCTCGAATTCCTGGACAGCCTCGCGCAACGGTTCACGCTCGTACCCGCCGGAACGAACGTGGACTTCGACATCGACTTCCTGCGCAGGCTGGATCCGGACATCGTGCGCCGCATGTCCTACCGGAAGCTAGACGTGACCACATTGCGACATCTGGCCGACTGGTTCGCGGGCGAAAACCCGTTCGGCTCGCATTCCGCCCGGCATCGAGTCCGCTGGTGCATCGAACGCGACGTCAGCGACTACCGCAGCCTGTACAAGGCCATCACCGGAAGGACCATGTGATGATCCGCGAACGAACGTCCTACTCGTGCGTGTGCGACGGCTGCGGCTGCGAACAGTTCGACGATTACTGGAGCGAGGACGCCGCGCTGACGCAAGCGGTGGATGACGGATGGACATACTGCGAGGACTCGCAGGGCGACTGGGAGACCTACTGCCCGAATTGCCATCCCATGTACGTGTGTCACCATTGCGGACTCGAATCCGACTGCAATGAACCCGGATGGCAGGAGCGTGACGGCCACGTGGACTGCCCCAACCACCTGCACGCCGACTGCCGCGAATGCCGCTGCCACGACATCGGCACCAGATACCGCCTCGAATACCAGGGATGGAGCCACGAACTCGACCTGTGCCCCGACCACAATCCGAAAAGGAACCGCGAATGAGCCCCAAACCCTACGAAAGGCAACTGCATCATCCTGACCATCCGCGAAGGCTATTCCATAGGCCCCTACGCCTACAGGCTCACGCCCGACAAGGCCGAACAACTCGTCATCATGCTCGACACCGCATTGGACGAAGCCGAAAACAAACGAGAAAGAAACCAGCCATGACCAACAAACCAATCCGAATCCATGTGGCGGCACACGCATGACCACCGCCGCATTGATCATCCTCACCGCAACCATCATCATCGCCTACCTGGGAAGCCTCTAATGAAACGAACAGCCAAACACGCCACCGAAACCATCGCCAGCATCCTCGCAGCCATCCTCGCAGCCATCCTCACGACGGCCGCGCTCGCGGGTTGCGGGGCGCGCGGAGAGGGAACCTTCGAACCTGATCCACGGACCAGCACCGCATGCAAGCGCTGGTCTAACACGTCGATGCGAGAATGCGTTGTCGAACTGCAGGATACGCGTCGCGTCACCTGCGTCTCCTCGACCGCAGGCATGAGCTGCGACTGGGCGCACGCCGACGGAGCCGACAAGGAGCCGACAAGATGAGCTACAACGTCGTCACTCAGGAAGGCGTCAGAACGTTCGAGGACATCGACGATGCTGGCGACTACGCGCAGGCCATGTCCTTGAGGACTGGCGAGCCGGTCAAGGTGTTCCATGCCGAGACCGGACTGGTCGCATTCACCGTCCGCCCAACCACGAAGGACACGAAATGAGAATCGATTTCAACAGCAAGGATGGCGTTCGCCATCAAAGCCGAAAACAAAGAGGAAAAAACCCAGCTCAAAACGTCGGCGGTCGCCATCTGCAATCTCATCATCGATTTTTTCGACGGTGAAGTCCAGGAAATGAAGGCGGCGAAGGAATGAAACGCATCACACTCAAGGACACAAAATGAGCAATCGAAGTTATTTGGTGCCAAGGCCGCCAGCGTTCGACCATGAGCATCCCAGACCGAAGGAGGAAGGCGAGGTGCTGTACTGCGGAAATTGCCAAAAATGGTACGTATCATGGTTTCCCCTCACCGAAGTCAAAACCATATGGGGCCGCCGCCCCGAATGGTGGATACGCATCTTCCACCGCAAACCATACGAGACGATCATCCGGCAAATACGAAGGGAAACGAAATGAAAGTGAAGAAAACACTCATGGACATGATCATCAAATGGCATCAGGCCGGATACAGCCTCGATGAGATCTCGCCACTGGTTCCTCAAGTCCCCAAAGAAGAAATCAAAGCGATAATCCAACAACACCACGAATAACAAAGAACCCGACCTTCCGGCCGGGCTCCTGACACCACCAGAAGACTACCACGCCGGAGGGAATCGAACAAATGAACGAACAAAACAACGAATCCCAACCAACACAAACCAACCAAAACAAGCCAGCGCTCGCCGGCATGTGCCAAGTGTGCGGCGGGGAGTGCAATCTTCGCAACACGATGTGCGACAAGTGCGAGACCGGCATTAGGGGATGGCTCCGCGACTATCCGTCACGGATTCATGCCCTACGTGAGTTCCTGGACAGCACCGCACATTATGGTGGCCATCAGCCGGGCCGGACCAATTTGGCTTCGGCTCCGACGCCGGTCAGGTTGTCTGTGATCGACCATCTGCAGGAGATCGATGATTTGGCCGTCGCTCTTTGGCGGCGGTTGTATGCTCCGCCGGCCATGCCATGGGCCGATAGCAGGATTCATCCGTCCGCATCGAAGTGCCTGAGCGTCTGCGCGGATTGCAATCGTCTTTCACGATTGCCGGACATCGGTTTGATATGGCACGACTGGGAGCGATTGGTGCGCAAGACGATGAGCATCATCGACGTGCCACCATCCAGGCATGGCATCGGCAGGTGCCTGAATCCTCTGTGTGGAGTGGAGCTGAGTGCGGAGGTCGGCGCGGTGAGCGTTGATTGTCCGGTGTGCGGCAACGCTTATCGCGTGGTCGATGTGCGATTGGGTTTCCTGCGGGAGTGCATCGAATCGGGCAGGGCGTTCACGGCGGGGGAGTGTGCGGAACTGCTGCGCGAATGCGGATTCCAGTGCAACGCGAACACGATTCGCTCATGGCGCAAGCGCGGCAGGCTCCAACCGGTTGGTGAAAACGTGAAGGGGCAGCCGTTGTACAGGCTTTCCGACGTGCATGGACAGGTCATGCGACGCGACTCGATTTGACAAAATCGAAAGTGCAACGCAAAATTGTCAGTGGATTAAAGGGTTCAAACCGAGGTGACTTGGTTTGAACCCTTTTCATATCCACCTTGGATTCTCCTAACTCCTTGTGCTACGTAACACCGTCCTGTCCGAACGGCATATCGGACACGCTCCGCCCACTCCCGTCAGAGTGGGCATACACCAACAGTGGCAGGCAAGCCAATCCCGCGCTTACGTGATGCGGTGATGCTCAAACCGCCTGTCCATGCCTTCGTAGGGATCAGTGGCAGATCACACCGGTCGCAGATCTTCGGATCCTCTTCCTTGCGGCCGCGTGTATGCGCGGGTTCGACTCCCGCCGAAGGCGCTCCATGAATAACCTCGTGAGGGGATATCCACAGATGACGGGATCCCTAGCCGACACGTGGTCGGCCATGCTAGGACTTCATACGAAGGAATAACCATGAGCAAGCGACGCAACGAGCGGGTCAGCAACGGATACCGGCGGCGCATGCTCAGGCAAAGAGTGCTGGCCGCATACGATGTGTGCGCCATCTGCGGCAAGCCAGTCGACAAGACATTGAAGACACCACATCCGATGAGCGCCGAAGTGGATGAGCTCATACCGGTCTCACGCGGCGGTGATCCATACAGCTTCACTAACTGCAGGCTCACGCACCGCATCTGCAACAGGATGAAGAGCGACAAGACAGACGAACACGCACGAGCGCTGCTGGCTGGCAGACAGGAAGTGAAATCAAGCTCGATGCCGTTCAAAACGTTCGGCATCTGACCCGATACCAGGCAGGGTACCCGGTCATACCCCCTTGGGGTAGCCTCGGGTGCAGTGCCGGTATCCCTCCCGGAATGCAAACGTCGGAAACAGAGGAAACAACGAAAGGTCGGAAAGCGAGGATTACGCCGATGAAGTGCGAGCTCTGCGGCAAGGAATTCCAGCCTTCCGGCCATGGGCGGCCTCAGAAGTACTGTTCCAAATCCTGCCGCCAGAAAGCCGATTATCGTCGGAAAAAGAACAGGCCCGCACAGGACCGGAACAGTAAGCCGCCCGTCAAAGCCGTGGAAACGAAACAGAAGCCGGAGCAGGATCTCGACCAGCGGAGCTTCGAACGGATGATGGACGGCAGCATGCTGGACATACTGCGAGACAACCGTGACCTGCTGCTCAAGGCCATGGCCGATCCCACGACGCCGGCGAACGCGCTGCCCGCGATCAGCCGCCAGCTCATCGCCGTATGCGACCGCATCGAATCACTCCAGGTCGGTGGCCTGACCGACCTGCTGGACGATGAGGAAGACGAGGTGACGGACGATGTCGGAGCGTCGATTGTCTGAAATCGCCAAGGTCCTCCGCCAGCCGGAAGGCATCGTCGGCAGCGAGTTCACGCGAATCAACAAAGCTGCGCGCAAGGCCGGCATCCGTTTCGACTTGTGGCAGCAGGGCTTCTTGTGGCTTCTGTTCGCCAAGAACGCGGAAGGCAAGTATGCGTGTGGCGCGGACGGCGCCGTGCTGTCCAGCTGCAGGCAGATCGGCAAGACCTTCACCGTCGGCACCGCGTTGTTCCTCAAGGCGATACTCACGCCGAACCTGAAGGCCATCTGGACCGCCCACCATACGCGCACCAGCGACGAGACATTCGCGGACATGTGCGAGATGGAGCACAATCCAGTGCTCGGCAGGTACGTGGAACGCATTCGCAGAGCAAACGGCCAACAGGAGATCACGTTCACGTCCGGCAGCCGCATCATGTTCGGCGCCCGCGAAAACGGTTTCGGCCGAGGATTGCACAGCGTGGACGTGGCCGTTTTCGACGAGGCGCAGATCCTCACCGTGCGCGCGATGGACAACATGATTCCGGTTTTGAACACGAGCCCGAACCGTTGGTCGTGTATATGGGCAATCCACCAAGCCGGGAGACCAGTGCGAGGCGTTCACGGAGAAACGCATGCATGCGCTGAACCATGACGGGAACCTCCTCTACGTGGAGCTTGCCGCCGACAAGGACGCGGATTCGGACGACCGCGAACAGTGGCTAAAGCGAATCCCAGCTATCCGAAACGTACAAGCGAACAGGCAATCATGCGCATGCGCAACAACCTGTCGGATGATTCATTCCGTCGTGAGGCGCTTGGCATATGGGACGAGACCGCCACCGCGTACGCCATCAGTCCCGACCTGTGGCAGGCCGCGGCCGTCGACGACGTGCCCGAGGGCGGCACGGTGAGCTTCGGCATCGACATGCCTCCGGACAGGAGCGTGCTGACCATCGGAGCGGCGCTACGATACGCGGACGGTTCGGCCATCGTCCAGATGGCGAACATCAAGGACGCGCGGCAGGCGGGAACATGTGGGCCGTGGACTGCTCGCCGAACATTGGCCGAAGACCGCCAGCGTGGTCATCGACGCGCAGTCGCCCGCCATGAGCCTGCTGCCGGAACTGAAGAAAGCACATGTGAAGGTCACGGTCACGAACATGCAGGAGATGGGCCGCGCATGTGGCCGGTTCCTCGACATGCTCAAAGCCGGAACGCTCAAGCATCCGCGGGACGAATACCAGCCGCAGCTGGCCGCGGCCGTCAAGGGTGCGACCACGCGGCCGTTGGGGCAGTCCGGCGCGATCGCTTGGAACAAGCTCGGCAGTGATGTCGACATTACGCCGCTCGTGTCCACCACGCTCGCCCTGTACGGGGCGTTCACGACGCTCCGACATCCCGGAAGACGACAGATCATCGGAGGAATCTAAATGAGCGACATCCAGACAACGGCAGCACCGGACGGGTGGAAACCTACGGGAGGAGCCGGAACGGTGCCGAAACTCGTCGTGCCGACGCACATCGACGGACTCTCCGATGAGGAGAACACGCTGCTGCGCGAACTCGCCGAGGTATGGACGCGCCACGCGAGCCGCAACCGAACACTCACCGCCTACTACGAGGCCAAGGAGCCACTGGTTGATTTTGGATTGACTGTGCCGAAGTCCATCAAGGATCATTACACGCCGCTTGGGTGGGCACGCAAGGCTGTGGATATGCTCGCTGAGCTTTGCGTGTTCGAGGGATTCGTCTCGCCGGGCGTGGACGACCCGTTCGAACTGCAGGACTTCATGAGCCGCATCGGATTCACTAGCGTTCTGCAGCAGGCCATCCAGACTGCGCTCATTCACGGCTGTTCGTTCCTCAGCGTCGTCCAGGACTTCGAAGGAAGACCGCTCATCCGCACGCATACCGCGGAAAGCTCGGCCGCCGTCTGGGATTACCCTAACCGGCGGGTCAGGGCGTGCATGGCCATCACCGACGTTGACGACAACAACGAGGCCACCGGACTCGTGCTCTACATGCCCGACCGCAACATCAGCGTGCAGCGCCGTCTCGGCTACTGGTGGCGCGTGGACGATGAGCAACCCACCATCGACAACGAGTGCAGCGTGTTCCGCCTCGCCTACAAGGCTACCGAGGTCAAACCGTTCGGACGCTCCCGCATCAGCCGGGACGCTATGGCCATCATCGACGGCGCGAACCGCACCATCGTGCGCGCCGAAGCGAATGCCGAATTCTACGCTTTCCCAAAAATCCTGCTGACAGGCACTTCCGAAGAACTCGCCTCGTTGGGCACGGACGACGCGTTAAAGCTTTATATGGGTCGCTACAACATGATCAGCAAGGACATCGATGGGCAGTCCCCGACCGTGACGCAACTGGCCGCGTCGAGTATGGACCCGCATCTGACGATGCTGAAAAGTTGGGCGGCGATGTTCGCCAGTGCGATGAACATTCCAGCCAGCTCGCTAGGCATCGTGTCCGACGCGAACCCGACGTCCGCGACGCGACCGAGGCACAACGTGAGGACCTGATTATCGAGGCGCGCCATTGCGACCGGGATTTCGGTGAATCGATCCTGCAGGCAGCCCGTCTTGTGGCACGGATACAGGATCCATCCGTGCCCGACGAGGAGCTGATGAAACTGCAGGTCGACTGGAAGAACCCGAACACGCCGTCGAGCTCCATGAGCGCCGACGCATTCAGCAAGCTCGCTGGAAGCATCGACTCGTTCGCCAACAGCGAGGTCGGCATGACCCGCGCCGGATTGAGCAGAAGCGAGATCGTCCGGCTGAAGGCCGACCAGCGCAAGGCCCAGGCCGGTCAGGTACTCGATCAGATTCGAGCATGCGCCAACAGACGGAGCAGCAGACCGATACGGCGGCGAGGGAAGGCGGTATGAATGAGCCCGAACAGTCTGAACCTGCCGCCGGAACGACGCAGAAGGCTTGAACTCGACCTCAATGATTTGTACGAGGATTACACGGACACCATGAGCCGCCTGCAGAAGGAGGCCGGCAACAGTGTCTCGGGCCTCGTCTGGGACGGTGAAAGCCAGGAGCTCATCAAAGCGGAGATCAACCGGTATGCCGACGCCGCCAGCAGGCTCGCATCCGACTACTACGGCCACGTACGCGACCTGTGGGCGCAGTACGGCGGAATCGATATGCCGGAATACGAGCCGCCTTCCATCACCGCCGACCGTGCGGTCTGGCAGATGGAAGGCGGTTTCAACAACACTGACTTCATGGGATTGCACTACAAGGATGTCATTCCAGATGAGAACGGAGCCGTTCACAACAACGCCGGAAGAACCATCGATGACCTGTGGCCCACGTTCGCTGACGAGGAGCAGGCGCTGGAATACGTGCAGAATCTGATTCAGACCGTCGGGCGGCTGACCATGCAGAGGGCTGTGGCCAACGATCCCACCAAGCCTCGCTGGGCGCGTGTGCCGCGAGGGGCTAAGACATGCGCGTTCTGCCTTATGCTCGCCTCGCGTGGCTTCGCCTACCTGAGCGAGGACACCGCCGGACGGCAGATGCAATACCATACGGACTGCGACTGCGACATCGTGCCAAGCTGGGGCAGCAGCAAACTCAAAGGATACGATCCGGACAAGTATCGTGGAATGTACCAGGCAGCCAAGGCTGCGGCCGGCGATGACGGCGACTGGCGTGACACGCTAGCCCAATTGAGACGCATCTATCACGATGAGGTCAATGATGGTGTGACTGCCCAACCGACGATTCGATGGAGCGGCAAATCGATTCCAATCAGTGCTTCCGAACTATCGAGATTGTCGGATTATAGCGTCAGGATGCCTGGAGATAGATTCTCCAACGACGAGAAGATCGCGGCTTTGATGGATTGGACCGGAGACAGCTACAAAAGTATCAACGGCTACCTGTTCGGCGGACGAAACCCGTCGAAAGACGTCATCCATCAGGTCGAATGCATCGACGAAGCGATATCCGACCATATCACCCGAGAACGTTTCACGGTCGACAGCAGATGCGGTTGTCGACGTTCCACGTCAACGACATGGAGTCGCTTTTCGATTTGAATACCGGTCGCACCTTCGAACACATCGGCTACATGGCCACCAGCATTAAGGAGGGAGGCATTGACGTTGATGGGGAAGACCGCATCGCCACAAGAATCCTGGTACCGCCGGGAAGCGCCGGCGTGTATGTGGAGCCGATCACTCAGCATCCGGGAGAATACGAAATTCTTCTGCCGAGAGGAAGGGCTCTTCGTTTCGAAGGGCTTGGAGCATCCGACGGCAGACCGATCGTTTATCTGAGACTGCTATGATTGAGCCTATGGATCGTTCCGACCGTTTCACGTTTATGCCCGGTGATTTGAAGGAAGTCACCGATGAGCGCCATCTTGCGGAAATCAAACGCAAGTATGGCGATATCTCCATGCCGCAGGACGAATATGAATGGGTCAGGAACGAAGGAAAGAAACGCTGGTCCGTCGGCGACTATGTGTCGACCGACGAGCTGCGGTCCGAATACGCGCGAAGAAAAGCGCTGGGAAATCTCTGAATCCCAGAAAGCCATCACGTCGAAACGTGATGGCTTTTCTTTTACCTTTCACACCCCAGCGATGGGGCGGGGCGCAGCCATGCGCGAAACCAACAAGAATGGCCGTCAACTCGCCGGCGTCAGGCGTGGAAACCAAGAACAAGCAAAGGAGCCACCAACCATGGCAGAAGAAAACCAGACCGGCGCGGACGGCCAACAGGAGCCGGAACAGCACTCTCCGGCCCCAAAGGACGTGAACAATGCGAAGCTGAGGACCTTCACCCAGGAGGAAGTCGACCGCATAATCAACGAGCGTCTCGGCAGGGAACGCGGCAGGAAAAGCGACTACGAGGAGCTCAAGGAGAAGGCCGGACAGACTGCCGACCTCGAATCGAAACTCTCCAAGGCGCTCGAGGAGAACGAGAAGCTCAAAAGCGAAGCCAAACAGGCCGAACACGAGAAGGAGCTCTCCACGATACGCGCCAACGTCGCGGCCAAACACGGCATCACCGACCCGAGCGTCCTCGCGGGCGACGACGAGAAGCAGATTGGCGAATACGCGAGAAACTCATGAAGGTGTTCGCGACATGCGTTCCCGCGGCACGGTTGCGGACCAGAGCGCCCGCACCGGACAGGCCAAGGCTAAACATTCCAGCCGCGAGGACTTCGTCAACGCCATGAGCAACACGCTCCTGTGAGCCAACCAGCAAAACAACATTCATTTGAAAGGACAAACCATGACAGATCCGTCCATGACCCGAAAAAGCAACGGTCTAGACCTCACCCCTGAAACCCAGGCGGAGATCTTGCAGACCGCAAAATACAAGAGCGCGTTCATGCAGCTCGTGCCGGAGATGAAACTGCCCGGCAACGGTGCTCGCGTGCCGATCATCATCGGCGACCCGGAGGCCGCATGGGTCAATGAGGGTGCGGAGAAGCCGAAGAGCGGCGTCACCTTCGGCAAGAAGGACATGCTGCCGTACACCATCGCGGTCATCATGCCGTTCTCCAACCAGTTCCGCCGAGACTTCGGCGCTCTCTACGACCAAGTGGTCGCGAAGGGTCCGGGAGCCATCGCCCGCACGTTTGACAAGACCATCATGGGTCTCGTCGACGCTCCGGGTGCGGACTTCGACACCCTGAAGAGCGCGCAGACCGTCAGCATCGGCAAGGACGTGTGGAAGAACCTGAACAAAGCCGACGACTCGTGTCCGAAGCGGATGGAACCGTGGACGGTTGGGCGTTGAGCACCCAGGGTCGCAGTGTGCTCCGGCAGGCGACCGACAACAACGGACGCCCCCTGTTCCTCAACGGCACCGCCGCCTCCGACGTGAGCACCGTGCTCGGCAACCGCACCTACATCAGCAAGGGCGTTCACGTGCCCGCCGTATCCGAGACACCGGGACCGGCCAAGGCAGAGATCCTCGGCGTGTGCGGCGAATTCTCCTCCGCCGCATGGGGTTCCGTCGAAGGAATGCAGACCAGCATCTCCGACCAGGCGTCCATCACCATCGACGGCAAGCAGGTCAACCTGTGGGAGCACAACATGTTCGCCGTGCGAATCGAAATCGAGGTCGGCTTCCGTATCCGCGACATCAACCGCTTCGTCCTGCTCACCGCCTGACGGAGTCCGACATGACTGTCGAACCAGACGTGTTCGCCACCTCCGTCGACCTCGAACGGAGGTGGCACAAACTCACCGACGAGGAACGTGAGAAGGCCGACACGCATCTCGCGGACGTGACCGACTACATCAAGGAACGCTCCCCGAACTGGCAGCGGCTCCTCGACGAACGGCCGCGACTGTTGACGAAGATCACCTGCGACATCGTCCGCAGAATCATGCAGGCCGACCCGTACGACATTCCCGGCGGCATCACGCAGATGAACCAGACCACTGGCAGCTTCAGCGAACAATACAGTTTCGGAGCGCCACCGGCGATCTCTGGCTGCGCGACGACGAGAAACGCATCCTTGGCATCAACGCTCAGCGCGCGTTCAGCGTCGACATGGCAACGGGGGAGACGTCCTAGTGGAAACCATCGAAGTGTGGCGCGGCCAGTCCACCACCGACACGGACGGCAACCCCATCCAGGGCAAACCCGCCCGCGTCGGCACGTTCCAGGCGATGGTCGCGCCAACCTCCACCACCGACCAGACCGAGGAGAACGCCAGCCCGCAGACCACCGAATACACGATCCACATCCGCGGAAACCAACCGACCGGCATCCAGGCCACCGACCTGATCAAAGTCAGGGGCCGGCTGCTGCCCGTCAAGGGCAAGCCGCAGGTGTGGGACAACCTCCACGGACGCCACATCGGCGACGTCATCACCGTGGGCGAACGGGAAGGATAAGCATGGCCAAACGATGCAGATTCGTATTCAACCGCAAGGCGTTCAGCCAACAGGTCCTCAAAAACGAGACATTGCGCTCGCGCATGAGGGACGCGGCCGAAGCGCCGTAGAGGATGACCGTTGCATGGTCCGCGACCATGACGGCAAGAACCGCAGCGGCGTGGCGATCATCTGCCCGGCACCGGTGGAGAAGGCGCACGGCACGTTGGAGGACACGCTCGGAAGGATGCGCGTATGAGCATCCCGGTCACTCCCCGGCGCACGGAACCCCTGCTCCTGCCCAAACTGAGGACACTGTTCCCGGACGTGACGTTCGACACCATCGAACGAAGCGACCTCGAACCTCCCTTCACCGAAGCCACGCTGGCCGACTCCATGCAAGGCATGAGCACCCCAATCTCGCAGTACGTGCGGCTGCGGTTGAGCGTGCGCTGCATGAGAGAGGACCATACGGGCGACTGGGACAAGGCCGCACGCCTGTGGGCCGACATCGCGAGGGAGATCATCGGGCTTGGAACCGTCGCGCCGCTCATCGACGCGTCACTCGAATCCGGGCCGGTACGCATGACTGACGAGGACAAGAGGCTGGTGTGCGCGTACGGCGTGCTCCTGCTCGAGGTCACCGTCAACTGAAACACAACCAAAGACAACGTGCCGCCACACGCGAAGAACGGAAAGGTGCAGACGAATGTCTGACAACAACGAAAAAACCACCGTCGCCGCGCAGGGCGCGACCGACTACGGGTACGTGTCCAGCGGCAACACCGCAGGCAACGTGCGCCTGATCAAGAACTACGCGCTGTTCCTGTTCCCCAAGGGCGACAGCACGTTCAAGGCCCCGACCGGCGTGAACTGGACGCCGCCGGACAACAAGAAGCCGATCGGCTACTCCACCGAGGACGGCGCCGTACTGCATCCGGAACCGGGCGACAGCACCGACTACAAGGCCCACAACGGCGACATCGTCCTGTCCGACACGGACCCGGCTACTGGACGCTCCAGCTCGCCGCCATGGAGGGCCGCAAGGACGTGGTATCCGCCTACTTCGACGTGGACGTGGAATCCGACGGCGGCATCAGCATCAAGGGCGCCGGCCTGAAGAAGGAATGGATCCTCGTATTGGTCGCGCTCGACCAGCAGGACCGCCCCTTCCTCCTGTACGGCACCAACTCGAAGGTGTCCGACCGTGACGACGTGAGCCTGAAATCCAGCGAGATCATGAACTTCAGCATGACGTTCAAGATGCTCAAGGGCACCAACGGCGAACAGTTCCACGCATGGGGCCTCGTCACCGAAGACGCCAAGTGACCCATTGATTCTTCCCGTGCGGCCGATGGCGGTCGACCGCACGGGACACCCATTCAACCGCCAACCATTAGAACGGAGCCAACATGAGCGACAAAGAATACCATGTCGTGGACGTAGACCTGACCGAAGCGGAAGAGCTCAAACCCGACGTGCACCTCGAGGTCGCCGGCGTCAAACTCGACCTGCCGAACCTCAACAACGCGGAACTGCCCATCGAACTCGTCCAGGCCATCCTCCTGGTCAAAAGCAAGCCCGCATTGTCCGACGAGGAAACCACGGCCTGCGTGAGCACGTTCCTCGCCTACTTCCAGACGATGCAGCCGAACTTCTGGAACGTGCTGCGCAAGACCAAACGTCCGATGGCCTACCTCACCGCGACCATCAAGGCGTGGGCCGAGGAATCCGGACTGGACCCAAAAGCGTTTACCTCGCCCACCTCTGGAACAACAATCGCGCGGCACTAGCCTACGACTGGATCCGAGCGTACGGGCAGATCTACAGGCCCGTACGCTTCCGGGAATGGGTTGAAGGCCAACGTCCACGAGTCGATTGGGGACTTGCCTGGGCGTTGACCCGCGAAATCCTCAAAGACCACACGAGCCACTCGTGGATGGCGTTGCAGAACGCCGTCTACGCACCCGACGGAGCCGAACAGGCGGTCTGGACGCTGTCCGGACAACGCAAACGCCCATGGTTCGACCACGAGCACGACCCGCTCCGCCCGCCAACCCCAGCACACAACCTCACCCGCCGTCAACGCGAGGACAGGGAACGGCTCAAAGCCTACTTCCACATCAACGACGACCTCTGACTCCGACCGCCATCGGAATCCCAACCTACGAATAAGGAAACACGATGGCAGCACAGGACATAGGCGTCGCATACGTCCACGTCGAACCATCCGGCAAAGGATTCGGCAAAAGCATCGAAGGCGACATCGGCGACGCCGTCAACAAAAGCCTCCAAGAAA
>ENA-OQHA01000841-OQHA01000841.1-human-gut-metagenome-genome-assembly--contig:-NODE-841-length-13916-cov-2.518747_pt1 | contig 13916 bp, 20 predicted proteins | sample MGYA00242558_ERZ504707 | MGnify/ENA primary metagenome ERZ504707 (study PRJEB26092, sample SAMD00036197) | human gut metagenome | host: Homo sapiens | study: EMG produced TPA metagenomics assembly of... | reverse complement strand
AAAATGTTGTACCTGTAATGATAAAACAAGGAAAAGGAGATATCGTAAATGTATCTTCAAGAATGGGTCGTATTGCATCTCAGATGGGTGCATACGCTGTTGCAAAAGGCGGTATCGTAACCATGACCAAGACAACTGCTATCCAGACCAAAGAATACGGAATCAAATGCAATGCCGTATCTCCTGGAATCGTGGACACACCGGGGCAGAGAGTCTACAACCACTCTGTAGGACAGGACGGCTGCCCGATGGGAAGCTCAAAAGATGTTGCAAAAGCAATCATCTACCTGCTGGCAGATTCACCGACAGTTATGACAGGACAGTCTATCGACCTGTTCACAACAGTATAGAACCAAATGACTACAAGAGACACTGTCATCACTGGCAGTGTCTCTTGTAGTCACTTCACAATTATTAACAATTCGTTCGTCTTTTCATCACACTTTCATCACAATTGCACTCTATACTATAAATTGTTCGAAAAAACAACACTTTAAATCTTTTTCATAACTTTTTCCTCAGGACTGCATTCCTCCCAAATAATGCAGTCCTTTTTTTATTTAATTTTTTAACACGATTGGTCTCCCGGTCCGGATATCCACCAGCCTAATGAATTAAATGTCAACCAAATTTATTTCCCCGGCTGTCCATAATAAGCATTTGCTCCATGTTTTCTATAGTAATGCTTATCCTGTAATTCCTGTGGTGCAGGTTTAACGTCTGGGTTGATCATTTCGCATCTTGCTGCCATCTTGGCAACTTCCTCTAATACTACTGCGTTGTGAACTGCTTCGTGAGCATCTTTGCCCCATGTGAATGGTCCATGGTTCTTGCAGAGTACTGCAGGTGTTGCAACATAGTCCAGATCATCTTCATCGAATCTGTCTGCGATCAGGACACCTGTATTTTTCTCATAAGCTTCATCGATTTCTTCTTTTGTAAGATTTCTTACACATGGTACTGTTCCGTACAGGTAATCTGCATGTGTAGTTCCGTAGCAAGGGATTCCTCTTCCTGCCTGAGCCCAGCTTGTTGCCCAAGGAGAATGTGTATGTACAACACCACCAATGTTCGGGAATCTGTTATACAGCTCTACATGTGTTGCTGTATCAGAAGATGGATTTAAGTCTCCCTCTACTTTATTACCCTGAAGGTCTACAACTACCATATCTTCCGGTGTTAATTTGTCATAATCTACTCCACTTGGTTTGATTACGAAAAGACCTTTTTCACGGTCGATTCCGCTTACATTTCCCCATGTGAATGTTACCAGGCCATATTTTGGAAGAAGCATGTTTGCTTCATATACTTCTTTTTTTAATTCTTCCAGCATCTCTTTCTATCTCCTTTATATTTCTGTTACTGCGGAAAAGCTGTTATCAACATTTTCCCCTTGTATATAAGAATATGCAGATACGGGGACATAACCTATGCCCCCTCTGCTTTCATATAATATTTCTTACAGATCTGCACAAGCTCTGCGCTCTACGTCAAGACCTTTCTTGTATGTCTCCATAAATGCTTCGTATCCAGCTACGCCTTCCGGATCCGGATCGATTCTGCTTCCGGCATCGCTTCCGAATACTTTATTCTTCAGGTAGTCTTCCAGCTTCTCGCCTTCTTCACGTTTTACCATGTACTCAGCAAGGATAGCCATTCCCCATGGTCCGCCTTCGCCTGCTGTCTCCATAACTACTACAGGTGTGTTGATCGCATCTGCAAGGATCTTCTGTCCGACACCTTTTGTCTTGAAGAGTCCGCCATGTCCAAGAACGGTATCAATCTCAACACCTTCGTCTTTTGTTAAGATATCCATTCCGACTTTGATAACACCAAGTGCTGTGTACAGGTGAGATCTCATGAAGTTAGCCAGATTGAATTTTGTCTCTGGTGTTCTGACTACCATTGGGCGTCCTTTTTCTACATTTGTGATAGGCTCGCTGCGTAGTTACCATAAGAAAGGATTCCACCACAGTCAGCATCGCCTTCCAGTGCTTTATTGTAAAGTGTTCCATACATCTGATTCATGTCTACGTCTGCTCCGATAGAATCAGCGAATTCTTTGAACAGATTTACCCATGCATTCAGATCTGTTGTTCCGTTATTGGAATGTACCATGGCAACCAGACTTCCGTCAGGTGTTGTAACCATGTCGATCTCTGTATGTAAGTCTTTCAGAGGTTTCTCAAGGACAACCATAGAGAAGAATGAAGTACCAGCGGAAATGTTGCTTGTACGCTGTGCTACGCTGTTTGTAGCTACCATACCTGTTCCTGCATCTCCTTCCGGAGGACAAAGCGGGATTCCGGCTTCCAGATTACCTGTAGGGTCAAGTTTCTTTGCTCCTTCTTCTGTCAGGATACCGGCTGCGTCTCCTGCTACCAGAACTTTAGGAAGAATCTCTTTTATTTTCCATGGATAGTTCTCACCTTCGATGAGTTTATCGAACTTCTGGATCATTTCTTCATCATAGTCTTTTGTATTCATGTCGATTGGGAACATTCCGGATGCATCTCCTACACCAAGAACCTTCTCACCTGTCATCTGCCAGTGGATATATCCTGCAAGTGTTGTCGTGAATGCGATATCTTTTACATGATCTTCTTTATCCAGAATGCACTGATACAGATGTGCGATACTCCATCTCAGCGGAATATTATACTGGAACAGATCTACCAGCACTTCGGAAGCTTTTCCTGTATTGCTGTTTCTCCATGTCTGGAATGGTGCAAGAAGCTTTCCTTCTTTGTCAAATGCCATATATCCGTGCATCATGGCACTGAATCCGATCGCTCCCAGTTTCTTGATCGTTACTCCGTATTCTTTCTGTACATTTTCTGCCATATCGCGGTAGCTGTCCTGAAGACCTGCCCAGATATCGTCCAGAGAGTATGTCCACAGTCCGTTCTCATAACGGTTCTCCCATGTATGGCTTCCGGATGCGATCGGATTGTGCTCCTCATCGATCAGTACTGCTTTAATTCTTGTAGAACCGAATTCGATTCCAAGATATGCTTTTCCGCTTTCAATGATCTCTTTTACATTGCTCATTGTACGCTTCCTCCTAAACATTATATTTTAAGTTTTCTTAATATCTCCATTATACTATTTTTGCAGGGAAATATCTATTTCGATATCCCCTGCAAATATAATCTTTTACCCGTAATTCTTTATTTGATTATTTGCGGTATGCAACGCTGTTCCACAGGAGTTCATTCTTGAACTGTCTGATTGTTGTATCCTTATCAATGTATACAGCTTCGATTCCCATGCATGCTGCCCAGTCACCCATCTGCTCTGCTGTTAAATCATAAGAGAATGCTGTGTGGTGAGCTCCTCCTGCCAGGATCCATGCTTCTGTTCCAACCTTTAAGTTCGGCTGTGGTGTCCAGAATGCTGTTGCTACTGGAAGTTTTGGCATTGGTTTCTCTGTCTTCTTGCAGTCTACATCGTTGATGATCAGACGGAATCTGTCACCAAGGTCGATCAGAGATGTTGCGATAGCCGGACCTGTCTTAGATGTGAATACAAGTCTTGCAGGATCTTCTCTATTACCCATGCTAAGTGGCTGCTCTTTGATGCTGATCTTGCCATCTGCGATTGTCGGGCAAACTTCCAGCATGTGAGATTCCAGAACGCCTTCTTTACCTGATACAAGGTTGTATGTGTAATCTTCCATGAATGAAGTTCCCTTAGCGTCCTTCATTCCCTGAGTCATGATCTTCATAACACGAACCATAGCAGCTGTCTTCCAGTCACCTTCTGCTCCGAATCCGTATCCTTTTCCATCAGTCTCTGCATTGCAAGTCCTGGGAGCTGTTTCAGTCCGCCAAGATCTCCGAAGTGTGTTACAACTGCCTGATAGTTATTCTCATCCAGGAATCTTTCAAATCCAAGTTCGATTCCAGCCTGTACTGCTACATGCTCACGGAATTCTTTCTCATCTCTTCCTTCAAGAAGGATGTCATATTTGTCATAGTATTCTTCTACTAATGTGTCGATATCAGCCTGAGATACTGCATTAACAGCTTCTACAACTTCATTTACAGGATAAGCATCTACTTCCCATCCGAATTTGATCTGAGCTTCTACTTTGTCGCCTTCTGTTACGGCTACGTTTCTCATGTTGTCAGCTACACGCATAACTCTGACGTGGCTGCTTTCTACAACACCTACTGCTGTACGCATCCATGATCCGATCTGTTTCTGAACGTCTTCGTCTTCCCAGTATCCTGCAACAACTTTGCGTTCCATGTTCAGACGGCTGAAGATGTGTCCGTACTCTCTGTCACCATGTGCTGCCTGGTTCTCGTTCATGAAGTCCATGTCGATTGTGTCGTATGGGATTCACGGTTGAACTGTGTATGTAAGTGAAGTAATGGTTTTCTGTATTCCTGTAATCCTAAGATCCATGATTTTGCAGGAGAGAATGTATGCATCCATGTGATAACACCGGCACAGTTCTCGTCTGTGTTAGCTTCGTTGAATGTCTTTCTGATTACTTCGTTTGTGATCATGGTTGGTTTCCATACTACTTCATATGGAAGGTTTCCTGATTTGTTCAATGCATCTACGATAATCTTTGAATGCTCTGCTACGTGTGCAAGACACTCATCTCCATAAAGATCCTGTGATCCTGTGCAGAACCAAAACTGATAATTCTTTGTTTTTAACATGTTTAATTACTCCTTTTCGCTCAAATTTTCTGTTTCATTTACAGCTTCATTATGTCTCTATTATAAAAATATGGACTTGTTTTCTCAATTTCTTAACTCTGCACTTTTGGGAAAATAGTTACCTATTCCGACCTCCGTTATGATATAATCTAAGGAGAATCCAAGGAGGTATTTTATATGAATTTATCCGATTTTTGCCGCCGGATCACAGGACCCGATACACGGCTTCTTCCGGAAAACCATAAATTAGGCGCAAGACTTGTCTGTCCGGAATATTCCAAATCCGTTCAGGAAGTCAAGACGTATCCGTTACTCGGTCAGGACCGCAGCTTCTTATTATGCTGGAACTTCGATTCTCCCGGTAACCTGTATGCAACGATGATGCCGTCTCCGGAGAATTTCTGCTATCATTATTCCTATTCGGAAGGGAAATATACACAGCTTCACACGCATGATTATCTGGAACTTTCCTATGTTGTGGAAGGAGAATTTCACCAACGGATATTGAATAAAGATGTAGTCTTTCAGAAAGGTGATCTCTGCCTGATCGACAAAAACTGTCTGCACCAGGACTACCTGACAGACCAGTCTGGGGTCGTGCTTTTTATCGGAATTGCCAACGATATGTTTACGGAGATCATGAATGAGAACAGTACCCCGCAGAAGATTCTTTCCTTTCTGCAGTCTGCATTGTTAAAGCAAAAGGATGTCCAGCAATTTCTGCATTTCCGACCATCCGACGGGGCAAGCGAATCTCTGGACAACAGTCTTTTGTTGCTTTTGAAAGAATCTTATTCGCCGGACAGTGGTTCCAGATATATTACAAAAGGTCTGTTATTCCGAATCTTCCGGATCTTAAGTACACAGTATGATTTTTCTCTTTCCAAAGAGCAGAAGCAGACGATGAACTGGATCGTATTCGAAGAGATTTCGGACTATATCCGGGCACATTTCAGAGATATCACCATCCAGGATCTGGTGGATGAATTCCACTATCAGGAGGATTACTTCAACCGCCTGATCAAACGAAAGACCGGACTTACCTATTCCGCTTATGTCCAGCAGATCCGGCTGGAACGTGCGGAACATCTGCTTGTGTCGACTGACAAGAGTATCGAAGAGATTGCCGATTCGGTAGGATATCATAACAAGGGATATTTCTACAAATTATTTCAGGAAAAATACGAAGAGACACCTGCAAGTTACAGACGTCATACAAGATAACGCACGCAATACAATGAAGAAGCACAGTAATGCGGAAAGTGCGATACGTACCCACCAGCTGGAAAGTGTTCCCTGTGTGGTGATAAGACTTGAGATCGTTCCTTTGATCAATACACCAAAGACTGTACCAAATGGTGTTCCTACACCACCGCTTAACAGTGTAACACCGATAACGGAAGCTGAGATCGCATCCATTTCAAGACCTTTGGCCTGCTCTACGAATCCGGAACAGCTGTTTAAGCAGAAGAGGAATCCGCCGCATCCTGCAAGCAGTCCGTCCAGAACGACAATAAAGATCAGTATTGCGATGATAACAGTCGGATATATGTATGCCGGAATGAATTTTCCACGACGGCTGTATGATCCGATTGGGAGATAAATCTTATAATTAGCCCATGCAAGGAATGTCTTATTTTGATAGAAATCATATCAGTACTGATGATTGATGTCATACCACGTCCAAAGAACATACCTGCAAGTGATACGATGAATGGCTGGATTTCAAGATAAGATACCAGGAATCCCTGAACAATACCAAAAAGGAGTCCGATCAGAAGTGCGATGGCAACTGCCAGAAATACAAGTCCTACCGCCGCGACAACTCTTGTCCAGTTTTTTCTTCCATTCCCTGTTTCACTCATAAAAAAAGTCCTCCTATAATATGTAAACAGCTAATGACTATTATACACTAATTATAGAAGAACTTCTTCATTACTTATATAATTTTATTTACGAAAATAGTTCGTTTTTTTGCGATTCTAAATATCCCCGCGTCTGTTTCTGGACGCTTTCAGTCGTGTCATGGCACGGGCCATAGAAGCCTGTGACAGATAATACTCCTGAATGCTCTGCTTCTGACGAAGCTGTTCTTCGGCACGTTCCTTTGCTTCCTCTGCACGCTTCACATCGATGTCTTCCGGACGCTCTGCCGTATTAACCAGTACAGAAGCACGGTTATTCACGATCTCTGCAAATCCCTTGGATACAACCGCTGTTACCCACTCACCGTCAGGCTTGCGGAAACGCAGTTCTCCGATCTCCACTGCGATGACCATGTTCTCATGATGAGCCAGAATACCTTTCTCCCCGTCGATCGTCGGGATGACCAGATACTCACATTTACCATCGTAGAAGACCTTATCCGTAGATATAATTTTCAATGAAAATGTGCTCATACTAAGCCACTCCTTCTGCCTTCGCCTTAGCGATCACGTCTTCAATCGTACCTACATTGAAGAATGCATTTTCCGGATATTCATCCATCTCACCGTCGATGATCGCTTTGAATCCACGAACAGTTTCTTTCAGTGGAACATATTTTCCAGGAACACCGGTAAATGTCTCAGCTACTGAGAATGGCTGTGACAGGAATTTCTGGATCTTTCTTGCACGGGCTACTGTCATCTTATCCTCTTCGGATAATTCTTCCATACCGAGGATTGCGATGATGTCCTGTAACTCTTTGTACTTCTGCAGGATCTCCTGTACCTTACGTGCTACCTGGTAGTGCTCCTCACCTACAACTGCAGGCTCCAGGATACGGGATGTAGAATCCAGTGGATCTACGGCTGGGTAGATACCCTGCTCAACGATCTTTCTGGAAAGTACGGTTGTCGCATCCAGATGTGAGAATGTTGTTGCAGGAGCCGGGTCAGTTAAGTCATCGGCTGGTACATATACGGCCTGAACTGATGTTACAGATCCGTTCTTTGTAGAAGCGATACGTTCCTGAAGGGCACCCATTTCATTTGCCAGTGTCGGCTGATAACCTACGGCTGACGGCATACGTCCGAGAAGTGCGGATACTTCCGAACCAGCCTGTACGAAACGGAAGATATTATCGATGAAGAGAAGCACATTCTGATGCTCTACATCACGGAAATATTCTGCCATTGTAAGTCCTGTCTCAGCGACACGCATACGAGATCCAGGTGGTTCATTCATCTGTCCGAATACCAAAGCTGTCTTATCAAGTACACCTGATTCTCTCATCTCTGTCCATAAGTCATTACCTTCACGGGAACGCTCTCCGACACCGGTGAAGATGGAATATCCACCATGTTCTGTTGCGATGTTATGGATCAGCTCCTGGATCAGTACGGTCTTACCTACACCGGCACCACCGAACAGACCAATCTTACCACCTTTCGCATAAGGTGTCAGAAGGTCAATGACCTTGATCCCTGTCTCTAATACTTCGACAGCCGGGCTCTGTTCTTCAAAGCTTGGTGCTTTTCTGTGGATAACCCATTCTTCGCTGTCTTTAATTGGTTCTCCGTTATCGATCGTCTCTCCAAGTACATTGAACAGACGTCCCAGAGTCTTCTCACCTACCGGCACTTTGATACCAGCTCCGGTAGCGGTAACTTCCATTCCCTTCTGCAGACCTTCACTGGAAGCCAGCATGATACAACGTGCAATGTTGTTACCTACATGCTGGGCTACTTCCATGACGCAACGTTTTCCGCCATTGTCTACTTCCAGGGCATCTTTGATAAATGGAAGTTCTTCTCTACTATTAAATTCTACGTCTACGACAGGTCCCATGACCTGTACGATTCTTCCTTTTGTCATATTACTGCTGCCCACTTTCTTTTTTATTATTTCGTGGTTATTATTTGTTCTGTATACAGTTCCGCCATTTGCGAACTTTGTATCTTACTTCCGTTTCTGCGCATTGGCTCCGCCGATGATCTCTGTCAATTCCTGTGTGATGTCTGCCTGACGGACACGGTTATAAGTAATATTTAATTCGTTCAGCATATCTGTTGCACTGTCTGTTGCATTCTGCATTGCCTGCATTCTGGCATTATGCTCACTGCAGTAGGCCTCTACCAGGCATCCATATACGATACCGTTGATGTAGTTCGGAACAATGTTCGCCATCACACTGTGCGTGGATGGCCAGAACACCATATCTTCCTGATACAGTCCGGTTCCGACAAGAGCCGGCATATCTTCCGGAAGGAAGGTCGTCTTCTTCATAGGAAGGAGCTTCTGTTCCTCAGTCTCCGCTGTCATAGCATTGATCATACGTGTGTATATGATGTGGATCTCGTCCAGATCTCCATTTCTGAACTGTTCTACCATCTCCGAAGAAATGACTCTCGATCTGTGTAATGTTGGATTCTGGACGGTATAACGGAACTGAGTATCCATCTCAATTCCTTCCCTCTTGGCAAAGTACTGTCTTCCGGCTTCTCCAAGTACGAATAATTTGTGTTTTCCCGGTTTTTTTAACAGTTCTTCCGTTGCTTGATCACGTTATGATTATATGCTCCTGCAAGTCCTTTATCTGCGGTGACAACGATATAGCCAATCTTTCTTTCCTCATCCGGGATACTCTCACGGCCATCAAAGAACTGGCTGTGCATATCCGGCACATGCCGCAAAATTCTGGCGATCTCTGCTGCATGGCATAGAAGAAAGGTTCTGTGTCAGCAAGCTTTTTCTTGGCCTGTTTCATCTTTCGAAGAGAGATCAGATACATGGCATTTGTTATCTTTCTCGTCTCTTCGATGCTGGCCATTCTTTCCTTAATCTCTTTTGCATTTGCCATAGCTACACCCGCTTATCTTCTTTCCTTGAATTCCTTTGCTGCTGCAAGAATCTGCTCTTTCAGTTCATCATCCAGAACTTTCTTCTCATCGATCGCTTTGCCGATTTCTTTATGTTCTCTGTCGAAGAATGCAAGCATATCCATCTGGAATTCTTTGATCTTCTTTGTGTCAATATCAAGCATCAGTTTATTAGTAGCGACACAAAGTGTGATAACCTGCTCATGAAGACTTAACGGACGTCCCAGAGGCTGTTTCAAAAGTTCTGTCAGACAACTTCCGTATTTCAGCTGATTCTTTGTTGCCTCGTCAAGGTCTGAACTGAACTGGGTAAATGATTCCATCTCTCGTGCCTGTGCCAGGTCGATACGAACACTACCACTGGCTTTCTTCATAGCCTTTGTCTGTGCAGCTCCACCTACACGGGATACAGAAAGACCAACGTTAACGGCCGGACGCATACCGGCATTGAACAGGTCACTCTCCAGGAAGATCTGTCCGTCTGTGATGGAGATAACGTTGGTAGGAATGTATGCAGATACATCTCCTGCCTGTGTCTCAATGATCGGAAGTGCTGTGATAGAACCTCCGCCTGCTTCTTCACTTAAGCGGCTGCTTCGCTCGAGCAGTCTTGAATGTAAGTAGAATACGTCACCAGGATAAGCTTCACGTCCAGGTGAACGTCCAAGTAACAGAGAAATTGCACGGTATGCTACCGCATGTTTGGAAAGATCATCGTATACGATCAATACATCTTTTCCCTGATACATGAAATACTCTGCAAGTGCTGTTGCTGAATAAGGTACGATATACTGAAGCGGTGCACACTCACTGGCTGTTGAGCAGAATACCGTGGTGTAATCCAGTGCATCATGTGCTTTTAAGTCATTTACAAGTCTTGCTACGGTTGATGCTTTCTGTCCGATGGCTACATAGATACAGATGACATCTTTTCCCTTCTGGTTGATGATCGTATCGGTTGCAATGGATGTCTTACCTGTCTGTCTGTCACCGATGATCAACTCTCTCTGTCCACGTCCGATTGGGAACATGGAATCGATTGAAAGGATACCTGTCTCAAGCGGAACGCTTACCGACTTACGGTCAACGATTCCCGGTGCCTCATTCTCTACCGGACGATATCCGTCGGCTTTGATCTCACCTTTTCCGTCGATTGGTGCTCCAAGAGCATCTACGATTCTTCCGATATAGCCTTCACCTACCGGAATACCTGCTTTTTTACCTGTACGGCACACTTTTGTGCCCTGTTTGATCTCTGAATCATCTCCGAACAGGATACAGCTGATCTCATTTTCCTTGATATCCTGTACCATACCCTTAAGACCAGTCTCCAATGTGACGATCTCGCCATACATTGCGTGGTCGATTCCGTATACGGAGGCGATTCCATCACCAACAGAGATAACGGTACCAACTTCCTGATCTCTGCTTATTACATCATAATTCTTTATCTCTTCTTTTAATATAGAGATAATTTCATCTGAGCTGATTGCACTCAATTCCTTCACCTCCATGTTAATTCGTTAATTTCCGCTCTAAGCGGTTCAGACGGCCCTGCACACTGTAGTCATATTCTTTTCCGTCAACCTGCAGGATGAATCCGCCGATCAGTGCCTTGTCTTCTGCATAACCCATTTGATGTCTCCAGCACCGTATTTCTTCTTGATAAAGTCACCCATCTGTTTCTTTTGTTCTTCACTTGGAAGCGCTGTATAACGAAGATAGACTGTCTTAACTCCTGCTGCCTGATTCTGTAACTCTTCGTATGCCGCAAAGATCTGTTCTGCGATCGTCATCTTTTCATGATCGCAGACAACCTTCAGAAATGTTCTCATTTCTTCTGAAAATACTTTATCAATGATATTGTGTTTTGTCTCTTTTGTGATCACTGGATTAACCAGTGCTGCTTTCAATTCCTGTGATTTTTCGAAAATATTCCCTGCCTCCAGGACAGCTTCTTTCGAAATACCAAGTTCATTCAGAACTTCGCATACCGGAGGGCTGCCACCTGGCAGAATACCGGCTCTGCTTCTTTTCTATTCTTCGCTGTCATGGGAATCACCTGCATCTTTCAAAAACTGGTCATATGCATTCACGCCGCTTATGTTGTCAGCATTCTCAAGTAATATCTTCTTCGCAGCATCCATTGCCAGCCCTGCAACCTGTGCCTTCATATCATCGAGGCCTGTTCTCTCTCCTGATTCAGGCTTTCTCTTGCTGTCTTCATAACCTTGTCTGCCTTTTCGTTAGCCTCGTTCAGGATCTGGTTGTATTCCTGTTTTGCATCCAGTTTCGCCTGTTCGATCATCTTTGTGGATTCTTCTTTTGCTCCATTCAGTGCATCTTCATACTGTTTCTTCAGAGCATGGGCTTTGTCCTGCTCTTCATTCGCGTGGCTGATTCCGTCTGCAATCATCTTTTCCCGCTTTTCCATAATGTCCATGACCGGGCGAAACAGGAATTTTCTGAGAATCAGATACAGAACGATCAGGTTGATGATCGTCAGTACCAGATTAAAATCTATTCTCAGCATATATCTCTACCTGCCTTTCCCTTCTTTTAATCTGTTATCGTCAGCAAACATTATTTCAAAAGAAGGACGATCAGAAGTGCGATAATGAAACCGTAAATAGCGGTTGCCTCTGCAAGTGCACAACCAAGGATCAGGGAAGTTCTGATCTTTCCGTCTGCTTCCGGCTGTCTTGCGATAGCATCTACTGCTTTGCTTGTTGCGATTCCGATACCAACACCGGCTCCGATACCTGTAAGTACTGCGATACCTGCTCCAATTGCGATAATTGTTCCACTCATAATTTGTTCTCCTTTTCTTGTCTTAAGTTTTCTTATACTAAATGTTGTAAATGTCTGATTCGTCTTATTCCATCTCTTCTGTCATAAATAATGCAGTTAAGAATACGAATACATATGCCTGTAATAATCCGTCAAATATATCAAAATAAAAACTAAACGGTATCGGCACGATTAACGGAACGACCTCTTTGATCAGTTCCATGACTACAAATCCGCCTAACATATTACCAAACAGTCGCATACAAAGCGACAGCGGACGGATCACGATCTCCAGTATCATGATTGGTGCTACGATCGGCACTGGCTTTGCAAAATGTTTGCACCAGTGAACCAGACCATTTCTATGGATACCGGACCACTCGATCACGAACATACTCATAACGGCAAGTGCGATTGTTACGTTCATGTCCTTTGTCGGAGGCTTGAATCCTAACAGTCCGATGACATTTGATATTGCCAGATAAAGTGCAACCGTCATCAGATATGGAATATAGCCCTTGTTTTCTTTTCCTATAATACCTTCAAAGAAATCCTGTGCCCAGCCGATCACTGATTCCAGCATAAGCTGTACCTTTCCCGGTTTCTCTATACTTAGATTCCTTACGAATACTATACTGAGAATAGTAAGAACCGCCATGATGATCCAAGTTACAACAACACCTTCGTCAACAGCGATTCCTCCAAATACCGGGATCGTAAATACGGTTTCACAGTTAAGTTCTTTAACAAGGCTTTCAACTAAGTCTTTCCGTACTATTCCCTTCCTTCATAATTTTTTGCTAGTTTACAGCCATTTTTTGAAAATGTCAATCATTTTGTCTAATGGTCATTTTGCTTAATTTTTTATTATTTTTTCATTCTTCTTATCTATAGCTAAGAATAGAGCTTTTTCCAACGTCAATTGATTGATCCTTTTAAACTCCTTTAAGATTTTAGACTCATAGATTACAAAGAAACATGATTTATAAATAATTTGTTCTTTGCCAAAAATAGACTTTTTTGATAAATATGAAATCACTATATACTTCATTATCACAGCTGTCTATATATATAAAATTTGGATTCAAATCCCTTTTGTCTTTGATTTCTTTTTTTACAATGAACACCTGGATTCCAGCTTCTATAAAACAATTTGTCCAACTGTTAAAAAGATCGTGATATTCACAAATTCTTTTTTTATATAAATTATCTAAAACAATAATATATATGGATTCTGTTCTAACTCTAACAATTCTCTACTATTCATGCCTTAATTCGAATGCGTTTGTAATATTGTATCACAACCAAAAATGGGTTACTATATCGTTAGGAGGATTTTCTATGATTCGAGGTCGGGATTGATTTAGGCTGTGACCACATACGTCTGGTCAGCCATGAAGAAGGTTTGGTTTTTGATGAACCAAGTATGGTAGCTTTCGACAAGAAAGGACACGTTCTGGCAATCGGAAATGAAGCAAGAGATATGAAGGAGCTAATGAATGACGATATTCGTATCGTCTCTCCACTTTTGACCAATAATATAGATTTTGATGCTCTGCATGCTTTGATTGATCAACTATGTTATGATTATCATGTCTTTCGAATGTTAAAGAAGACGATTTTATTGTTTAGCTATCCTACAAATTTA
>ENA-OQHA01000840-OQHA01000840.1-human-gut-metagenome-genome-assembly--contig:-NODE-840-length-13921-cov-5.876903_pt1 | contig 13921 bp, 14 predicted proteins | sample MGYA00242558_ERZ504707 | MGnify/ENA primary metagenome ERZ504707 (study PRJEB26092, sample SAMD00036197) | human gut metagenome | host: Homo sapiens | study: EMG produced TPA metagenomics assembly of... | reverse complement strand
CGGGTGTCCGCGGCCGACGGCAGCGACAAGTTCGTCCTCGCCTTCCAACTGCACGAACGCCAAACTCAAGGACAAGCGCGTCGCCAGGCCATCCGCTACGCATCAATCACAAGGAGATCATCGCCTCCCGAGGCAACGTCGACTACGCGCTCGGCGGTCCGATCCCGTCCGTCGACCCCGGTTACGAGGACCTGACCGGCCTGTACCCGTACAACGTGGACAAGGCCAAGGAACTTATGAAGGAAGCCGGTTATGCCACCGACAAGCCGTTGCGGCTCACCCTCACCTACGCCAACACGTACGGCACCGAACTGGGCGACCAGCTCAAAAGCCAGCTCGCCAAAATCGGCATCGATCTGAAGATCAACTACGTGGAATTCTCCACATGGCTTCAGGACGTGCACGCCAACGGCAACTATGAGCTTTCGCTGGTGGACCATGCCGAAAGCCATGACTTCTACAAGTGGACCACGCCCGAATACTACTACCACTACGACAACAGGAACGTGCAGGCGCTGTACGCCAAGGCGCTCGCGGCCACCGACGAGGAGGAAAGCAACGAATACCTCAAGCAGGCGGCGAAGGCCGTCAGCGAGGACGCCCCTGCGGATTGGCTGTTCGGCTACCGTGTGACCGTGGCGTACAACACGAGTGTCAAGGGATTCCCCAACAAGCTCAGCCAGACGGTACTGCCGCTATGGCAGATCTCCAAGGCAAAATGACACAAGGCGGAATGATATGAGATTCGTGGCCAGGCGGCTGCTGCTGTTCGTGGCGGCGCTGACGGGATTGTCGATACTGGTTTTTCTGGCATTGCGTGTGCTCCCCGGTGACGTTGCAGCCGTCATGGCCGGAACGAACGCGACCGCAGCCCGTATCGCCGCGCTGCGCATGGAGATGGGGCTCGACCGGCCGTTGCCCATGCAATATGCGGACTGGCTGACCGGCCTGCTGCATGGCGATCTGGCGTATCCGCCATCAGCGGCAAATCGGTCGCCTTGCAGGTCGGCGTGCGGTCTGCGGTCACGTTCCCGCTTATCGTACTCAGCCTTGCCATAGCACTGCTCATCGGATTGCCGCTTGGCTGCGCGGCCGTTATCACCAGAAACAGAAGATGGCGTGGACTGCTCCATGTGATCGCCATTATCGGCGGTGCCGTTCCCGCATTATGGAGCGGCCTGCTGCTGATTCTGCTGTTCTCGCGCGGCTCGGGATTGCTGGGGCTTTTCCCCTCACAGGGCTTCCCGAACGACGGCTGGGCGAGCCCAAGGCGTGCATTGGCGTCGCTGGTGCTCCCCGCGTTGGCCACCGGCATCACCGCCGGGGCCGGAATCATGCGCTATACGCGTGCCGCATTAGGTGATGCCGCGCAATCCCAGGCCGTGAGCATGGCCATGGCCTGCGGCATGACACGCAAACAGGCATTGCTGCGCGTCGGATTGCGGCTGTCGCTGCCGCAGCTGGTATCGGTTATCGGACTGACCTTCGCCCAAATGGTAACAGGCGTGATGGTGATCGAGAACCTGTTCGCCCTGCCGGGACTTGGCGCAATGCTCGTCACCGATGTGGCAACCGGGATCTGATCGCGGTGCAGAGCGAACTGTTCCTGCTGACCGCGTTCTTCCTGCTGCTGGGGCTGGCGGTCGATATGGCGCATCATGCGCTCGACCCAAGACTGAAAAACGCTTCCACCGACTTGCAGGAGGTGCTGTGATGTCCACTGCTCGTGTGGTTATGCGCTCGATATGGCGCAAAGCCAGCGGCAAATATGCGCTGACCGTGCTCGGCCTGTGGGTGCTGGTTTCGCTGGTTTCGCTCGTATGGACGCGCATACGCTGCTGGAGACCGACGGATTCCACGCATGGGCCTCGCCTCGGCCGCGCACCCGTTGGGGACGGATGGCGTCGGCGCCGATGTGCTGAGCTGGCTGATGGCCGGATCGCGCACGAATCTTGCGATCGCATTGCTGACCGTTGCCGTGTCCGGCATATTCGGCCTGGCATTGGTGGCCGCCATGGTGTCGCGCAACACCGTGCTGCGATCCACGTCGGTGGTGGTGGTCGATGCGCTGATCTCTATACCGACCGTGCTGATCGCATTGATGCTGTCCGTGCCGTTCGGCGCCTCGGCGGCGGTGATTGTGGCCGCATGCGGATTCGCCTACGGACTGAATCTGGCGCGTATCGCAAGACCTGCGGCCGTACTCGCCGCGCGTTCGCAGTATGTTGAATCGGCGGTATGGTTCGGAGCCTCCGGCATGCGCGTGTTCGTCAGGCATATCATGCCGAATGTGATGCCGGTGCTGCTGGTGCAGTTGTCGATGAGCGCGGGAACATCGATACTGGCCGAGGCGGGGCTGACCTATCTTGGTGTCGGCGTAGGCGCCGGCGTGCCCAGTTGGGGGCATTCCCTCGCCACATCCGTGAAATTCATCAGCATCTACCCGCTGACCGTGCTATGGCCGGGACTAGTCGTAACGATGACGGTGATCGCATTGCATCTGTTCGGCGATGCACTGCGTGACGCCATCGACCCATTGACCAATCCCGAGCTGAGGGAGGCGGCATGAGCATTGAAATTCGCGGACTGAACATCGCCATTGGTACGAAGCCCATCGTGCGCGATGTGTGCATGGGCATAGCCGATGGCGAACGGGTCGGCCTGGTCGGTTCCTCCGGGTCGGGCAAATCCATGATCGCCAAGGCCCTGATGGGGTTGCTGCCCGATACGGCATGGATAAGCGGTTCGATCATGGTCGGCGGCAAACAGCTGATCGGATTGGACGATACCGCCATGGCCGATTTGCGCGGGCGTTATATGGGTATGGTGTTCCAGAATCCGGCTGCCGCGCTGAACCCCGTGATGACGGTCGCCCAGCAGGTCGGGCTGCCGTTGTATCTGCATTACGACCTGTCGCTTGACGAGCGTCTTGATCGTGTCAAGGCGATGCTTGACAAAGTGGGGCTTTCCCAGGATGCACTGCTGAAATACCCACATCAGCTTTCCGGCGGGCAGCAGCAGCGTGTCGGCATCGCCACCGCGCTGATCACTTCGCCGCGATTCATCATCGCCGACGAGCCGACCACGGCATTGGATTCGATCACGCAACGTCAGATCGTCGACCTGCTGACGTCGCTGGTCGACGATGCCGGCGCGTCCATGCTGTTCATCACCCATGATTTCGCGGTGCTCGCACGCGCCACTACGCGCTGTTATGTGCTGGACGGCGGTTCGATCGCCGAAACGGGTACGACCGCAAGCCTATTGCAGGCGCCGGCAAGCGAACCCGCGCGACGTTTGGTCGATGCGGCCAGGTTGCTTACCCTGCCGCATGGCAACAGTGCTGGTAGCAGTGTTGGCAGCCGGGAATCCGCGAGAGCGCAATCCAAGCGGGAGACGTTCAAGAACACGGCAATCATGAGGAAAGACGACGGCAATGAGTGACATCGTGCTGCAGGGGCGTGGCATCTGTACAAGCTTCGGTTCGAAGCGGGAACGCAGGCAGGTGCTGTTCGACGTGGACGTTGACGTATACGAGGGGGAGTGCCTGGCGATTATCGGCGCTTCCGGTTCGGGCAAATCGAGCTGACGCGTGTGCTGTTCGGCTTGGGATCCGCCGATTCGGGCGAGATCACGTATCGCGGCCAGACAATGGGGAAGCGGGGCTCTGCCGTGCGCCGCATGCTACGCGGACAGACCGGCCTGGTGTTCCAGGACCCCTTCGCCTCGCTCGACCCGCGCTGGCGCGTCGCACGTTCCGTAGAGGAGCCGTTGCGCTTGCACCACAAGGGCATGGGCAATGATGAGATCGCCTCGCAGGCCGAGCATGCATTGCGTGTGGTCGGGCTTGACCCGGCGGTGTTCGCCGCACGGTACCCCATGGATCTTTCCGGCGGGCAGGCGCAGCGTGTGGCCATCGCGCGTGCCATAGTGGACGATCCGGGCATCATTCTTGCCGACGAGCCGATGAGCGCCATCGACGTGGCCGCACGCGTGAGGATTCTGGAGGCATTCCGCGCCATCCGCGCGGCAAACCCGAGCATGTCGCTGGTCATGGTCTCGCACGATCTTGGCGTGGTGCAGCATATCGCCGACCGTATCGTCGTCCTACATGACGGACGCGTCGAGGAAAGCGGTACGACCACGGAAATACTGAAGCATCCCTGTTCCGCGTACACGCGCTCGCTCATCGAAGCCGCGTCCATGCAGTCCTGATCGCAGGTCGGATCGATGCAAGGTAGGCGGCTGGGCCGGCTGAACCGACTGGATCGCCTGAATCGGCTGAATCGGCTGAACCGACTAGAACGTGAACAGTCTGCGCAACCAGTCATACAGGGCGGGATTCGAAACGTTCCAGCTTTCGCTCCGCCCCGGGGTCATAAGCCATAGCAGCTGCAAGCCGATGCCGACGATAAGCAGGGCGACGATCACGACGGTCAGCCACCGGCGCCCATTTTCACGCGCATCCGTGTTCCATACGAACAGCAGGCACATGGTGCCGATGAGCATCAGCCATGTCATATCGCACAGGTAACGCGCGTTCACGCCGAACGGTCCGTCGATGCATGCGATGAGGACGGCGAGAACGAGGAACGTGAGTCCTATCGCACCGCACTGTGTTGCGTGGGAGTTTTGGCTGCGCCGCAGTCGAATGAAATACCGGATGGCCGCGGGCAATGCGAGCAGGCAGATCGGCGACAGCGCGACGAGTCCGCCGGCGAACTGTTCCGGAATGATGTTCCGATTACGGAACAGGAATCCCCATGGGTTTGCCTCATCCAGTGAGAACACGTCCATGGTGTAGGGGAATTCCCTCGTGAAACCGATTGGGGTGAGGAACAGCAGGAGGACGGAATACAGGCGTGCTTTCAGACTGACATGCCGTTGCGTCAGATCGCAGCCGGTGAGATTGTAGGCTGCGCCGAAGTCGAACGGGTCGTCGAAACGGGCCGTGTTGTATGCCATCATCGCGCAGCCGATGATGAGGAACGGCAGAATCGCCGCGATGGTGGAGAGGATGGCGTGTCTGGAACGGGTGGACAGGATATCGCGGGTTCGGATTTGCGGCCATAGGAGGATGATGCCGAATACCGCGGTGAGGATGAACGCCGGTCTGCAGGCGATGGTGAGCGCGACAAGCGTCGAACCGATGGCGATGAACGGAGTGCGTGGGGTGTGATGGCCATCGCCGGAAGAGCCGTGCCCACAATGCGATGCCGGCGGGCGCGAGTGCGAGCGATGCGAGGATGGGAATCGAATAGAACCATGGGACGAGCACCAGATACGTCAATCCGGATGCCGCTACGATTGCGGTGCAGACGAGGACCGCGAGCCATCTGGGGGTGCCATGCCAATAGCGCTTCCACAGTGTTTCGATGAGGAATATGAGCGAAGCGCATGCCAGTATCGCAAGGAACGCGCATCCTACGGCGGTCGGCAGATCGGTTCCGGTCAGTGCTTTGAACGGCGCGAAGAGCAGGAGCGCCGGCAGCGGGCCGAAATAGCAGTAGTACCGGCCATGGTAGAAGGCCCAATCCCAGCGTGACGGATCGCCGGTTTGCATGCCGAGGGTTCCTCTGGCCTGTTCGTCGTACGGATTATCCATGGCCGCAAGCCAGTCGGGGACATGCGCGTCGATCCAGATCCTGCCGTGCAGGAACGCGTCGGCGAGTTGCTGGTACTGTGAACGGTCCACGAGGAAGGTGCCGCCTTGGTATTGCAAGGTGTACACGCTGTCGGAAGGATGCGTGGACACGGTCAGCAGTATGAGAATCGTCGACATCACCGCCCAGAGAACCACGAAAGGCGTCCATGTGCGATGGCGTTTGCGGTTGGTGTGATTGGTGTGATCGGTGCGATCGGCTTCCGGCGTGAGCGGGGAACGTCCGTTGTTCCCCGTCGACGGTCGTACTCGATGTGCGGGGAATATGAAAGAGGTTCCTCTATACATAATTGCATTGTATATCACGTAGACGCGATGATATCCGGTGGGGTGTTGGGCGCTGCGAAGGCTGTTATATCGCAGGTTATTGGGGCGGAACGAGCCCGTTCCAGGAAGCTGATACGGTTCGGATGTCCGCATGATGAACGCGGGTGACATGCCGATGCCCGGGGGAGTGGTAATGTAAGCTACATGTTCAATCGCTCTTGTTGTTGCTGTCGCTGACCAACCGCCCGAGGGGCGCGTGGTTCATCGACGCATAGCTTGAGATAGGACATTCCAACAAGCGGCCGCGCATATCGCAGGCCGTATGCGAATCGCCAAACAATCATTCGAAACAGCGCATCAGCCGAGGTTGGCGCACGCGACGCACGCGAATGAGCAAGGCAGCATCGCAACAGGTCCCGTTTCAACAACTGCACGCGACGGACGCGAGCTTCTCGAACATACGAAACCAAAACCATTCGAAAAGCCCACGAACCGCACCGTGCAAAGGAAACGTCATGACCATCCACAATTCCCTGTCCGAACTCATCGGCAACACCCCGCTCGTCAAACTCAACCACGTGACCGACGGCATCAAAGCCACCATCGCGGTGAAGGTCGAATACCTGAACCCGGGCGGCTCGTCCAAGGACCGCATCGCCGAACGCATCATCGACGCGGCCGAACGCAGCGGCGAACTGAAGCCCGGCGGTGTGATCGTGGAACCGACCTCCGGCAACACCGGTGTCGGACTCGCGCTCGTGGCTTTGCAGCGCGGATACCGTGCGATCTTCACCCTGCCGGACAAGGTTTCCGAAGCCAAGCGTGCGGTGCTGCGCGCATACGGCGCCGAAGTGGTCGTAACCCCCACCGACGCCGGTCCGGACGATCCGCGCTCCTACTACCAGGTGGCGGACCGTCTCGCCAAGGCGATTCCCGGCGCTACCGCCCCAACCAGTACGACAATCCGAACGGTCCCGAAAGCCACTACCATACCACTGGTCCGGAAATCTGGGAGGCCACCGACCACAAGGTCACGCATTTCGTGGCGGGCATCGGCACCGGCGGCACCATCTCCGGCACCGGACACTATCTGAAGGACGTGTCCAACGGCGCGGTGCAGGTCATCGGCGCCGATCCGGAAGCTCCATCTACTCCGACCCGAACGATGTGCACCAATACCAGATCGAAGCGTCGGCGAGGACTTCTATCCGAAGGCCTTTGATCGGAGCCTTCCCGACGAGATCGTGCAGGTCACCGACGCGGAAGCCTTCGAAATGACACGACGCCTTGCCAACGAGGAAGGACTGCTCGTCGCGGCTCATCCGGCATGGCCGTGTTCTCCGCGCTGAAATACGCCCGCGAGCACGACCTCGACGAAAACCAGCTCGTCGTGGTGCTGATGCCCGATTCCGGCCGCAGCTACATGGAGAAGATCTTCAACGACGACTGGATGCGCGCCAACGGATTCGCCGACGTCGTGGAACGCACCACCAAGCCCAGCCTCGCCGAACAGTACCTGTAAAAGACCGTCAAATGACTGTCCGGCAGCCCGATCGCACCTTTGAAACCAATGCCAATCATCCGAACAACCCAAACCATCCGATACTTCCAAGGAGTTCCCATCATGACCATCTCGACCAACACCGAAGCCCTCAACGCCACCGCTCTCGCCACCCGCGCCATCCACGCAGGTCAGGAACCCGATCCAACTACCGGAGCCGTGGTCACCCCCATCTACATGACCTCCACCTTCAAGCAGGATGGTGTCGGCGGTCTGCGCCACGGCTACGACTACAGCCGTTCCATCAACCCGACCCGCAACAGCTTCGACGAACAGCTCGCCGCTGTGGAAGGCGCGAAATACGCGTTGAGCTTCTCCTCCGGACTTGCCGCCATCGACGTGCTGCTGCGCTCCACTTTGAAGCCCGGCGACAACATCCTGCTCGGCAACGACGTGTACGGCGGCACCTACCGTCTGCTGTCCAAGGTGTTCGTGCCGTGGGGCATCGGCCTCGACGTGGTGGACATCACCGACACGGCCGCCGTCTCAGCCGCGCTCGCCAAGAAGCAGTACGCGTACATCTGGGTGGAAACCCCGTCCAACCCGCTGCTCAACATCACCGACATCGCCGCCACCGCGGCCGTGGCGCACGCGCACGGCACCAAAGTGGTCGTGGACAACACCTTCGCATCCCCGGTATTGCAGCATCCGCTCGCAGACGGCGCCGACGTGGTCGTCTACTCCACCACCAAGTACATCGGCGGCCACTCTGACGTGGTCGGCGGCGCGGTGGTCCTGAACGACAAGGAAACACGCGACGCGGTGGCCTTCCTGCAGAACGCGGCCGGCGCGGTTCCGTCCCCGTTCGACTCCTGGCTTGACATCCGAGGACTCAAAACCCTCGACCTGCGCGTCAAGCAGCACAGCCGCAACGCCATGAAAGTGGCCCAGTGGCTCGAAACCCGCCCCGAAGTGGAACGCGTATGGTATCCGGGGCTCGAATCCCACCCGGGCCACGACATCGCGGCACGCCAGATGCACGGCGGTTTCGGCGGCATGATCTCCATCCAGATCGCCGCCGGTTTCGAAGCGGCCAAGAAGTTCGCCGGAGCCACCGAAGTGTTCACCCTGGCCGAATCCCTGGGCGGTGTGGAATCCCTGATCGAGCATCCGGGCGCCATGACCCATGCCTCCGTGGCCGGCACCACGCTCGAAGTGCCCGCCAACCTGATCCGCCTGTCCGTCGGTCTTGAGGACGCGGACGATCTGATCGCCGACCTGGAGCAGGCGTTCCGCCAGATCTGAATTCCCTATTTCCGATAGAAGCATGAAACGGCCGGCATGGGCAAGACCAGCACCGGCTGTTTCGCTCTCCGCGGTCAACGCATGGCATTGCTACACTTGGAAACCATGACGCAAGCTGTTGATTCCGCCGATTCCGTAGACCCCCGCGCATTGGAGGCGCTGAACCGCTATTTCGGCTACGATTCGTTCCGTCCTGGACAATCCGGCATCGTCTCGGCCATCCTCGCCGGACACGACGTGCTTGGCGTCATGCCCACCGGCGCCGGCAAATCCATCTGCTATCAGATTCCTGCAGCGATCCTGCCGGGCGTCGCCATCGTCATCTCGCCGCTGATCTCACTCATGCGCGACCAGGTCGACGCCCTGAACGACGTGGGCCTTCCGGCCGCGTTCATCAACACCACTCAGACGCCGGACGAACAGGATCTCGTCTTCGCGCAGGCGCTCTCCGGCCAGATCAAACTGCTGTACGTGACGCCGGAACGTTTGGAAACCGAACGATTCCGCAACTTCGCCGTCCGTGTGCCGATCTCGCTCGTCGCCGTCGACGAAGCGCACTGCGTCTCCCAATGGGGGCAGGACTTCCGTTCCTCATATCTTGCATCGGCGAATTCATCGCCGGACTGCCCACACGTCCAACGGTCGCCGCGTTCACCGCCACCGCCACCGAACGCGTGCGCCGCGACATCGTTTCGATTCTGGGCCTGCACACACCGTCCATCACCGTCACCGGTTTCGACCGGCCGAACCTGTATTTCGACGTCATCAGCATGCCACGTAAAGACAAAGCATCCTGGGTGGCGTCCTACATCGCCAGCCATCCGGACGAATCCGGCATCGTCTACTGCGCCACGCGCAAGGAAACGGAAGCGCTCGCCGAATCGCTTAACAGCGCCGTCGCCGAATTGCGTGCCGCAGGGGGTGCGGATGTGTCGGATATCGGCACCATCGCCGTCGCCTACCATGCGGTATGAGCGCCGACACACGAGAGAAGGCGCAACGCGATTTCGTCACCGACCGTGTGCCCGTGGTCGTGGCCACCAACGCGTTCGGCATGGGCATCGACAAATCCAACGTGCGGTTCGTCATCCACCACAACATGCCCGAATCCATCGAAGCGTACTACCAGGAGGCGGGTCGCGCCGGACGAGACGGCGAACCAAGCCGCTGCACGCTGTTGTGGAACGAATCGGACATCGTCACCCGCCGCCGGCTGCTCGATTCGGATTACGAAAACGAACGATTGACTCCCGAAGAGCAGGAGGCCGTACGCGCGTCGAAACGCCGGCTGCTCGACGCGATGGTCGGCTACTGCCGTACCACGGACTGCCTGCACGCGTACATGACCCGGTATTTCGGCGAAACCGCGGGCGCGGCGGCGAAAACGGACGGCAAATGCGTGGGCGGTTGCGCCAACTGCGAGCACACATTCGAAACCATCGACGTCACCGACATCGCCCGAGCCATCAGCCGTTGCGTGCACGATGTGAACCAGCATGTCGCAGCGGTAAAATCGTCAAGGTGCTGCGCGGCTCGAAGGCACAGAATCTAAGCTATCTCAACCCCGAAAGCCTGCCGTCGTTCGGCATGCTCGACGAAGTGCCGGAAGCGCGCATCCGCGACGTGCTGAGCCAGATGGCCACCGACGGCTTCCTGACGATCGCGGAAGGACGCCTGCCGATCGTCGGCTTCGGACCCCGTGCGGCGGAAACGGTCGCACCCGAATTCCATTACGACATCAAGAAGATCAAACGTGCTGACGCCCGTGCGCGTCGAACGCCCGACGTGTCCACTCCCGCTGTCGGATCGTACGTGCCGGATGACGGCGACGAGGCGCTATTCCAGAAGCTGCGTGCGCTGCGACTGGACATCGCGCGCGAACTCGGCAAACCGCCGTACATCGTGTTCTCCGACAAGACGTTGCGTGACATGGTACGGGTCAAGCCGATCACTGACGACCAGTTCCTTGCCGTCAACGGTGTGGGGGAAAGCAAGCTCAAACAGTACGGCGAACGGTTCATGGCCGCGATTCGGGAGGATTCCGGCGACGAGGCTTGAACCGGCCATAACCGACACGCATGGCACGACGGTTGACGTTGAGCCCGCGAACCGTGAATAGTGGAATGTGAACACAACAACGAAAGGACAGAACATGGCGGAAGACAAGCCGGTGGTGGAAAGCTTCCAATTGGACCACACCAAAGTAAAGGCGCCGTATGTGCGCTACATCGATACGGAAACCGGCCCCCACGGCGACGTGATCTCGAACTACGACCTGCGATTGGTGCAGCCGAACGAGAACGCCATTCCGACCGGCGGACTGCACACCATCGAACACACCATCGCGGTGCTGCTGCGCGAACGCATCCCCGGTTACATCGACTGCTCGCCGTTTGGATGCCGCACAGGCTTCCACCTGCTGACGTGGGGCGAGCATTCCACCGAGGATGTGGCTCGCGCATTGAAGGAATCGTTGGAATTCATCGCCTACGAGGCACATGGGACGACGTGCCGGCAACCACCATCGAAAGCTGCGGCAACTACCGCGACCACAGCCTGTTCACCGCCAAGGAATGGTGCAAGGACATCCTCGCCAAGGGCATCAGCTCCGACCCGTTCGAACGCCGCCTTGTGTGAGCGTTACCATGCCTGTGCGGTGGGCGTGGTAGTTTGGACGGCTGGAATGCTTGAGAGAGGTACACAGTCGAATTGAGGTGAAAGGGTTGAGCGAAACCACTTCCGAACGTCGGTTCCGTCGTGCCACCATGGATGATCTGCCTGTCATGCTGAAAATCTACCAGCATGCGCGTGAGCTTATGGCGGCCAACGGGAATCCCACGCAATGGGGAAACACGTTCCCACGTGAGGAAGTGATCCTTGACGACATTCGCCAGCAGCGCACCATGCTGCTGGTGGACGAGGCTGACGGCAAGGAGCGTGTGCTCGCCCAGTTCGCCCTGTGCACGGGCGAGGATCCCACCTACGCGCATATCGACGGCGCCTGGCTGGACGACGACTCGTATGTGACCATCCACCGCATCGCCTCGTCGGGAATCGTCAAAGGCGCGGCCAAGGACTGCATCAACTGGTGCATCGAACATTACGGCAACGTGCGCGCCGACACGCATCCGAACAACAAGGCCATGCAGCACGTGCTCGAATCGAACGGATTCGCCCGCTGCGGCCTGATCCAACTGCTTGACCGCCCCACCGATACCACGCGTATCGCCTACCAGCGTCACGAATGGTGATTGCGCATACATAGAAACATAGAAAAAAGGACGTCTCCCGTAAAACTGCGGGAGACGTCCTTTTCCATATGAAGGGATGATTAGAACAGTCCCGGCTCGTTAAGCTGAGAATGCTTGCGGCTGTACGTGAAATACACGACCAGTCCAAGCGCGAACCACACGGCGAAACGCACCCACGTCTCCCAATTCAAACCGAAGATCAGAATCAGGCAGAAGATGATGGCGCAGATTGGCGTGAACGGCACGCCCGGCGCACGGAAGCCACGATGCGCGTCCGGCTGGGTCTTGCGCATCCACAGGATGCCGGCCGACACGATGATGAACGCGGACAGCGTACCGATGTTCACCAGCTCGAACAGCACGTTGATGTTGATGAAACCGCCGGCGATGGCCGTCAGAATGCCGAAGAACCACGTGCCCTTGAACGGTGTGCGGTACTTCGGATGCACTTCGCCGAAGAACTTCGGGAACAGTCCGTCGCGGCTCATCGCATAGCAGATGCGGGACTGGCCGTACAGCTGCACCAGCATGACGGTGGTCATGCCGATCAACGCGCCGAGGTTCACGATGAACGCCAGCCAGTTGAGACCGGTCTCGAGAATCACGCCCGCCACCGGAGCGTCGATGAACTTCGCGAACTCCTTGTACGGCACCACGCCGGTCATGATGAGCGTCATGATGATGTACAGCACGGTGGACACGGCCAGCGAGATCAGGATGCCGCGCGGCAGCGTCTTGTTCGGATTGATGGTCTCCTCGGCGGAGGAGGAGACGGCGTCGAAGCCGATGAAGCTGAAGAACACGATCGACGCGGCCGGCACGATGCCGTACGGCTGCGTCGAACCCGGCTGGAACGTGTAGATGCCATACGGGGAGAACGGTTTCCAGTTGGCGGGATTGATGTACCAGACGGTGCACACGATGAACAGCACGATGATGGCCAGCTTGATCATCACCATGATGTCGTTGGTCTTCTTCGTCTGGTTGATGCCGATGGACAGCACCCACGTGATGATAAGCACGATTACGAAGCCGGGCAGATTGAAATACGTGGTGACTCCCGGCGTGGTGCCGTATGCGGCGGTCAGTTCGACCGGCAGATGCAGGCCGAAGCCTTCCAACAGCTTGTTGAAATAGCCCGACCAGCCGGCGGACACGGTGGCCGCCTGCAACGCGTACTCCAGAATCAGATCCCAGCCGATCACGAAGGCGATCAACTCGCCGAACGCCAGATACGCGTACGAATAGGCGGAGCCGGAAACCGGTGCCATCGCGGCGAACTCCGCATAGCACAAGCCTGCGAAGCCGCAGCAGATCGCGGCAAGTAGGAAGGACACGCATAATGCGGGTCCCGCGGTGAGCGCGCCTTTGCCGGTGAGCACGAAGATGCCGGTGCCGATGATGGCGCCGATGCCCAGCATGGTCAGGTCGAAGGTTTTCAGTGTTCGCTTCAGCGGAGTCGATTCGGAGACAAGTTGGTCCACCGACTTCTTGCGAAATAGATCCATGGTCGTCAGATTCCCTGTGATTGTTTCAAAAATGGGCTGGACCGGACGGATTTCCGGGACTCTGGCACGCCTTAACGCCAGAAATCAGAAAGGCCGCGGCGATATGCGCAACAGCCTTGTGTATGGAAAGTGTAAAAAACACTGCCGGACAAAATCGTGAAAACATCGTGAATCGTCTCACCATATGTCCCTGATGTTCCATACCTGTCACATAGCGGCGCGACAATGGGAGCCATGACTTTGAGCGCAACACGTGAATGGGATTTCTCCTCCGAACAAGGCAAAGCGAACTACAAGGCCGCCCAGCGGCGGTATCCGGCGCAGGCCATCGTCGACCTCGCCGCACTGCGCGACAACATGCGCCATCTGGTGAGTGTCGTCGCGGACCGCATTCCGGCACCGCCGTCATGGGCATCGTCAAAGCCGA
>ENA-OQHA01000839-OQHA01000839.1-human-gut-metagenome-genome-assembly--contig:-NODE-839-length-13926-cov-2.634974_pt1 | contig 13926 bp, 24 predicted proteins | sample MGYA00242558_ERZ504707 | MGnify/ENA primary metagenome ERZ504707 (study PRJEB26092, sample SAMD00036197) | human gut metagenome | host: Homo sapiens | study: EMG produced TPA metagenomics assembly of... | reverse complement strand
TAAGTTACTATAACATTTAATCTGTTTTAACAATTTATTTCCATCATATCCGACATAAAATACTTGTGTTCCTCTTTCATTAAACAATTCAATATTTTTAGTATTTGCAAAAATGCTCTATTGCAGCTATGTCAATCTTAATGCTTCTATCAAAATTATTTGTTATCACATTCTTAACAAGTCCGTAAACACCACCCATATTTAAATCATCGACGTTAACTTCTAAAACCATTTTATTATTCATTATGAATGAATCAACCTCTCAAATCTGTTCTTTCTGCCTATTAATACTGATTTCACTCTTGCTTTTCGTGCTCCTAAAAATCAGCCTTTATACTATCTCCAATATGTATCATTTCATAAGCATTTATTTTTTTATCTTGTATTACCTTTTTAAAAAGTATTCCTGAAATCTTATTTACCCCATATTCGTTTGAAACATATATCTTTTCGTAATCTAATATATTACAAGCTTTCAACATTTTCTGAATCACCTCAGAAGGCAGATACATATCTGAAATTATTAATATATGTTTTTCTTTTTCACACATGCTTGATATAACGGTGCTATATTTTCTTTTCTATGGCAATGTTTTATTTCTTGCTGTATTTCTTCTTTTCTTAATTGCTCTATTACATCCTCTTCATATAATCCTCTTAATTTTTCATATATTTGATCTAATGTAATTTCCTTATGATTATTCTCTTCTCTTGCTTCAAATTCTGCTTTCTTTCTTAAAATACGAAATTTTTCAGCGTTCTCTTTTCCAAGAATACATTTTCCAACCAAAACAAATATATCTGATGGTCTATTTACATCTCTTTCAATTAATGTATCAAATACATCAAAACTAACGTATTGATAATGACGTATTATATATCTATATACTAATTTATTCATCTCCGAATCCAACTGTAAATATAGAAATATGGAAATGGTATTTTAAAAACTGATTTCATAAAGCCAGTTTTCCAAACACTATTGCTTAATGCTCGTAACAATTCCTTAGGTTTATATTCCAGTAATCCTTTCTGACTAACATAATATTCCTTTATTCCATCCGTATTATAAAAAATGAAAACAATTCTACATCTTTTAACGATGGATATTTTCCAAATTTAATCAATGGCATAGCTAACTCGATATTATTACTTATATCGATATTATTATTTTTGATTTTTTTATAAATTTATAGCTTCCTTTTTGCCATTCTCTAATACAGCGAACACAATCCACCTTATCAAAATACTCATACGTGTTACATACAGGAATAATTCTATCTTCTCTTTCTGTATAGCCATATGTTGATCCTTCTGTACTTTGAAAAAGCTTTTCAAAGAACCCCAAAAAAACAAAGCAAACTTTTTCTCAATTTAGGATTTTGACTATTGTATATATATCCATCAACACTTCCACTTAGTAAAACATTTGGCATAATTCCAACATAATATCCATGCATGTTTACATTCAACTCGTTTAACGAGCAGAATTTTTCAAGATAATATTGCATTGAACCATGCCATCCGATATCTACAATTGCACAATCCCCATAAAAGTTGATTTGATTCAAATATTTTAATAAATATTCTTTTTGTTTTCTTGATTTTTGTTTTATTTCTTTTTCCAGTCTTTTATAAATATTTTTTATCTCAACATTTTTATCTAAGGTTGTATATTGAAATTCCTTCAAAAGATTCCATTTATTTTCACGTGCAATCTCTTCTCTTTCTTCTTTTGAATATCCATAATATTCTAATATTTTTCCCAAGGAAATATATTTTTCTATACTTAAATATTGTATTGATTCTTTATAGTCATCACATTTATACAGCAACGCTTGTCGTATACTTTTTCTTGAAAAATATACATATTCTATTTCAATATCATCAGGTGCAAAAATCTCATATTGACTTTTGCATCATATATCCATCTTCTTGAAAAAAAATACACTTTCTTTATTTTTTCATCTTGTAGTTTTGAATATAGCCATTTTGTAAATCCTAAAAGAAATGGACCGAAATATTTCCATCCAAACTGATAATATGAAGATTCTTTTTTATTGATGGATCATTCAACACTTTATTAATATCATCATTTTAATAGTATTTCTCATCAAAAGCTACCCTCGTACCTCTTCCCAGCAAATTTAGCCTTAATAAAAGCACTTCCCTTTTTCCACCAATTAATCTTTTCCATATGCTGGTAAGGCAACTCTTTAATCTCATTTTTCTTAATTTTCCCAAGTTTAATCTCACCATCAAGCCACACATTAAATATTATCTCGCTTACTCTTCCATAAAATCGCCCCTGAAATGCTGATAATTCCTGTGGATCGATGCGTTTTCTAACTCGAAGAGAATATCAAATAACCATTCACAATAATCATTCAGATATCTTTTTGCATGATCATCATATTGAACATATATCCGTAAGTGTGTTTTACAACTTCATCATAACTTTTCAGATAGTCGGGATATTTTTCAGCGATTATCTCTCTGGTGATATCTAATTGAGATGCATAATGTGTATGTTCATAATGGGAATATAAGGTTTCTATATAATACTTTCTTTTTTTAGGTACAAAAAATTTTATATTTTTCCAACATTGGGCGCAACTCATTATACGTAAGAACACCTTCAATGGTGCCTTGGTTTTCTTTCCAAAATGGCGTCTGTAATGTGCCAATCCTGTATAATCCGTGTCAAGATTTTTTCCACGCCCAATATAAGCCTGTAAGCTCACAATACGCAGCGTTTTTGTTTGAAATGTTTTCTCCTGTATTATCTTTTTGATACCCTAAATCCAGCGGATTTCCATTCTGATCTGTTTTTCCCTCTGCACCAACATGCAGTGGAAGATACATTGCATCTTGAGGCATTTCATATTTTTTATGTGTTGCTACTATAATTTTTACTGTAGGCGTATTCTTCGTCATTTCAATATTTCCTTACATGCTTTCTCTCTTTTTTCTATTCATCCTCCATATGCAAGTTTTTATTTTTCATAACTTCGAATACACTCCCCAACTCAAAAGCCGGCACATTCTTCGCCGTGCCCATCCCTTCTTCAGGCGCACACACGACAGGCGGTATTCAACCCGACGGTGTTTATCACTGATATACACCGTGTTTTGCTTTCGCTTTCTTTTTGTCAGCACGGCAAAGCCGATGCACTGACTTTATGACATCTGTTTTCTGACATGCCATAAGGTCAATCCACCTGCTCGCTTTTCATACTGATATTCTGTTTCCTTTGTTCTTCCCTTCATGCTCTGCGTCCAAACTGTGTCAGGCACTTTTTCCCGAGATTTCTCACAGCATTCAGATACCGATTCGTCTGGTGTCCGTTGGCACAGCAGCATAGTTCTGTTCTGGTGTCAGTCCGAATGATTTCTGCACCACACTTTGCACAAATTTTGCTGATGCCGGTGGCGTGGACTTCGATAACAATGATTCCGTTTTTCCAGGCTTTGTAGTCCAGGTACTGGCGAATCCTGGTGCTTAAGTGGAGCGGGCCCCAGTTTCCTGAGCCTTTCATGACGTTTCTGGAATATTCCTGGTTATAACGTGGAAGTACGATCACAGAAACGTCCTGCTCTACAGCAAAACGTAAGATCTGGCTTGTGACCTGGTGTCCATAGTGTTCAGAAAGATGTTTCAGATGCATCCAGTATTTCTGATCTACTCTGCCTGTCTGTCTGCCTCCGGTTGCTTCCTGAGACTTCTGGATCTTTTCCAGAAGCTTTCTGCAATGGTGGCTGTATTCCTTTCCGCCTTTCCAGAACTTCACTGCGATTTCCTGACCGGTTCCGTCCAGAACAACGCCTGCTGCAAAGGCATCACTGTTTGTAAACTGAATACAGAGTATCCTGCATCCTGCCTGCATCCTCTGACGTACTGTTGCTGTATTTTCATTGTTCTGACGTACTGGAACATGCAGCATGTCATATTTGTATTCAAAAACTACGGATGGTGACATGAGTCTGGCATTTTCCGGAAAGTCTCTGCCTGACAGCCGGCAATGCATCCAGGTCCATGTGTCTCCTGTCCAAACACGCAGTGTGATCTCTTTAGCGGAAAAATCCTGATACATTCCTTTGTAATAGGTAACTGCTGCATTTAGTTTCTCTGCTCTGCCAATCTTCTCATCCTGGGTAAAACGGCTGAGATAGCTTTTGGCTGAAGCAATTCCCTCATTGGCTGCTGCTCTTCGAAAATACAGCGGAACCTTTTGCCAGGGGAGGGGATCTGATGGTATGCGTCCGCCTCGTCCCGGAATGCTCATGATCTCCAGCTCGCGTAAAGTCTGCTGGCTTCCCAGTTCCCAGAGATCCGTATGATCCAGAAGCAGGTTGTAATAAAATTCAGCGATCCGGTTATAAAATTCCTGCGTGGTCCGCAGCCATTCCGGATGTCTGCACCAGAGATGCAGTCGCCAGGTTGTGATGCTGTAGCCGCTTTTTCCGGTGTTTTCTTTTTTGCCGGTTTCCGGTTCTTTCATTTTGGTTCTCCGTTTTTTTGCAAAGAAAAATCATTATAATATAACTTATCTAAATTATTATTTCCTGTCGCTTATCATTTCCATAAGCGACAAAGAAGCCGGAACCCCGTATGAATACGGACTTCCGGCCTTGCTTTGACCATAATTCTGACTGCTAATAGCTCAGCTTTTCCATGCACTTCTGCTTTTGTTTTATACTGCTGTGCACATAAATATCCATGGTGATCTTGACGGACGAATGTCCGAGAATTTCAGAAAGTGTCTTGCTGTCAAATCCCATCTCTGTACATCTGGTGGCAAATGCATGCCTGAGAGAATGGATGTTGATGCTGGGGATTTCGCATTGCTGAAGAACCCGCTGGAATTTTCGCTGGATATTTCTGGGTTCCATGCATTTACGATTCGTACTCGTCAGCAGGTATGAATCAGGTTCAGCAGCAATCCGTTCCATTTTTTCAATAAAAAATCAGGGATTGGAATATCCCTGATGGATGAGACTGATTTAGGAGGACCTATCATTAAAACGGTTTTGGGTTCGTCATCAGATTCACCAGAATAATCAAGATTTTTTATTCGTGAGATCGTTCGTCTTATATGTAGCAGTTTTTCATCAAAATCAATATCTTCCCAGCGAATGCCGCTGAGCTCTCCAACACGGATCCCTGTATAAATACATAACAGGATGCCGATGGAAAACTCAGAATCCTCAGCGGAGAGAGTCGTGATCAGTTTTGTAAGATTTTCAGAAGAAATAAGCTCGAAAGGACTGGTATTTATTTTGGGATACCGAAATTCCAGCTGTGAAAGATTCAGATACCCCTGTTTTTCACCATAGCGTAAAATACTGTGGAACAGGATCAGAAGATTTTTGATGGTACGTGGCGAAAGCCCTTGCTGTTTCAGCTTTTCAGAGAAGGCATATACGGAAGCAGAAGAGATGTATTTCAACGGCATATCACCAAATTCCGGAAGGATATGTGTATCAAGAAGTGTTTCGTAGCAGGCATAGGTGCTGAGCTTTACAGCATAACGCATGGATAACATCCATTCTTCACTGAGGTTTCGAAATACATAACACTTTCCCGGAGAGTTTTGAAGATTATTCTGACATAAAACAGCCAGCTTTTTCTTTTTTACAGCCTCGTATGTACGACCATACAGATATCCGTACTGGATCCGTCCATTCTGGTCACGACATTTTTCATAACGCGCCTCCCATCTTCCGTCTTTCCTTTTTCTGATATTTTCCCCTTTTCTAGGCATAATCGTAGTCTCCTTTTCGCACTATTATAGCAAAAGTCTGACCATTTTTGTGACCACTAATAAGCGAAAAAAAGGAAAATTTGTCGTATATAAAAAAATCAACCGAAAAAAAACTGCATTTTTGGTCGAAAGTGGTGCATTTTTCGCATCTTGACAGCGACAGGGTGCAATGCTATCATTGATTAAGATTCAAAAACTATGCAATTTGAGAGAAAATCACCTGTCGCTTATGGAAATGATAAGCGACTTTTTTACCCTCAAAAAAAACAACACGCAGACATCCCTCCGGGGCTGTCTGCCGTGTTTTATATCGCTTTTATGTTTTTATGTAATTAAGCTTTCTATTCCTTAAGCCTCATATCCATTAGGGTTCTGGCTCTGCCATCTCCAGGAGTCTGCACACATCTCGCGGATTCCGTTCTCTGCCTTCCAGCCCAGCTCTTTCTCCGCTTTGGTTGCATCGGAGTAGCAGGTTGCGATGTCGCCTGGGCGGCGTGGTTTGATCACATATGGGATCTTGACGCCGGTAGCTGCCTCAAAGTTCTTAACGATATCAAGAACACTGTAGCCTTTTCCGGTTCCAAGGTTGTAGATGCTTAATCCGGAATTGTCTTCCAGCTTCTTAAGGGCTTTTACATGGCCCTTGGCAAGGTCTACTACGTGGATGTAGTCACGGACACCTGTTCCATCCGGTGTATCGTAATCGTTTCCGAATACGCCAAGCTCTTTCAGCTTGCCTACTGCTACCTGTGTGATATATGGCATCAGGTTGTTCGGGATACCATTGGATTCTCACCGATGGTTCCGCTCTTATGAGCACCGATCGGGTTGAAGTAACGAAGAAGAACTACGTTCACTCCGGGTCTGCCTTCTGGATGTCTGTAAGGATCTGCTCCAGCATGGATTTGGTCCAGCCATATGGGTTGGTACACTGTCCCTTCGGGCACTCCTCGGTGATCGGGATCATTGCCGGATCTCCGTATACGGTTGCTGAGGAAGAGAAAATAATATTTTTAACATTATGTTTTCTCATCACGTCTACAAGAGTAAGGGTTCCTGCGATATTGTTCTCATAATACTCCCACGGCTTGGCGAACAGATTCACCAACTGCTTTCAGTCCTGCAAAATGAATACAGGAGTCGATCTCTTCTTTGTCAAAAACTTCATTTAATGCTTCGCGGTCCAGGATATCTGCTTTATAGAATTTCACCGGTTTGCCTGTGATCTTGGATACTCTGTCCAGAGCCTTCTCACTGGAATTGCATAAATTGTCAACTACTACAACATCATATCCTGCGCTCTGCAGCTCTACAACGGTATGACTTCCAATGTATCCTGCTCCGCCTGTTACTAAAATTGCCATAGTTTTTCTCCTCCTCTATTGGATCTAACTGTTCCTGTTTATTTTAGCACTGTTCCTTTGTTTCCACAATAGCAGAAAACCAGGTTTACTACTTAATCCCAGAGTCCCTGCGGATAAAGTCCCTGATCCTTCAGATTCTGGATCGCGGCTACCACTACCGGTTTATCCTCTTTATAGGTCACTCCGTACCACTTATCCTGTGTGGTAAGGACCTGACTGCTGCCTTTTTTTCCTGGAGGAGCTCGTCAACTACAAACGGAAGGAAATATTCGCATTTCAGAGGATTTTCCGGGATGCTCTTTTCGAGGAATTACCGGGAAGCGTTTTACCAGCTCTTTCATAAATTCCACCGGTGAAGCCCCACATATTCATGGATACCGGAGTCTCTCCCGGGAGACTTGTCCAGGTTTTTCCATCGTCCTCTGTGTAGGCTGCTCCGCCGTCACGTTTCTCAATGTGTGTTCGCTCATTGATATCTGCAAGATATCCATTTTCATCTGTCTCACAGACACCTCTGGAAACGTAGCCGTTGTCTGTCAGGGTATTCTCAAGACGGTAGCCTACCATCATATACTGGGCAGGTACGGTGTCCTCCTGGGCCTGGATCAGGAAATCATACGCCATCTTAAAGGCATGGGTTCCATAATAATCATCTGCATTGATCACTACAAACGGTCCGTCGATCTCTCCGGCACAGCTTAATACCGCATGTCCGGTTCCCCATGGCTTCACACGTCCTTCCGGAACCTGGAAGCCTTCCGGGATGTTGTTGAGATCCTGATGCACATAAACGATCTCCACCTTGTCACTTAAGCGGTCGCCGATGGCATCGCGGAAATCCTGTTCATTCTCTTTTTTTATGATGAATATCACTTTCTTAAAGCCTGCACGTACGGCATCATAAATGGAAAATCCATGATGATATGACCTTCCTGATCTACAGGATCGATCTGTTTCAGTCCGCCGTAGCGGCTTCCCATTCCTGCTGCCATTACTACCAGAACCGGCTCTTTCATAATCTTATTCCTCCTGATTTTTAGAAATACAGGGATTTTTTCCCATACATAGTTTAAGCCGGTCAGATTCTCATCCGACCGGCCTTTGAACCTTTTTTTATTATACTACACTTCACCGTGAAATCCTACTGATTATTTTCAGTTTATTTTCGGTCAGAAGTATTCTCCGGGAAAACGATCTCCATCCTGGTTCCAACTCCCTGTTCACTTTCCACGTTGATCTGTGCATGATGAAGCGTTGCTCCATGTTTCACAATGGAAAGACCCAGACCTGTTCCGCCGGTCTGTCTGGAATGGCTTTTGTCTACCCGGTAAAAGCGCTCAAAGATCCTTCCCTGTTCACTTTTCGGGATTCCGATCCCGTCATCTGCCACACAGTAGAACGGATGCCCTTTCCGGTTGCCTACCATGATCCGCACATGACCATTCTGTTCTGTATAGCGAACTGCATTGTCTGCAATATTAAAAAGCATCTCATAGAGTACATGGCGGACGCCTGGATCTTCTCTGTACTTCCGGCAAGTTCAAGAGAAATATTTTTCTTTCCGGCAGGATGTCTGAGATTATTTCTTACATCTTCTGCAAGCTCATAAAGATCCACCTCTTCAAAAGGAACCTCACTGTTGCTTTCATCCAGTCTGGAAAGCTGGATGATATCCGCTACCAGATTGGAAAGTCTTATTGATTCATGGTAGATCCTTCCGGAAAATTCCTGTATATGATCTGCCGGAACCATGCCGTTCATCATAAGCTCCGCATAACCGGAAATGGACATCAGCGGAGTCTTCAGCTCATGGGAAACATTTGCAGAAAATTCCTTCCGGATCTCCTCTGCCTCCTTCAGTTCTTTTACCTGCTGCCGGATCTGCCGGTTCTGTTCATCCACCCGCACAAGAAGGGGACGCAGCTCCTCATAGCACACATTGTTCAGCGGATGCTCCAGATCCAGATCGTTGACCGGACGGATCAGCTCTCTGGTCTGTCTCTGTGCAAAAACAAACTCCAGGATCAGTACCAGGAGCATCAGAAGTCCCAGCACAGCAAGACTTGAGATCCATGTGGAATATATAGAGTCTACGGTTTTTCCTACCCGGAGCACGTTTCCGTCATCCAGCTTCACCGCATAATAAAAGGTCTTTTTTGCAAAGGTTTCTGAATAACGGATACTTTCGCTTTTTCCATTTTTTTCTGCCTGTATAAATTCCGGACGATCACTGTGATTTGCCAGTTTTTCGGAGAGGCCTCAGAATCGTAGAGAACGGTTCCGTCTTTACGGATGAGAGTCACACGACTTGATGATACTGTCTGAAGCTTTTTTGTGAGAAAGGAATCTCCATACTCATCCATGGCAAGGCAGATATACTGCGCTTCCTCACGGACTCCACGCTGCATGTATGTGTTTAATTTATTGTAGGTGACCACACTTGCTGCCAGAAACGTGACAAGAACAGCAAAAATGATCATAATGCTTGTATGATGCAGAATTTTCTTTTTCATACATGATCTCCGATCCGGTATCCCACGCCACGCACTGTCTCAATCAGATTTCCGGCTTCCCCCAGCTTTTGTCGGAGAGTCCGTACATGAACATCTACAGTCCTTGTTTCTCCGTCAAAATCATAGCCCCACACATGGCACAGGATCTGGTTTCTGGACATGACCAGTCCTTTGTTCTCCATAAGATATTCCAAAAGCTCGAATTCCTTTCTGGTCAGCTCCTTCACCTCACCCTGATAGCTGACTTCGTGACGGGACACATTGACACGAAGACCCTTACAGTGCAGCTCCCTCTCTTCGCTCTGCCTTGCGCAGCGCCGAAGGACCGCTTTAACCCTGCTACAAATTCCATCATCCCGAAGGCTTGGTGATGTAATCATCTGCGCCGCCCTCCAGACCTTTTACCTTGTCAAACTCCGCTTCTTTGGCTGTGACCATGATCACCGGGATATCCCGGGTCCTGGTATCACTTTTCAGTCGTTTCAAAATATTATACCCATCTTCACCCGGGAGCATGATATCCAGCAGGATCAGTTCCGGCATATTTTTTTCATGGCTGTGTCAAGTTCTGCCCCGGTTTCAAAACCTTCTGCCTCAAAGCCTGTTGTCTCCAGGGTATAGACAAGAAGCTCTCTGATATTTCTCTCATCTTCCACACAGTAGATCATTCTATATCCTCTCTGTTCGTTTTTTGCCGTTGGCACTTCATAATCGTCTGGTCTTTTTTGTTCCATGCCTTCAGTATAACTGCTTTCTTTTTACTGCACAAGCCCTGGCCGTCTGCTGATACAGATAACCAGGGCATAGCATTATTTCGATATCTTTTTATTGGCTGCCTGCCGCTGCCATCTGGACTGCCGCCGGCTCATCCTTTATTTCCGGAAGCTGATACTGACTCCGGATCACCTCCAGCGCACGGTAGAAGGTTTCGTCCGGCCCATGTTTGATCTGCTTCAGGTGCTGATGTGTATCAAAAGCATCTTCATGAACCTGTGTCACACAAACACCAATATTGGAACAGTGATCTGCCACACGCTCCAGCTGGTAGTCACATCGGACAGGATGAATCCCATTTCAATGGTACATTCTCCGGCGCGAAGTCTCTGGATATGCCGGTACTTCAGTTCCTTGCTGAGTTCATCGATCACTTCCTCCAGTGGCTCGATCTCTCTCGCAAGCTGCACATCCTGATTTTCGTAAACCTTGTAAGCAATATCTACAATGTCTTCCACCGCATGCTCCATGACACGTAACTCTTCCAGCGCCTTATCCGAAAACTTCAGGCCTTTTTCATAAAGCTCCTGTGCGGATTCCATGATGTTCACACCGTGATCGGAAATCCTCTCGAAATCACCGATACAGTGGAGCATGATGGAAACACTGTGACTGTCATGAACGGAAAGATCCTTCTGGTTCAGTTTTACAAGATAGGTTCCAAGTTCATCCTCATAACGGTCTACCTTTTTCTCTGCTTCTTCCACCAGTGCCTTTCCTTCTGCGCTGAAATTCTTCAGAAGGTCCAGGGCGGTAAACAGAGTTCTATGAGAATCCTCTGCCATTTTTTTCGCTGCATTCCTGCTCTGCTCAACTGCAAATGCAGGTTTCTCCAGAAAACGGCTTTCCAGGATCATGAAATCTGGATCTGCTGCCACCTTCTCCTCCTCTTCCTTCCTGTCGCGGATAGTAAGACAGGCAAGCTTCTCCAGAGCCTTTCCAAACGGAAGAAGAACAAGAGTTGCCGTGATATTGAAGGCACTGTGCAGGATCGCGATCCCGGCCGGAGTCGCTGCCTGTGCCATAAATGAAAAATGTACTGCTGCATTTATCGCATAAAATACTGCCATGAACAGCATGGTTCCGATCAGATTGAAATACAGATGGACCATAGCCGCACGTTTTGCGTTTTTGCTGGCTCCGATGGCTGAAAGGATCGCGGTGATACAGGTACCGATATTCTGTCCCATGATAATAGGAAGTGCTGCACTGAACGGTACCATTCCGGTAAGGCACAGTGCCTGGAGGATACCAACCGATGCGGAGGACGACTGGATGATCGCTGTCAGCACTGCTCCGGCCACAACTCCAAGGATCGGATTGGAGAATTTCACCAGCATTCCGGTAAACTCCGGTACCTCTGCAAGAGGTTCCACAGCTCCGCTCATGGCATTCATTCCATACATCAGGATCGCAAAGCCTACAAAGATCGCTCCCACGTCCTTTTTCTTCTGGCTTTTTGTAAACATGATCAGAACCACGCCGATCAGTGCCAGTATCGGTGAAAATGACGTCGGCTTAAAAAGCTGGATAATAAAGTTATCACTCTGGATACCTGTAAGACTTAAGATCCATGAGGTTACGGTAGTACCGATATTGGCACCCATGATGATTCCCACAACCTGGGACAGCTTCATGATTCCCGAGTTTACAAAACCAACGACCATAACGGTAGTTGCCGAGGATGACTGGATCACTGCAGTCACACCCAGTCCAAGAAGAACGGCTCTGATGGGATTGGAGGTAAGTGTCTCCAGGATCCGCTCAAGCTTTCCGCCTGCAACCTTCGCAAGCCCGTCTCCCATTAAGTTCATTCCATAAAGGAAAATAGCAAGTCCGCCAAGCAATGCCAGTACGCTGAAAAAGTCCATAATACTCTCCTTCACTTTCTCTTTTTGATATGTTTGATTTCCTTTGTTCTCATTTCAACGATTTTCATAATAGCGGCCTATTGTAAAATTTTCCCCACTGGAATGTAAAATCTGTGTAAAAAAAATAAAACAGAGGATCCTGTTACGGGAAACCGATTTCCCGTCAGGATCTCTCTGTCCTATATATCGTACAGTGGTTTTTATCCTTATGATGTGTTTTGTGCTGCGGATATTCTCATTCCGCTGAGCTGCATGCTCATGAGCAGAGCTGCCCTGCGATCTGTGATCAGAATCCGCGGATCTCCTCATCCTCAGATCCGGTCTTGTCGATGGATTTTATTACAAGGTAATAGCTGTAATCATCATTGACCTTTACTTCCACCCGGTCTCCTACACGATGACCGCGCAGTGCCTTGCCGATAGGCGATTCAATACTGATACGGTTTTCCATGGAATTTCCACGGATGGAAGTAACCAGCTTGTACTTCTCCACCTCATTATCTTCTTCAAAAAGAACTTCCACGATATCGTCCATTCCCACTTCGTCTGATCTGGAAGCATCGGATACAATGGAAGCAGTCTTCAGCATCCTCTCCAGATAACGGATGCGGCTCTCATTCTGATTCTTATGCTTCTTGGCTGCATAATACTCAAAGTTCTCACTTAAGTCTCCCTGGCACGTGCCTCCTTGACCGCCTCAATGGCTTCCTTACGTACTACCAGTTTACGGTGTTCGATCTCCTGCTCTATTTTTTCAACATCCTTGCGGGTAAGCTGTTCTCTCATTTCTCTGGCATCTCCTTTTCTTTATAACATTCAGACTGATCCTGGATCTGTTCTCCACTTCCTGTGAAGCTTCTGTCACAGATACAGGATTTCTGGAAGGTTACCGGAAATACCATAGCAGATACGCTCTGCTTTGTCAAACAGCGCATACCTGTTCTTCGGCTTCCTCCTGCTGGTGTACTCGCTGTTCAATATAATCTGCCATATGTTCTTTGGGGATATCCAGTAACATGGAAAATTCAGAATAGAGATGATCCTCTGCAAGCTTCAGATACCGCTCGTCTGTAGCGGTTGTTTTTTGCCATGAGATAATCTGGCCTGTTTTCTGACGTAGATCGTCTTGATGATCCGAAGAAGATCTCTGCATTCACAGGTACGGATGCATTTCTTGTAGCTATCCTCCCGGAATTTCTCATTCTCAATACTCAGTGTCTCAATGGATGGGATCTCATCGATAAGCCTCTCCGCTTCTTCCCTCGTAATGATTCCGCGAAGCACCTGCTTTCCACCTTCCACCGGTGTAAATATCTTCCCATCTGTTTCTCCTCCGGGCCTCAGTACATAATAAAGCTTCTCGCCGGAGGAACCATCCACCCTCATTGTGGTAACTCCTGTTACCTGGCAGATGCCGGTACGACCATACACAACATATTCGCCTGTTTCAAACATTTTTCCACTTCCTTTCATTTTTTTACTTTTCTTTTGTTATCCTGGCGCTTATTGTGCTCTAATGAAAGCTCCCTGCCAGGTTATATATCCAGACAAGGAGCTTCTCACTGAGGATTCTATCCTTATTTTACTACTTTTCCCATTTATTTGCAAAAGAATTCAAAAAGTTTTTTTTATTTTTGTG
>ENA-OQHA01000838-OQHA01000838.1-human-gut-metagenome-genome-assembly--contig:-NODE-838-length-13944-cov-4.476297_pt1 | contig 13944 bp, 19 predicted proteins | sample MGYA00242558_ERZ504707 | MGnify/ENA primary metagenome ERZ504707 (study PRJEB26092, sample SAMD00036197) | human gut metagenome | host: Homo sapiens | study: EMG produced TPA metagenomics assembly of... | reverse complement strand
GTTGCTGGCCGCAGCCACTACGCCGGCGCGGGCGGCGGTCACCTGAGTGAAGACTTCAGACTCGTGGGATGCGTACCCCTTGACGGTATTCACCAGGTTCGGGATGAGGTCGGCGCGCTGCTTCAACTGCACGTCGATTTGCGCCCAACCGTTCTTCACACGGTTCTTCAGCGTCACCAGGTTGTTATAGCGCTGACGCCCCAACCAATCAAGACAACGATAATAACGACAACGACAATGCCGACGATCAGACCAGTACTCACCTATGCTCCTTTGCTGGACCTTGCTGTGACCATTCTTCCACACTCGCACCGTAAACAGAAGATTCATCACAGAGTATTCATCGTGCGGACTTGTCTTGTACCGCTTTACCCGCCGTTCTCCCGTCGATCGACCGAAGCGGGAAGTCGCCGCCCAGTCCGACAAAGTATTCCAGCTCGCTCCGTTGCGAGAACGATAATACTCGGCAATACTCGCGTTGAATATGCGAAAGCCCGCCTTGCGGCGGGCTTTGCCGTTTCTCCTACGCACAAATCATTACGCTGCGCGCAGGAAACGATCAGCCGAACCTTCCAGAGATGTAGCGCTCGGCTTCTTCGTTTTGCGGGTTGTTGAACATCGTGATGGTGTCCGCGAAGTACTCGAGGTGACCGGGCTGGCCCACTGCCTTCAGGTTGAAGAAGGCGGTGTAGTCGGCGATACGGGCGGCCTGCTGCATGTTGTGGGTCACGATCACGATGGTGTAGTCGCTCTTGAGCTCGTTGATCAGATCCTCGACAGCCAAGGTCGAAATCGGGTCCAAGGCGGAGCAGGGCTCATCCATGAGCAGCACCTGCGGGTGGACGGCCACGGCGCGGGCGATGCACAGACGCTGCTGCTGGCCACCGGACAGGCCGATGCCAGGGTTGTCAAGACGGTCCTTGACCTCTTCCCAGAGGTTGGCACCGCGCAGAGCCCACTCGACCAGATCGTCGGCGTCGGACTTGGCCAGGTGGTGGTTGTTCAGGCGCACACCGGCCAGCACGTTCTCACGGATGGACATGGTCGGGAACGGGTTCGGTCGCTGGAAGACCATGCCGACGTCGCGGCGCACGGCCACCGGATCCACGTCCTTGTCGTACAGGTTCTTGCCTTCGAGCAGCACCTCGCCCTCGACGTGAGCGCCAGGGATGATCTCGTGCATACGGTCCAAGGTGCGCAGCACGGTGGACTTGCCGCAGCCGGACGGGCCGATGAAGGAGGTGACCTTGTTCGGCTCGATGTTGATGTTCACATCTTCCACGGCCAGAAAGTCGCCGTAGTAGATGTTTTCGTGGTTGACGTCAATACGTTGTCCCATGATGTTTCCTTATATTTCCTTGTGTTCTTAAGGCTTAGGCTTAGCGACTGGCTTAGCGTTCGGTCTTGACGGCGAAGACCTTCGCCACGATTCGGCCAATGAGGTTCAGCAGCAGCACGATGACGATCAGCACGAGAGCCGCAGCCACGCACGTTCCATCGGAATCGTGGTCACGCAGGTGGCGTCGGCGTTGGGCGGGCAGTTCGCGCTGAGCTTCGAGTACTCCTGGTAGACGAACACCGGCAGGGTGGTCATCTGGCCGGAGAACAGGTTCACGTTGGTGCTGGAGATGTAGCCGGCGGTCATCAGCAACGGTGCGGTCTCACCAATCACGCGGGCGATGGCCAGAATGGCACCGGAGACGATGCCCGGCAGAGCGGTGCGCAGCACGATCTTGGTAATCGTGCGCTGCTTGGTAACGCCCAGAGCCAAGGAAGCCTCACGCAAATCGTTCGGCACGATCTTGAGCATTTCCTCGCTGGACTTGACCACGGTGGGCAACATCAGCAGGGAGAGAGCCACGGAGCCTTCGAAACCGTTGATGGTACCGGGGCCCAGCAGAATCGTGAACATCGAGAAGGCGAACAGGCCGGCCACGATGGACGGGATGCCGCTCATCACGTCGACGAGCAGGGAGACCGTGGTGGCGAGCTTGCCGCGGTTCGAGTATTCGACCAGGTACACGGCGCACATCAAACCGATCGGAATGGAGATAACCATAGCGCCAGCGGTGATTTCGAGAGTACCGATGATGGCGTGCAGCACACCGCCGTAACCACCGGACGGGGTCTGGTTACCACCGACCACACCGGTCATGTTGTAGCTCAGGAAGTTCAGGTTCAGGCGCTTGATGCCGTTGACGATAGTGGTCCACAGCAGGGAGATCAGCGGGATGCAGGCGATCACAAACGCCACCGCGATCAGGACCCACATGAAGTGGTCCATGATATTACGGCGCTGGATGGCGGAACGGGTCGGGCGGAAACGATCGAAGTCGATTTCGGGCGCGCCGTCCATCGGAGTCTTTTCAGTGTTCTCAGCAGCAGTCATCACGCAGTCGCTTTCTCGGTAAGCTTACGGGCGATGAAGTTGACCACGAACGTGATCAGGAACAGAATCAGACCGGTTCCGATCAGCGTGGAGACGCCCAGATCGTTGGCTTCAGGGTACTGTGCGGCAATATTCGCGGCGATGGTCTGGTTCTGCGAGGCCTGCAGCAGCTTGATGGAGTAGTTGAGGCCCGGGGACAGGATCATCAACACGGCCATCGTCTCGCCAAGCGCGCGGCCGAGAGCCAGCATGGAGGCGGACACAATACCGGACTTGCCGAAAGGCAGCACGGCCAGACGAATCATCTCCCACTTGGTGGCACCGAGCGCCAGCGCGGCCTCTTCGTGCAGGCGCGGGGTCTGCATGAAGATATCGCGGGACATGGAGGTGATAATCGGCAAAATCATAACGGCGAGCACCACAGCCACGGTGGCGACGGTGCGCGACGGGTTGGCGGCCGGGCCCTCGAACAGTGGAATGAAGCCCAGGTGGTTGGCAACCCAGTTCCAGAACGGGTAGATGGCCGGCACCAGAATCAGGCCGCCCCACAAACCGTAGATAACGGACGGGATGGCAGCCAGCAGATCGACCACATAGCTCAGCGCGGTGGCGAGCTTCTTAGGTGCATAGTGCGAAATGAACAGCGCAATGCCGATGGACACGAAGAAGGCAATCAGCAGTGCCAGCAAAGACACGAGCACAGTACCGAACAACAGCGGGAGCACGTAGCCCCAGAAGCTGCTGGCCTTGCCGCCGGTAAAGCTGGACACGGTGTCGCTGTTGGCGGCCTGATCGCCACCGATGAGTGGCCAGGCGCGGAAAAACAGGAACAGGAACACAGCGGCAAGTACAACCAGGATCAGGATGCCGCAGGCGTATGCCACACCGCGAAACACCTTGTCGGCGGTCTTGCCACCAACTGGCTGCACAGCCGTTTTGTCTTGCGAACTCACGGATTCTCCTTATATAGGGTGGTTATCAAGTATTCAAGTGGTGCGGTTTTCGTCTGTGACGTTGCCAAACCGTTCGGGTCCTGACCCGCTTTAAGCCGCAGCCGTATGGTTTACGACTGCGGCTTAAAGTTGGCGGCGACTGCTCTTACTACTACAGTCTATCGTTCAGTTGTCAGGTCCAGTCCACACGACCTTGCGGGCCGACGTCATCACTTGGTCTTGATGGCCTCGATGGACTTGGTGATCTCGGACTTCAGGGAGGAGGGCAGCGGAGCGGTGCCGGCGGCATCCTGAGCGGCCTTCTGGCCCTCGTCGGAGGTCACGTAGGTCAGCCAAGCCTTGGCGAACTCAGCCTGCTTGGTGTCCTTGTAGGCCGGGCAGACGATGTCGTAGGAGACCAGGACAATCGGGTAAGCGCCCTCGGCCTCGGTGGCGTGGTTGATCTTGATGACGATGCGGTTGTCACCCTTAACGGTGTCGTCCTGCTTGGAATCCCCAATGACCTTGGAGCCGGCCTCGGCGGAAATCTCGTTGTACTTGTCGCCGACCTTGACGGCCACGGTGCCCAGGTCGCCGACCTGGGAGAAGTCAGCGTAGCCGATGGTGCCGTCGGCCTGCTTGACGGTGGAGATCACGCCGGAAGTGCCCTTGGCACCCTGCCAACCTCGTTCGGCCAGTTCTCGGAGAGGTCGTAGGTCCAGTTGTCAGGGGTGACGTCCTTGAAGTAGGAGACGAAGTTCTGGGTGGTGCCGGACTTATCGGAGCGGTGCACCACGGTGATGGCGGTGTCGGGCAGCTTCAGGTCCTTGTTCTGATCGGCGATGGCCGGATCGTTCCACTTGGTGATCTTGCCGTCGAAGATCTTGGCGATGGTGGCAGCGTCCATGTTGATGTGCTTGCCGGCATCGGAAACGCCCTTGAGGTTGAAGACCACGGCGATCGGGGAGATGTAGACCGGGACATCGAAGGCGGTGCCTTCAGTGCACACGGACTTGGACTGCTCAACTTCGTCATCGGCAAGGGCCTTGTCGGAGCCGGCCCAAGCGGTGGCACCGGTCAGGAAGGTCTGCACGCCAGCGCCAGAACCGGACGGGTTGTAGGCGATCTTGGCCTCAGGGTTGGTGCCCTGGAAGCCGGCGATCCAGCTTCAACGGCGGCCTGCTGAGAGGAGGCGCCGGCGCCCGAGAAGTTGCCGGAGATCGGGGTGGACTTGGAAGTGGAATCGGAGGAGGAGCTGTTGTCGGTCGTGGTGGCGGTGTTATCGCCGCAGGCGGCCACGGAAGCGAGCATCACAATGCCGGACAGAGCGGCAATGGAGCGAACGAGGATGTTCTTCTGCATGATTATTACTTAATCCCTCTATCAACTATTCGCGGGCGGCTCAGCGCTGCCCGGTCAATTCATGACAACTACAAGCGTATTGGTGGTTTCAAGGGCCCAAAACCGAAATCAGTAAACAGAAGATGAACACTTGGATGTTTGTGGGCTACGTTGAGGCTACGTAGTTTTTGGAGCGGGCTCGCCTGCGGCGAGCCCCCCAATCCACAACAAAAAAGGCGACCCGAGGCCGCCTTCCATTTACTCCGCGGGAGTATCGATCTTGTATCCGAGACCGCGCACGGTAGTCAGATACTTGGGGTGCGCCGGATCTTCCTCGATCTTGGAGCGCACGCGCTTGACATGCACGTCGAGCGTCTTGGTGTCGCCCACATAATCCGAACCCCAGATGCGGTCGATCAGCTGGTGACGCGTCATCACACGGCCCTTGTTCTGCATGAGGTATTCGAGCAGTTCGAATTCCTTGAGCGGGAAGAACACGGTTTCGCCGCGTACGGTGACCTGATGCTGGCCAACCTGCATGACGATATCGCCACACACCAGCGGAATATCGTCATCCACAGTGCCGGAAGCCTGGGCAGTGGCCTGATTGCGACGCATCACGGCACGAATACGTGCCAGCAGCTCACGGAAAGAGTACGGCTTGGTCACATAATCGTCCGCACCAATCTCAAGGCCAACGACCTTATCGATTTCGGCGCTCTTGGCGGTGAGCATAATAATCGGCACACGGCTCTGCTCACGAATGCGGCGGCACAGTGCAGTGCCGTCAATGCCCGGCAGCATCAAATCAAGCAGCACCAAATCGATGCCGCCCTTGGTGAACAGTTCCAGACCTTCCTCGCCAGTGGCGGCGGCGGACACGTCGTACCCCTCGCGTGTGAGCTGGTATACCAGCGGCTCGCGATAGGATTCCTCGTCTTCGACGATAAGAATGCGTGTCATAGTAGCCTTTCTTGGGTATGTTCCCGTGCGCATAGGCGCAAAGTTTTCCGACATTATCGTAACCATTTGTTCTCCGTTAGCCTGCTGTTTCCCGAAAGTACGTAATTGCGTAATTGGGCTACGCGCGGTGTGCGCACCTCGCCCACTGTGTGATTGTGTGGCAATGGAATGGCACCATGTCGGGCACCAACCAAGGCCCTACGCTTGTGTCGACTCGTCCGACCGGGCCTCGTCGTCATCCTCATCCGGGGCGGCCGGCAGCTCGATGGTGAACGTCGACCCCTCCCCCGTACGCGACCAGACCGAAATCCGACCGCCGTTCTCCTGCACGCAGTGCTTGGTGATGGCCAAGCCGAGTCCCGAACCGCCGGTCTCGCGCGAACGGCCGGGTCGACCGTAGAATCGCTCGAAAATGCGGTCCAGCGATTTGGCGGGGATGCCGATGCCCTGATCGACCACGCGAATGGTGACTTTGCCATCGCGCTCCCCCACGCCGACCGCCACAGTGGTGTGTTCGGGCGAGTAATGGATGGCGTTCTCTACGAGGTTCTTGACGGCGGTTTGCATGGCCTCTTTGTCGGCCTTGATCATCGGACCGTTCGTGGCTGGGCTGCCTGATTCTTCCAAGGAACCTTCGCCATCGGCCGGCTCCTCGACCTTCGTGGGTACTGACTGTCCGTTGACACTCAGTCGGATATCCACATGGCGGGAGTCGGCTTGGGTCTGATTGGCGGCGATGGCGGCGCGTGCCACATCCAGCGCGGAAATGCGCCGCGCATCGATCACGCTTTGCGGGCTTTGGGCTTTCTGCAAGTCGATAAGATGATGCACCAGTTCGGTCAGGCGCGCGGATTCCTTGGAGATACGGCCGGAAAAATACCGTACGCGTCCGGATCATCGGCGGCGTCGGTCACGGTTTCGGCCAGTAGCGCGATGGCACCGGCCGGAGTCTTGAGTTCGTGCGAAACGTTGGTCACAAAGTCACGGCGGACGGCCTCGAAACGGCGCTGCTCGGACATGTCGTTGATGAAGATGGCGTACAGGTCATCGCCGATATCGCCAATGCGCACACGCAAATACAGCGTGTTGGACGGGCGTGACTGGCCGGCTCCAGTCCTCGGCCATTAGAGGACGGATAGGAATTGCGATTGACCGGCAGCTGAACCTCACGCTCACGCATGCCACCGTCGGCGGCGGCCTGAGTGAGGATGTCCTCGACTTCACGCGAGTTGAGTCGGTCGCCGGAGACTAGGCCGAATGGCACTGAGCCGGGGCTTGAATATTGGACCAGACCGTTGCGGTCGGTGACGATCAGGGCTTCGGGCAGGACTTCAATCAGGCGACGCTCGGTGGGGCGCACGGCGCATCATCACCGAATAGAGAATGCGTATCCTCGTCGCCGGACAGGTCCTGTTCGGCGGCGAGCCGGCCTGAAACGCGGCCTTTGTTGTAGGCGATGACGGCAACCCACACCAGTATCAGCGCGGCGAGCACCACAATCACGACGATCTGCCAGATATCCATGATTTCCAGAGTAAAACGTGCGAGGCGTAGTGAGATGCCTAAACTACGTAAGTTCGTCTATTGTTCATTTTTGGCGGGACGACATAACAAAATGCTCCCGCTGGCGGGAGCATAATATGGGGAGCTCTATTTACAGCTCGTAGTCCTTGTCCTTGCTTTCCTTGATCAGGAACAGAGCGAGCAGAGCGAGGGCGGCCATGATGGCCATGTACCAGCCACACCGGCAACGCCGAACTTGGAGGCGACCAGGGCCTGGGCGATGGTCGGAGCGAATGCGCCACCGAAGATGGCGGCGAGGTTGTAGCTCAGGCCGGCGCCGGAGTAACGCACGTGCACCGGGAACAGCTCAGGCAGGTAGCGCCGCAGGGCCGAACAAACCACCCATGATCATGAAGCCGACGCACAGGAAGATCATGATATGGGCGGCGGAGTGCACGAGCAGCATCGGCAGGAAGAAGCTGGACACCAAGGCGACCTCGGTCACGGCAATCATGACCTTCTTGCGGCCCACCTTGTCGGCGTACACGCAGGAGACCACGATGAAGATGGCGAAGAACACCACGGAGCACATCTGCATGAGCAGGTACTCGCCCTGCTGGAAGCCCAAGCCCTTGACGCCGTAGGCCAGCGACCAAGTGCCGAGTACGTAGAACAGGGTATAGGTGATACCCATGGCTACGGTGCCGAGCACGACTTCCTTCCAGTACGGCAGCAGGTCGCGCAGCGGGTGCTTGGAGGTGCGCTTCTCTTCAGTGCCTTCTGGAACACTGGGGTCTCAGACATGCGGGCACGCACGTACAGGCCAATGATCACCAGCACGGCGGAGCACAGGAACGGGATACGCCAGCCGAAGGCAATCATCTGTTCCTTGCTCAGGTTGGATTCGAGTAGCAGGTTCAGGCCGTAAGCGCAGAAGAAGCCAATCGGGGCGCCAAGGTTCGGGAAGGAACCGTACAGGGCACGCTTGTCGGCCGGAGCGTTTTCAGTGGCGACCAGCGCGGCACCGGACCATTCGCCGGCGAGGCCCACGCCCTGGCAGGCACGGCAGATGCACAGAATCACGACGGACCATGCGCCAATCTGCTCATAACCGGGCAGGCAGCCGACCAGGAAGGTGGCGATACCCATGGTCATCAGGCGATAACCAGCGTCTTCTTACGGCCGAGCTTGTCACCGAAGTGGCCGAACAGCATGGAGCCGAACGGACGGGCGAGGAACGAAACGGCGAAGGTCACGAAGGCCATCAGCGTGGCGAGGGTCTGGTTGGACTTGGCGACGTCCGTGAAGAAGATCATGCCGAAGTAGCTAGCAGCGGCAATGGAATAGCAGTAGTTATCGTAGAATTCGATGGCCGTACCGACCATGGAAGCGGCGATGATCTCAGGAACCGAATCCTTCTTCACCGGTTTGGTCACAGCCGCGGTTGCGCTTGCAGTCATTTTTTCTCTCCTCATGCTGCAGATAAACCCCAGTGCAGCGTGCGCATTGTGTATTCAATGCTTCGCGACGGTGTTGTCGTCGCTTAACGAATTGAGCACAGCGACCGGCATGCGGGAGAAGACTGGTACGGCTTGTGGCCCCAGCGATGAACCCCGCACATCGCTGTGCCGAACACCGAGTATGGCTCAGGTTATAAGCAATAGTTTGAAAACGCTCATATTGTGGTCATCATACCCAAAACGTGGATGGTGAGATGGGCCAGCCCGCCGACTACAGGCGCTTGACGATGTCGACAGCCAGACGGGCGGCGGTATCGGCGTACTCGGAGATGTCGAACTCCTTGAATACCTCGTAATCGGTGTCGGCGTTGTCGGAAAGGGCACGAATCACCAGTGCCGGCACGTCATTGCGGGCGGCGACCTGTGCCACGGCGGCGCCTTCCATCTCCACGGCGTCAGCCCCGGTGAGTCGGATGACCTCCTCGACCTTTTGGGGCGTGTCCACGAAGTAGTTGCCAGAGGCGATGATGCCGGTGATGTGGGTAATGCCCGCATTGGCAAGCGCCTCGTCGGCAACTTCCAGCAGACGGTCATCAGAGTGGAATTCCTCCACCGGAGCGTCCGCAGTGCCGGGCTTCCACTGGCCTACGAGCCGCATGTCAGTGTCGAGGTAGCGCAGGGTGCCGCCGAGCACCACGTCGTTGATGTGCAGGTGGGTGTTGAGGTTGCCGGCGATGCCGCTGAAAATCACGACGTCCGGGGCGAACTCGTCAATCAGCAGCTGCGTGGTGGCGGCCGCATTGACCAGTCCCATGCCGCCTACCGTTGCGGCAACCTTGATGACGTCAGAACCGAAGGAGTCGACCGTGCCGGACACGATGTCAAGGCTGCCCTTGGCGGTGTGCGTCACATGCGTGAGCGATTTGGCGATCAGTGCCACTTCTTCATCCAATGCGCCAATAATAGCTACAGTTTTCATACCCATACGTAAGTTCCTTTCACAACACTTCGGTTCCCCTTGTCAGGGGAGCTGGCCGCCGAATGGCGGGCTGAGGGGTAGTCAGACGTTTCGTCACATTGCTCCCCCCGAGAGAGCCGATGACGCAACTCAGTGCCAACGCCGCGTGGCCACGGCTTCCGCAAGCTCGCGCAGCAAGGCCTCGGTTTCTTCCCAGCTGATGCACTTGTCGGTAATCGACTTGCCATAGACCAGCTGATCAAGCGGCGCGGCCTTCTGATTGCCCCCTTCAATAAAGCTTTCCATCATGATGCCGGTAATACCCTGTTCGCCAGCTGCAATTCTGCTGGCAATATTGCGCACGACTTCGGCCTGACGATGCTCGTCCTTGCCGGAGTTACCGTGCGAGCAATCAACAATCAGACCGTGCGAGGCTGCGGATTCGGCGGGCATTTCGGCGCGTACGTCTTCCATGGCTTTGGCCACGGATTCGGCATCGTAGTTCGGGCGTGAATCGAGCCGCGCAACACCACATGGCAGTCCGGGTTGCCAAGGGTCTCGACTGCGCAGGCACGCCCCAGATGGTCAATGCCGAAGAACGTGTGCTGCTGAGCAGCGGCGAAGCAACCGTTGACCGCTGCCTGCACCGAGCCGTCAGTGGCGTTCTTGAAGCCGACCGGCATGGAAAGCCCGCTGGCCAATTGGCGGTGGATCTGGCTTTCCGTGTTGCGCGCACCAATGGCGCCCCAACTCACCGCGTCCGAGATGAACTGCGGGCTGGTGGGCTCCAGAAATTCCGTGGCGGCCGCCAATCCTTCCTTCAGCACACCAAGCAAGGTTTTGCGAGCAAGCAACAGGCCTTTGCGAATATTGTGGCTGCCATCAATATCCGGGTCGTTGATCAGCCCTTCCAACCGATGGTGGTGCGCGGCTTCTCGAAGTACACGCGCATGACGATGAGCAGCTGCTCACCGAGCTCGTCCTTCAGCTTGGCCAATCGGTGCGCGTAGTCCAGCGCGGCCTTCGGGTCATGAACCGAACAGGGGCCGACGATGACCAACAACCTGTCGTCTTGGCCGTACAGGCACGCGCGAATCTCATCACGCGAGTAGGCGACGATTTCCTGAGCCTGATCGGTCAGCGGGAGTTCAGCGAGCACTTGCGCGGGCGTGGGCAGCGGCTCCAGCTCCAATACGCGGCGGTTGATGATGCGACTGACACCCACCTGATCTTCCCAGCGCGGCACATCAGTGGCAACGAGCGGGTTCTTCCCCTCCCCCATCGCCTGACGAATGGCGCGAAGCTCTTCCGGGGTGTTCAACGGCTGCGGACCGACTTGCAACGGATGCAGCGAATGTGCTGCTTCCTCCTGCTGCTGCATAACATCTCTCCTTGGATCAGTATCTTTCCCAAGGATAAGGTGTCACGGGAACAAACTGACATGACCACCGTTATTGGCAAAAATGCTCACTGAGTGGGTCTCAGTGAGCATTTTTACAAAGACAAAGCTATTTAGCCGAGCGGCGAGCGGTGACGGCGTCGGCTAGGGTGTGCAGCAGTTCGTTGGTGCGTTCCCACGGCACGCAAGAGTCGGTGACGGACTGACCGTAGACCAACTGGTCGAGCGGGGCCGGCTTTTGGTGACCGCCGACCAAGAAGCTTTCCATCATTACGCCGGTGATGCCTTGTTCGCCGTGCGCCAGGCGCTCAGCGATCTCTTCGATGACTTCGGCTTCGCGGTTTTCGTCTTTGCCGCAGTTGCCGTGGGCGGCATCGATGACGAGGCCATGCTGGCTCGGGCCGGACGCTTTGGAAACCTTGAGGTCTTCCAGAGCTTGACGCACGGATTCGGCATCGTAGTTCGGGCCGTGGCTGGAGCCGCGCAGAACCAGATGGCAATCCGGGTTGCCTTTGGTTTCGGCGGAAATCACGCGACCGTCCAAGTTAATGGACAGGAAGTGATGCTCGAAGCCGGCCGCGAAACAGGAATCGGCGGCGGCTTGATGGAGCCGTCGGTGGAGTTCTTGAAGCCCACCGGCATGGACAGGCCACTGGCCAGTTCGCGGTGGACTTGGGATTCGGTGTTACGCGCGCCGATGGCACCCCAGCTGATCGCGTCGCAGATGTACTGCGGGGTGATGGGGTCAAGCCATTCGGTGGCGGCGGGCAGGCCGAGGCTCAGCACGTCGGTGAGCACCTTGCGGGCCAGCCACATGCCCTTACGAATATTGAAGCGACCGTCCAGATCGGGGTCGTTGATGAGGCCTTTCCAGCCGATGGTGGTGCGCGGCTTCTCGAAGTACACGCGCATCACGATCACGAGTCGGTCTTCCAACTCGCGCTTGACGGCAGCCAGCTTTTCTGCGTACTCGTGCGCGGCCTTCGGGTCGTGGATTGAGCAGGGGCCCACGATGACGAGCAGTCGGTCGTCGCGGCCGTTGAGCACATCGCGGATTTCCTGCCGCGAGTGGAGCACGAGCTCGCTCATCTCATCGGTGAGCGGCTGCTCCCTGAGGAAGGCACGCGGCGCGGGAATGGGGTCAAGCTGACGAATGTTGACATCGACGGTCTCGGGAAAGACGGCCTGCTCCCCCAAACGACGTTCATCCTCGGAACTATCCGGACACGTAGTGCTGCCATTGCTCGACTCCTTTCTTTATTGGTTCCCCGCAACGAGTTCTCCAACGAGAACACAGGATGCGGCCATGCTGGCAATGCAATACCGCGCATACGGCATAGCAGACTCTTCACTGTAATAACCGTACACGGAAAAACGAAGTCGGCCGACCGTTTCATGGAACGGTCGGCGGCTGGCATCTTCCTGAACGGGCGATTGGAACACCCGCACAGGACCTGAATTATCTCTTATTTATTGGGGAACGTGAACCCTCCACCGTGACGCGGACCACCGATACGCGACCCACGGCCTCGGGAGTGGCGTTAATGCGCATCGCTTCGCATTCTTCCATAATCAGGACACCCCGACAGGCACGACGCATGGTACGCCTTCCTCATCGTCATTCGGCAGGCCAAACCATTCGCGATCCGAAACGTCGCTGTATGCACCGGCTGGCCGCAATGCCGTTTTTGCGCGGACATACACGGCTAACGGCTCGTCGATGGGCGAGAGCACCGTGTGGTACCGGCGGTGCCCGACATAACGATCATCAGCGAGCGCGCCTGCCGGTACCGCCCAGAAGGTCAGCGAATCGCCGAGCGAATACGCGGTGTCCAACGGCAGACGGGTCGATTGCCTAATGGCTTGACCGCATCGCATCCATTTGCGCACATGAGACAATCCGGTATCGAACATTTCCAAGCTGTCGTATAGTCGCATCACTGCACCTCCTTACCGACTGCACCCGCACCACAGTTCGGATTGCGGCTGACGTGTTCGTCGTCGTGAATCGGCGTCAGCGTAAAGGAGAACGCACAATCCTCAAATCGAATACGGTACGAATCAAGCACCTCGCTACCCCAGGAATTTGATCCGAGACCTAACACGCCATCATTGATGTTGACGGTAACCGATCCATGACCCTCAGGCAGCTCGTTCACATGCTTGGCTTTGTCGATATCAGCGCAGCTGTACGGCCACGCGGAGAAGGAGAACGCCTCGGACTCACCATCGGCCGGCGCCGTCCGCGTCACCATCACACCGTTCCCGTTTCCGTCGCGGAACGTTACCCAGCGGGTGCCTTCGTGATTCGCGCAATCCTGCGGCATCACATAGGGCGTAAACATGGCATCCACGTCATTCGTCCACACGCCCACTGGATTGGCGGCGAGGGAATCCGGGTAGTTCTCGCCCGGGCCGTGCCCGTACCAAGCGACCTGCCTGCAATCCCGCGGAATAGTGAAGGACAGGCCTCGGCGCGGAATGATGTCATGGTAGTCGCCATAGGCGGTGGCGGTCACCGCGACGTCAACATGGCCGTCGGCATGCACTGTGTAGGTCAGTCTCGTTCGCATGCCGGCCAATACCACAGGAGCGGCGAGACGCTGCTCGACCTCGATGATCACCTGGTCGCGTTCCGCATGCCATTGAACGCCACGAGTGTCCGTCTGCATGACGTCCAGATAATACGGCTTCCAGAGCGCGGAGTATTCCTGCGTAAGGTTGTCGATCAATGGTTTCCACAGGCCGAAACATATCGGCGAATCAATGACGTTCCGATCGCCATCGCTCCAGTTGGCTATGGCACCGAGCGCCTTGTCAAACCGAAGCACCATGCACCGGCGCGAATGGTCAGATACCGTTCGTCTTCGACGGTGGACAATGTTTGGCGAACGGGAGAGGTCACGGCGAGCGCCGACCCATCATTCGAACGCACCGGGCCATAGCCACCCTGACCGGCATGCAGCCGGAACTGGTAGGAGCCCAGCGGCTCATCCGGA
>ENA-OQHA01000837-OQHA01000837.1-human-gut-metagenome-genome-assembly--contig:-NODE-837-length-13951-cov-4.084201_pt1 | contig 13951 bp, 16 predicted proteins | sample MGYA00242558_ERZ504707 | MGnify/ENA primary metagenome ERZ504707 (study PRJEB26092, sample SAMD00036197) | human gut metagenome | host: Homo sapiens | study: EMG produced TPA metagenomics assembly of... | reverse complement strand
TCTTTTCAAAGATTCATCAAATTACATATGCAATCATATTACGATTGATATATAGCCTTCTTTCTTCTCACCATTCACATATATATAACCATAATATTGAGAACCTCTTTGTCCTTCTACAACTAAAGGTTGTCCCATTGTGAGTGTTTGATTAAGAAAGATGTATTCTCTTTAACTAAAAAAATATGAGGTGCAAGCTCCTTATACGAAGTACATTGATGAACGCCTAGAAGTAAAACTAGTACACATACTATCTTAATAATCGATGTCTTCTTCATTGACCCACCCTACCTGTGCACCACAGATGACATAAACATAATGTCCATAGACACCTGCAATCTTCACTTCAGTGCCTTTTTCACCTATAAACCAATGATCTGTATAATCATCTAAACAATAGAGATGATGATTTCTTTCATATAAGAATTCATTCTTAATAAAGATCATTACATGATCACTCACTCTATAACATTGACTAAACTCTTTTCCTTTCTTCATCATCTTTACTTCATAATCAGGAAAAGCTATCTTATGGTCTACTTCACCATTACCATACAGATCTTTATTTAATACACCTATAGGAAATGGCTGTACACATTCTGTTTGGTATGTCACTTCCCCCTTATAACTATTTATAATAAGCGCATTTAATTGTGAGATAGGTTTCACACCTGTTCCTCCATCAATACAGATAATTTTCTTTTCTTCATCTATAATAATGTCATTATGAATAGAACGAGGGAAATAATTGGATGTAGGAAGATGTCCTACTACAACTGTATACTTTAATGAATGTCCCAGTTCATAAAAATGTTGGAGTTCGAGGTAAGATGATAAACCACACTCCTTATAATTATCTCTTGGTTCTACACCTGCATGGACAAATAAATAATCATTAAATAATAGTGTAGTAGGTAAATGGGACATGAACTTTAATTCTTGTTTAAGCTTTTCAGCCATAATCTTCTGCATACCTAAAGGTGTTTCATGTCCATCACTAAAATGTTCATGATTATAAATATCTCTAATAATACCGTTCTTACTATTTCTTTTGAGATACTTAGGAATTTCTCCTGCAATTTCTGGAATAGTAAGTAATGCATTCATCGCCCATTCACAATTTCCCATCAATATATAACACTTAGGAAAACGTGAAAGATTCATAATAAAGTGTATTGTTTCTAATACCTGGTCTCCTTTTTCTACAAAATCGCCAATAATCACTAAATAATCCTCTACAGGATCATAATTCACTTTTCTTAATAATTCTTTAAAGCGGTCTAAATGACCATGTATGTCTGATATCGCAATCAAGCATAGTCATTCTTTTCTTTTTTAATTAAATGTTTAGGCTTTAACATAAATACCTCCTGATATCATTCTACAACAAAAAAAGTAGGTTTGACCCTACTTTCTTGTTGCATAATATTTTCTTACAAGCATCTGTGTTTTACGAATATGTCTTTGAATACGTTCTGTTGCTTCCTCTTTGTCTCTATCAATGATAGCTTCTAGAATAGCACGATGTTCTGCAAGTGATGATTCTAAACGTTCTGGACGTGCAATAGAATGTCTTGATGTCACAGAGACATAGTAATGAATATCCTTAAGAATCTGTTCAAATAGGTAGACTGTGTTGCCTGATAAATAGACTCATGGAATAAAATATTAAAATCATTCACTTTATCAAAGTCGCCCTTTGTAGTATAGAATTCTAGTAATTCAAATACTTCTTTAATTTTAGCAAGATGTACTTCATCTATACGATCAATTGCGAATGAAACAGCTAATCCCTCTAAAGAAAGACGTATTTCAAACATATCATCAATATCACGAGGTGAAAAACCTTTCACATAAACACCTTTGTTAGGAATACTTTCTACTAAACCTTCTAATTCTAGCTGTTTTAATGCTTCTCTAATAGGTGTACGAGAAATTTTCAATTCTTTCGCAAGTGTTAATTCATTTAGTTTATCACCGCATTGATAACTTTCATTAAGAATACGATCACGTAATAAGATAAATATTTTAGAGCCCAATGATCCATGGGAAGTTGATTCAAAAATGCTATGAGATGGCATTTCATTGTCCCTCCTCTTATAATTTATCGATAATTGCGTCTGTAAACTCTTTTGTAGTTGCCTGTCCACCAATATCAGGTGTTGTAAACTTACCTTCTTCTACAACTGCTGCTAAAGCTTCTCTTAAAGATTGTGCTTCTTTCTGCTTATTTAATGCTTCAAGCATCATTGCGAATGCAAGAATTAAAGAACTTGGGTTCGCAATACCTTTACCTGCAATATCAGGTGCACTGCCATGAACAGCTTCATAAATACGGTAGTCGTCACCAATATTACCTGATGGTGCAATACCAAGACCACCTACAAGACCTGCACATAAGTCAGAAACAATATCCCCATATAAGTTAGGTGCAACAAGAACATCAAATGTTTCTGGACGCTGTACAAGCTGCATACACATATTATCAATAATAACTTCCTGTGTTTCTATTTCTGGATAGTCTTTTGCCACTTCTCTATAACAATCAAGGAAAAGACCATCTGTATACTTCATTATATTGGCTTTATGGATGGATGTCACTTTTTTTCTGTTATTTGTGCGTGCATATTCAAATGCATAACGACAAATACGTGTAGAAGCTTCTCTAGTGATCAACTTAACACCATTCGCAATATCATCAGTGAGCATATATTCAATACCTTTATATAAATCTTCAGTATTTTCTCTAATGATGACTAAATCAATATTTTCATATTTAGAATCAATACCCTTGAAGTTACGTAAAGGACGTACATTAGCATAAGTAGAGAATTTCTGTCTTAATGCAACATTCACACTTCTAAAGCCTGTTCCAATTGGAGTTGCTGTAGGACCTTTTAATGCCCATTTGTATTCTTCAATTGCATCTACAAGACCAGGTTCCCATACTTCACCTGTTTCTTTTGCATATTGGGCACCTGCTCTATATTTAACCCATTCAATATCTAGGTTCATTGCTTTTGTGATAGATTCAACACTTGCTGAAATCTCTGGTCCAATACCATCACCTGGAATAAGTACTGCTTTCATTAGAAATCTCCTCCTAGTTCTTTAATTGCGTTTAATAATCCACCATACTGAATCATGACTTTTTCACGTGCTGATAATGATAGACGTGCTGTAATAGTTTCATTTGTATTCTTATTAGTCACTACAATGTCTTTACCTTCTGCTACAGATGTTAATAAATCACTTAATTCGTAATCATCCTGATCATTGAAGAAATCGTAATCTTTCGCATCAATAACAAGTGGAAGAATACCATTGTTGATTAAGTTAGAACGATGAATTCTCGCAAATGAAATGGCGAAGATAGCTTTGATCTTTAAGTAGTTAGGTACTAATGCAGCATGTTCTCTTGATGAACCCTGTCCATAGTTATCTCCACCTACAATGAAACCACCATTGTTTTTAACGGCTCTATTATAGAATTCAGAATCTACCTTAGAGAATGAGAACTTAGCTAAATGAGGGACATTAGAACGGAATGGAAGTAGTTTAGAATCAGAAGGTACAATATGGTCTGTAGAAATATTGTCTCCTACTTTTAATACAACCTTACCAGTCACTGTATCTGTTAACTTATCTCCTCTAGGAACTGGTTTGATGTTAGGCCCCATATAGATTTTATTATCAGGGATATATTCACTAATAAAGAAGTTAGGATTCTTCACAAATGGTGTATCTGGTACTTCTTCTAATACCATATCATTTTCAAATTCCTGTGATAAATAACCTTTGACTGCAGATAATGCAGCAACTTCTGGGGATACAAGATATACACTTGCATCATTTGTACCAGAACGTCCTTTAAAGTTACGGTTGATTGTTCTTAAAGATACACCTTTTGATAATGGAGCCTGTCCCATACCGATGCAAGGACCACAACCACATTCAAGAATTCTTGCACCTGCATGAATCATATCTGCAAGAGCACCATTTGTGCAAGCATAGAAAGAATAGAAGAAGAACCTGGAGCGATAACTAAAGAAACATCTTCAGCTACTTTACGACCTTTTAAGATTTTTGCAGCACGCATCATATCTGGTAAAGATGAGTTTGTACAAGAACCAATGACTACCTGATTGATCTTCATACCTTCTAATTCTTTTACATCTACTACATTATCTGGTGAATGAGGCTGAGCAACCATAGGAACTAATGTAGACATATCGATTTCAATAGTTTCATCATATGTTGCATCATCATCAGCTTTCATTTCAACATATTCATCTTCTCTACCCTGCTGTTTTAAGTAAGCTAAAGTATTTTCATCTGTTGGGAATACTGAAGTAGTGGCACCAAGTTCTGCACCCATGTTACAGATAGTCGCACGGTCAGTAAGTGAAAGATCATTTAAACCTTCACCTGTATATTCAACAATCTTATTAACCCCACCTTTTACTGATAATTCCTGTAAGATTTTTAAGATAACATCTTTTGCAGATACCCAAGGTGCTTTACGTCCTGTTAGTTTAACCTGTAATACTGATGGACACTGAACATAGTACTTACCTGTTGCCATGGCAACAGCGACATCAAGTCCTCCTGCACCAATCGCAATCATACCCATTGCACCACATGTTGGTGTATGAGAATCTGAACCAATAAGCGTCTTACCTGGATGTGAGAAATTTTCAAGCTGTAACTGATGACAAACACCATTACCTGGTTTAGAGAATGTGATACCATGTTTTCTTGCAACAGATTTAATAAATTCATGGTCATCCATGTTTTCAAAACCAGTCTGAAGCATGTTATGGTCAATATAAGCGACTGCTTTTTCTACTGCAACATGACCTACATTCATTGCTTCTAACTGAAGATAAGCCATTGTACCTGTAGAATCCTGTGTTAAAGTCTGGTCAATTCCAATACAAATAGATGTTCCTGGAACTAATTCTCCTTCTTTAAGATGTGCATTCAAGATTTTATACGCTAGATTCATATAATCTTCTCCCCCTTGTTTCTTATTGTATACAATTATACACATATACTATTATCTGTGCAATATAAAAAACAAAGATAATTTGTATTTATTTCGTTAATTGGTACAATACATTGGGTGATGAAAAATGATATTATCTTGTTCAGGACTATCTAAATCTTATTCAGGAAAAGAAGTCCTAAAAAATATAACATTCCATATAGAAGAGCATGATAAACTTGCCATTATTGGTGTTAATGGTGCTGGTAAGAGTACATTGCTTAGAATTCTTTTAAATGAAGAAGCTTATGATGATGGTATGATGACTATTGCGAAGAATATTCGTATTGGTACACTGAATCAGGAACATAAGTTTGATCTTAATAAGAGTATTTATGAAACATTGGAAGAACCTTTTGAAGATTTAAAGAAGATAGAAAAACGTATACGTGAATTGGAACAGGAAATGGCAGTCACAAATGATTTAGATACAATCATGAATCAGTATGATTCTTTATTATCTAAATTCCAGGATGAAGGCGGTTATGCCATGGAGTCACAGGTGAAAGGTGTTCTCAATGGTTTAGGTTTTGATGAGGATATGTGGTATAAACCTATTGGTATTTTATCTGGTGGACAGAAAACAAAGAATTGCGTTAGGTCAGTTATTATTACGTTCTCCCGATTTATTATTACTAGATGAACCGACCAACCATCTTGATGTAAATTCTATTGAATGGTTGGAAAACTATTTAAAACAGTATAATAAAGCTGTAATTGTAGTATCTCATGACCGTTATTTTATTGATCAAGTGTCTACTTCTATTATGGAAATAGAGAATGGTAAGAGTAAGATCTATAAATGTAATTATTCTAAATATGCTGAAATCAAGAAGCATGATCGTGATGTAGAATTAAAACATTATTTAAATAACCAGAAAGATATTAAACGTATGCAGGAGTCTATTGATCGTTTAAAATCTTATAACCGTGAAAAACAGGTAAAACGTGCTGAGTCTAAAGAGAAAGCACTTGAACGTATGGAGAAGGTAGAAAGGCCTGAAGTCTTCCTTCTAGTATCCGTTTTGCGTTTGAGCCTGAAGTAGAGAGTGGTTATGATGTTTTAAAAGTAGATGATGTAGCGATGGCTTTTGATAAGCCATTGTTTGATTCTGTGTCTTTTGAAGTTAAGAAAGGTGAAAGAGTTGCTTTACTTGGACCTAATGGTGTAGGTAAGACAACTATGTTCCATTTGATTCTTAAAGATTATTTACCTGTACATGGACGTATTCGTTTAGGTTCTAAGGTGATGATTGGTTATTATGATCAGGAACAGACTTCTTTATCTCCTGAAAAGACAATTTTTGATGAAATACATGATGCTTATCCTGATATGAATAATACAGAAATCAGAAATATCTGTGCTGCATTCTTATTCAAAGGTGAAGATGTATTTAAAACAATTGATGTTTTATCCGGTGGTGAAAAAGGACGCATCGTCTTAATTAAGCTATTACTTAATAAGGCAAACTTCTTAATTCTAGATGAACCAACAAACCATTTAGATATTCAATCTAAGGAAGTACTAGAAGATGCATTATTAGATTTTCCTGGTACTATTCTCTTTATTTCTCATGACCGTTATTTTATTAATAAATTGGCTACCAAGATTGTAGAGATGAATCCACATGGTGATGAAATATTTGGTGGTAACTATTCTTATTATCTTGAACATCGTAAAGTAGAAGAAGTTGTGAAAGAAACATCTGTAAAAGTTCAAAATAACATTGATAAGAAAAAGAAGAATAGATTAAAGAAGATAGAAAATGATATTTCTGACTTTGAAGAGAAGATCAGTGCGAAGAAAGAAGAACTCCATAGCGATGAAGTGATGAATGATTATCAGAAGTATAATGAAATCACTGCTGAACTAGAAGATTTAAACAACAAATTAGAAGAACTCATGACGGAATGGGAAGAACTTTCAGAAGAGATGAACGCTTAAAAGGACTAGGGGCAACCCTAGTCCTAATTTCTTTGTTTTAAGTTATAGATAAGTATAAATGCACAGATAAAATCACCAATGATTGACACAATAAATGGATAAAATGCATAAAGATCTTTTAATGTTGGCAAGAAAGATAAGACAAAAATATTCTGTGAATAACATAAGAACTTAATGCCTATCACCATAAAGGCAATCATATAAGCAAACCATAAACAATAATGTGTATAGATTCCTCCTGGCACCACATGCTTTAATCTTTCATATTCATTCTCTGTTCCTCTATTATGAGATAACTTAATATACATATTCTTATATATCTTGAGATTCATACGTGAGAACATAATGATTGGAATATAGAGTAATGTCCAGAAACCAATAGTCCCTAAGTAAGGACACAGTAAACCACTCACAATAGAAGCACCCATGCATATATAGAAGGAACGTGGCATAGTAAATGTCAGCCCTTCAGGATCAAAGTAATCATAAAGTTCTCTTCCACTATAACGATGTAACCATTTATTTCTTTCATCATAAACAGTCTTAATAGATAAGACATTAACCATTAGACCAATCATATAGAGTACTGTATTCAGCAATTCCCCTCTTTTATTAATAAGAGTCACAGTACTGTCTCCATCTAATTGATAAAGGAAAGCATAATAACTGAAGTCACAATAACTAACATTACAGATAGTATAAAATAAGCATTATAGAGTGTATCTTTTTCTGAATCATCAGCCTTTTTAATACGATATTCCATTAAGCAATAAAGACCTGTTTCTATTAATACAACAAGACTTCCTAAACCTATAGGAGGATTAATTAGGAAAATAAACCAGCTTATTAGCGATAAAATAATAGCGTTCATATTTCCCTCCTTTCCAACCTATCATACACTAAAAAAAACATCCGGAAAAGACCGGATGTTCATTTATTATTCAACATCAAAGTCGTCTGATAAGTCTTCACCATTAGTAGCGATGACTTTCTTATACCAGTAGAATGAATCTTTCTTATAACGGTCAAGAGTTCCTACTTCTTCATCTGTAGTATCTACATAGATAAAACCATATCTCTTTCTGATACCTTCATGAGTTGATACTAAGTCGATTGCTGACCAAGGGCAGTAACCCATCATTTCGATGTTTTCAGTAACAGCCTTATGTAACTGTTCGATATGTGCTCTTAAGTATGCAATTCTGTAGTTATCATGAACACGACCATCTTCTAATGTATCGTAAGCGCCTAAACCATTTTCAGTAACGATCATTGGTAAATGATAACGAGAATACATTTCTCTCATAGTTGCTAAGAAACCATCAGGGTCAATTTCCCAACCGAATTCAGTCTTCTTAAGGTTTGGATTTGCATATCCCTTATAGTAACCTGCTTCACCGCGAGATGACTGCTGGTCTGCACCTGAATCTAATTCCTCATCAGCACTTGAATGCTGTACAGTTGCAGTTGAATAGTAGTTGAAACCAATGAAGTCTGGATGTGCATTCTTCATTGCTTCTTCATCACCTTCAGCAAATGTTGGTGTTGCATCATTTTCTTCTAAGTAAGTCCATACTAAGTTATTGTATTTTCCATAAATCAGCCATATCTAAATATAACCAGTTTCTGATTGCGTTGAATTCCTGAGCTGCTAAATTATCTTCTGGCTTGCAAGTTGCTGGATATACATAAGAAATATTTGGAGCTGGACCAATCTTAGCATTTGGAAGCATTTCATGACATAAAACCATAGCTTTAGCCTGAGCAACTAACATATGGTGGTTCTGCTGATATACTTCTTTTAATACATTTGTAGTACCTTCAGGAATTCTTAATGTACCAATAATTGGACCAACTAAAGTAAGCATATTCTGTTCGTTGATAGTTAACCAGTATTTAACTCTATCACCGAAGTTTTCAAACATAACCTTTGCGAAGTTAACGAACCAGTCTACTGATTCAGGATTAGACCAAGAACCTCTCTTGTCTAATGCATCAGGCATATCAAAGTGGAACATAGTCACTAATGGTTCGATATTATATTCTAAACATGTATTAATCACATCATTGTAATGATCGATACCTGCCTGGTTTACTTCACCAGTTCCATTAGGAATGAGTCTAGTCCAAGCGATTGAGAAACGGTATGTCTTGAATCCCATTTCAGCCATTAACTTGATATCTTCTTTATAACGATGATAGTGATCTGCACATACATCTAAAGATGCAGTTCCTGCTGGTAATTCTTTAACATCCTGACATGATGGCCCTTTACCATCTGATAAATTAGCACCTTCTACCTGATAAGCTGAAGTAGATGCACCCCATAAGAAATCTTTTGGAAAAGCTTTTAATTTGTTGTCTAACATTTATGAGTCTCCTTTTCTTTTTTTCTGACACCATTATAACGGAAGATTTTAAAAATCATAATTCTTTTCAAGAATAGAAAAAAAGAGAAAATATTTTCACATTTTCTCGCTTATCCTACACTTTTTTAAAAGTATCTTAAATTTTCTTTTCCATTAAGTATCTTAGAAGTCTTTCTCCACGTCTTTCATTGATTTGTTCTTCAATGACTGCATAACCTTTAGATTCAAAGAATGCTTTAGATGTAATAGATGAAGTCACATTAATCACATGACTTCCATGTTTTTTTGCATATTCTTCTAACTCTTCTACAAGTTAGATGCAATCCCTTTTCTTAAATAATCAGGATGAACATATAAACGATCCAAATATCCAGTTTTGCCAATATTACCGAATGCAATCAACTTATCATCTTCCTCAACCACAATAGTATGATTTTTCTCTAAAGACTTTTCCCAATGATATTCATTAGCATCCTTAGGTGCAATAGCATCTAATTGTTCTTCACTATAATCATTCTTATTGACTTCATGAACAGTGACATAAAATAAATCCATAACTGCATGAAGATCTGTGTTCTTGTATTCTCTAAATTCCATTTATATCACCTCTATTTCATACATCACATTATACCATTATTTGCCCATAAAAAAACGGTCATTATAGACCGTTTCACTAAATACCGAATAATAAATCGATATAGTTTGGAATTGGATACTGCTGAGCACTTACTTTAGTTTCTAAGCTATCAGCAGTTGCACGTAATGCATCCATAGCTGGGATAACTAAATCCTTCCATGCAGTTGCAGTATCTAATGTAGAAGAATCAGTTGATTCAGCTTTATTGATGGCAGTTTCTAATGTAATCATCTGTTCACGCATAGTTGAAAGTAAAGAAGTTAATACCTTTAAGTCTTCAACCATGAATGTATTATCTACACCAGCTTTAGCTACTTCTTTTGCGTCATTAGCTAAAGTACCACATGCTTTTACATATGCTGGATATAATTCAGTCTTAGCCATTGATAATGCTGTTAAAGCTTCAACACGGATTGTCTTAGCATAGTTGTCTAACTGGATGTCATAACGTGAATCAATTTCAGCTTCAGTGAATACACCATGTTTTACAAACATTTCACGGATTTCAGGTTTCTTTAAGCAAGCGCATGCATCTACAGAGTTTGCGTGGTTAGGTAATCCACGTCTTGCAGCTTCTTCTTTCCATTCTTCTGAATATCCATCACCATTGAAGATGATTCTTTCATGATTCTTGAAGAATTCTCTAATGATATCATCTAATGATTCACCGGCATCTAATTTAGCAGCCATCTGATCATATTCTTCAGCCATAATAGCATTTAACATAGTGTTAACTGCTGCAACTGACTGAGATGAACCAACCATACGGAATTCAAATTTATTACCTGTGAAGGCAAAAGGAGATGTTCTATTTCTGTCTGTTGAGTCTTTAGAGAAATCTGGGATAACTGATACACCAGTAGTGAATCTTTCACCAGTAGTCTTATTTAATTCTTCACCATCAATGATTGCTTTAATAACTTTATTTAAGTCATCACCAACGAATGCTGAAACAATTGCAGGTGGAGCTTCGTTAGCACCAAGTCTGTGGTCATTACCAGCACAAGCAGCAGATAATCTCAATAATTCAGCATATTCATCAACACCCTTAAGAGCACAAGCAAGAGTAGCTAAGAAAGGCTTATTGTTGATTGGGTCAGGTCCAGGATTAAATAAATTAATACCTGTATTAGTCATTAATGACCAGTTGTTATGTTTACCAGAACCGTTAACACCTTCAAATGGTTTTTCATGTAATAAACATCTTAAACCATGTTTCTTCGCAATATCCTGAGATAACTGCATTACTAATGCGTTGTTATCAGCAGTTACGTTAGCTACTGTATAGACACAAGCAACTTCATGCTGTGCAGGAGCTACTTCATTATGCTTAGTTTTTGAAGGAATACCATATTTCCATAATTCAGTATCAAGATCCTTCATGAAGGCACCTACTTTACGTTTAATAGAACCAAAGTAGTGATCTTCTAATTCCTGACCCTTAGGAGCAGGAGCGCCATAAAGAGTACGACCAGTTAACTTTAAGTCAACTCTCTTCTGCCAATATTCATCTAATACTAAGAAATATTCCTGTTCAGCACCAACTGAAGCAGTTACTTTATCAACACCCTCTAAACCAATCTTAGTTAATAAGTTAGAAGCTGATGCACTTAAAGCATCACAAGCACGTAATAATGGAGTCTTTTTATCAAGCGCTTCACCAGTATAAGAACAGAATAATGTAGGAATATATAAGCTACCATCTTTTACAAAAGCTGGAGAAGTACAATCCCATGCAGTATAACCACGTGCTTCGAAAGTAGCACGGATACCACCAGATGGGAAAGAAGAGGCATCAGGTTCACCTTTTCTTAATGTCTTACCACTGAATTCAAGAACTGCTCCACCATTTCCATCTGGTTCTAAGAAAGCATCATGCTTTTCTGCAGTTAAACCAGTCATTGGCATAAACCAGTGAGTGAAATGTGTAGCACCATTTTCAACAGCCCAGATTTTCATTGCATTTGCGATTACTGTCGCAACTTCTTTTGAAAGAGGTTCTCCCTTATCTAGAGCTTCATGGAAAGCTTTATAAGTAGATTTAGGAATGCGTTCCTTCATAGTTTCGTCGTTGAATGTATAACGACCGTATTCATCTAAAAGTTTGTTCATTTCCATACGATTACATCTCCTTTTTATGGGTATGATTGTAGCAATAAAAAATATTTGCGTCAATACTTTTTTATCACTGTGCAATAATTTTTATCATTCACTCCTTATTGCACCCACATAGTATCACAAAATGTAGGGTTTTAACTACTCTAATTCAATAATTTTCACTTTTTAAAAAATATTAGCCAACTTGTCATTTAATACCGAAAAGATTATAATTGTAGCGAGGTGAAAAATATGTTTGGAAAACAGAAAACATTGATCATAGATCATAATAGTGAACGTAATGATCGCATTAAGAATTATCTCAATCAAGATCATTTTATTTGTTATCAAGCAAAGACATTGGATGAATTCAATTCTCTTTATACAAACAACAATTATGATTGCATTATTCTAGAAGATGTATTCCCCGGTATTAATACGAATAAGTTCCTAGTAAAAAATAGACGTAACTCACAAGCTATTACTATAGTTATAAGTGATATGTTAAATGAAGCTTACTTAGAAGATTTATTAGATGCCGGTGCGGATGATTACATTGTAGTACCCTTCTCATTAACTTCTTTATTAAGAAAAATTCAAGACGTCTATAGGATGGGTGTTTTAAGACCTAGAAAGATCTACCGTTTTAAAGATATTATATTAGATGATACTGCCAAGACCGTTTCATTAAACGATCATTCAGTTACTCTAACTAAAAATGAATTTAAACTATTAAAAATGTTGATGTCTCATCCCTATCAACCTTATACTTCAACCAAGATTTTTGAAGGTATCTGGGGTGATAGTGTCTATGCAGACGATCAATCAGTCATGAACCTAGTGAGTTCACTTATAATAAAATTAAATAGAACAGGCTCTCATGAAGAGTATATCAGACGCTTTGGCGCAAACTCTTATAAGATGGCCATATAAAAAGAATGCATATCGCATTCTTTTTTCTTTTAGCTTCTCTTATTGATTTTTCTACGTCTTCTGTTTTCGCGTCTTTCTTTCTTTTCAATCTTACGATGCTGGTCAGTATAATCCGCTACTGTACAGTGGATACGTTTATTAGATTCGCAAATTGCATCTACAAATTCATATCTATCTTTTGGGAATGTACTATATCTCTTTTTTAAATCTGTATAAAGTTCAATAGCATGAGTCTAGTGACTAAGTCAGCCATTCTTGATACTGGATCACAAATGACTTCACATGACATTAAGTCTACTTCTTTTTGAGGTAATAATCTTCTTTTGAAGATTAAAGTTTTGCCATCGACAATATATTTATAAGGACGACACCCTAAGAAATAAAAATACAATACAGCTAAGAAAATTGAAACAATGATAAATGACTGCTGATCCAATGATTTTAATACAAACATGACGATATCATAAACCCAAACAAGAGTTAAAGCACCTAGCCAGATACCTACAGCTAGATTTGGTTTTACCTTGAATTCTTTCATAAAAAAAAGGCCTCACTTTCTTTTATATTATACAATATTTAGTCCTTTATTACAATAAAAAAGAAGAGAGGCAAGGCTCTCTTCTCATTGTCGAAATCTTATAATTATAAATTTTAAATAAATTATTCAGCTTCAGACTGTTTAGCCTGATACTTTTCGTAAGCAATTAAGAATGGTATATAGATTACAACAGATAATGCGATAACGATTAACTGTGATACTGCACCCATTAGTTTACCACCTGTAGCTAAGAATCCTAAGAATACTGGTGGCATTGTCCAAGGTACTTCAAGTACGACCTTAGGACAGAATCCACTAGAAACTAATAGATAACCTACAACAAGTGTAACTACTGGAGCTAAGATAAATGGAATATCTAGAATTG
>ENA-OQHA01000836-OQHA01000836.1-human-gut-metagenome-genome-assembly--contig:-NODE-836-length-13969-cov-1.891417_pt1 | contig 13969 bp, 17 predicted proteins | sample MGYA00242558_ERZ504707 | MGnify/ENA primary metagenome ERZ504707 (study PRJEB26092, sample SAMD00036197) | human gut metagenome | host: Homo sapiens | study: EMG produced TPA metagenomics assembly of... | reverse complement strand
CCAAAACTTCCAAACATTTCAAAGAAGAAGAGTGACCGCGACAGGATTCAAACCTGTAACCGGCTGATCCGTAGTCAGCTACTCTATTCAGTTGAGCTACGCGGCCATGTCTTTTTGTTTGACGGGTGCAAAGGTATGGACTTCTTGTGAAACTTCCAAATATTCCTGGAACTTTTTTCAAAAAAATTAATCCGTGAACTTCGCTCCGAATATCTGCCAACCCAGTGTGAGGCCGAAATTCCAGTTCTTTTCCGGTGAACTATAATGATTTAGGTAGGCACTTACCACCCCGAACGGCAGTTTTACAACCAAGGCCAGTTCTCCCATATATTCAAAGCCATGAAAGAGCTTTCCATAGCTTGCCTTGTTGCTTTCATCCGGAATGATCGGGAAAATCGGTACAAAGCCATACAGACCAAGTCGTGCATGAAACACCGTGTTCAACTGATAAATGGGCATAATCCCTCCTCCGATGAACTGATTGCCCGGAAAGCCTCATTATAGGTTGTCTTGCTGTGATAGGTAGGGGTAAACTCACCGGCCTGCATCATGGTAGCCCGGTAATTATGACTGAAGTTCCGCGAAGAATAATATCCCTTGATATAAGTACCCAGCGTGAAATTATGCCGGAAGTTGAAATACCGCTCCATCTCGTACGACAGTTGCAGCCATGACTGGATATATTCATATCCTCCCTGATGCGGATCTTCTCCCATACCGGCCCTGTAATGCTCCGTACCCGTATAAAATGGGCAGCGAGCCGTTCCCTGCGTCCGGAGGTAGCATATTGCCGGCTGTTCAGCGTATTGCCGTCAAGAGCCACCGAGCCTCCGAAAATTGTATAATTGCTGGCATCCCGCTTCGCATTGGTAAAATCAATGACCTTGGTCTGGAAATACTGATCTTCCATCCCTGCTACTCCCACACTGAATTCTGCCTTCTGGCGGCTCAGAAAGGAAGGGATACCATCAGCTTGACAAACTGTTCGTCTTTTTTGTTGAAAATCGGGTCATTCCCTGCATTGAAGAACTTGCCGTTCGTCAGATAGTCGAACGATGAAAGGGAGCCTACTATCCGGTATGACGTGGGAATTCCTGTCGGGATATCTATACGGCCGGACACCTGCAGATTATTGTAGATCTGCCCGAACTGCGCATCAAGCGCCACTTCCTTCGAAAAGTTATTCAGGTTATGATAAGTTGCCCCGACATAAATCTGATTGGAGCCGTTGGATCCCACGTTACCTCCCACACGGAGCGACAGATCATCCTCAAGCTTCACTTTCAGATCGAGATCGTACGTACGGTCCATCGGATTATAGACAGCATGCGGAATGATTTCAGAGATCATGTTATCGGAAATCAGCCGGAAATAGCCCCGCCGGAAATCCTCCAGCGTAAAGATTTCCTGGTCGTGGGAATGAAACTCCCTGCGGATGTAACGTTTCTGCTGGTCGTTTGCCCCATGAATCACAATCTTGCGGAAACGAAGTTCCGGCATGGCATTCCGGAATGCCACCCGCTTCCGTTCCAGCTGACGAAGATTGATGCGCCGGGAAATGCGGCTCTTGATCGAATCCATCAGTCAATAGTCCGCTTATAGCCATTATCGTGAAGTTCGTCCGAAACGGTCAAAGTCCATCAGGCTGACGTCATCATACTTGAAAGTCATCAGAATGCCGAGAGAATCAGGAACCGTATAGTCCGTTTTCTGCATGATCATGTTTTCCAGCTGCCCCATGATGTCGCCTTCCTTAGCTTGCCGGGATTGGAACTGACCACGCTTCCGATAATTATATCCGGATGGAAGTTCTCCGTCATGATATTCACGGGGAAATTGTTGTAGATACCACCGTCATACACCAGTACGGAATCTATTTCAATAGGCTTGAACATGGCAGGAAAACTCATGGAAGCCCGTACTGCATCACCCAGATCTCCCTCGTTGAAGATCAACGGACGCTTGTTGTGTACATCCGATCCGACACAGCGGAAAGGTACAAAAAGCTTGTCGAAATCTCCATGACACACCGCCGTGGCCTGTCCGAACAGTTCCACAAAGGCAATGTTCATCTGGACCGGATTGACCACACTCGAAGGCAGAAACTGGGTTTTGACCTTATGAAGCGGATTACGCAGGGACACCCGGATGTTCAGAAATTCCGGGGTAGGCGGATTCCGCTTGAAATAATAAATGTAGCGCTCTTCGATGTTTCCGGTATACCAGCGTTTGAAATCTTCCGACTTGATCAGTTTCTCCATATCGTCAGGCGAATATCCCATGGCATAGAGAGAACCGATAATGGCTCCCATGGAGGTACCCGTAATATAGTCAATCGGAATATTGTTTTCTTCCAGGGCACGGATGATCCCGATATGAGTCAGTCCTTTCGCTCCTCCGCCACTCAGCACAAGCCCTACTTTCTGGGCCTGCGCAGGAAGCAGGTTCAACAAGGTTATCAAAAACAAGCTGATGATGAAATATAGTTTCTTCATACGTCCAAAATCACATTATTGCCGTTCATTTGCGTTTCTTCCTTCCTGCTTCCTGTCAGAAAAAGTCACAAAGCCAAGAAGTTTACCAAAGATAGGTGAAAAAATGGTTTCTGGCAAAAGTTTGAGCAAATTTTGCCAGAGTTCAGAATCTTTTCAGATTTCACGTCTACCTTTGCACTGTAAACTTAACAGAAGAAGATATGAAGAAACAAATGAAACACTTTGCATGGATTGCATGCATGGCAACCGCTATGATTGGCTTACAGAGCTGTGACAACGACGATAAAGACCTGGCACAGGCCCCAACGGATATCCAGAAGGCTTTTGACACCAAGTATCCGGACACCCGCGTCACGGAATGGGAGCTGGACCGCGGAGAATACAAAGCAGATTTCTACTACAGCGATAGCGACTTATACAGGCATTGAAGCTACAGCCTACTTCAGCCAGAGCGCACAAGGCTGCGGACAGAGTTCGAAGTGATCGGTCTGTATCATTCCGGAAAACTGCCTGAAGCAGTGAAAACAACAATCAGCCGGGAAGCAGGAACGGCCAAAGTGGACGATGTGGACTTCATCGACACCCCGGACACGGATTATTACCTGGTGGAAATCGATCAGGAACCCAACGACCGTTACCTGAAATCGGAGAAGACGGAAGCATATTGCCGTAAACAGAATCCCGGATATAATAGAGACCATGATTTTCATGGTCTCTGCTCGTTTAAAGCCTGTACATGCACGTCTCTCAATTATATCCTGCGACAGATAAGTCGTTTTTTAATATTGTACTGAACTTTTTGCCCCAATATCAGAATTCAGATGGTTTCCATCATAAAAATCGTCATCCGTAAAGCGACAGTCGTCAAAATACTCATGGGAACTGACATTATCCCAACAGGAAACTACCTCAGCAACAGCTTCACGGATTAACTCCAATTGCTTTTTGTCTGCCAGCCGGTAGTATTCCGGATGAACAGGCGGCATTACGAGATAAAGATGTATCCCACGTTTATGGCACAACTCGGCAACTTTATGCATACGGCAGATATTGCTCTGATAAAGTTTACTATCTTTATCTGCCAGTATAGGTTTATGCTGGTTTCTCACCATACGCGGAATATCTTCCAGCCATCTGGCACTTTTGTAAATATGATCGTAACTATGATCTAGTCCAAGAGAATCACAAAACACTGTCGGCTTTCTCTGAATATAATATTTTGACCATTTACGTAAAGCTAACGAGCCAAGATAGGGTAACTCCACATTATGAAAATAATCCTCTTCACGAGTTATATCCATATAAATCTTGTGATTTATAAGACTACTTTCATCCACCTCCTCACAATCATCAGTCCATAATGAATGAAAGCAAATTCCCCAAATCACAAACTTCAAACTCGGCATTTTATCAATATGCTTTTCTAACAAAGCTTGATTAAAGCGGAACCATTCTCCTGAAATTGCCAGATTATATGTGCTATCCGACAGGAAAACAGGATTAATACTACAATTAACCACAGAACTTCCAATAATCAGAGTTTTGAGGTTAAGTGTATTCTTTTCCAGTAAACACCGCTTATAGGCCAGGGGATTAGGTACCTGACGCAACATATATTCTATTCCTCCGGCTAATAGAATCAGCGACAAAGAAAAGATTCCTACATAAAAAAGAAATTTCTTCATTTTATTTTCTGGTTAAAATTGGAAATAAATAAATTCTTCTTGTTTCCCGGCTAGTAGAAATGTAGCAATAAAGACAATGTAATAAATAGTCCAACGAACAGCCCGATGCCGGAAAATACCTTTCTCTTCAAGCTGTAACCCAAATTGCTTTTGGCGCTGCAACCATTCTATTATTAGAAGGATCGCAATATATATCAGAGGATCTTTTCCATGTGCAGGCATGGAAAATGAAATTTTGTAACCATACAGACAATGTAATCCCATGCCTGATGAATGGTTTCTGCCCTAAATATTATCCAACCGATCACAACAAGCATAAAAGTTATAAGCATCTGAAAAACTTCCTTGACAGAAGGTAGTAAACGATCTTTCGCTACAACATCCGTGTATTTCCGGTTTTTCCCTAAAAGTAACAGAGGAAAAAAAAGAAAAGCATGATAGGCCCCCCAGCATACAAACGTCCAGTTAGCTCCATGCCAGAATCCACTGACAAGAAAAATAATGGCTGTATTGCGCATGGTTTCCATTTGCTGCATCTGCTTCCCCCAAGCGGGAAATAGATATAATCACGAAACCATGTGGTCAGAGAAATATGCCAACGGCGCCAGAACTCTGCAATATCTCTAGAAAAATACGGATAATTAAAGTTGCGCATCAAATTAATCCCGAAAAGTCTGGCTGTACCGATTGCAATGTCAGAATAACCGGAAAAGTCTCCATAAATTTGAAAAGTAAAAAATATCGCCCCTAAAAGCAAATGAGAACCGTCCAAACTTGGTAGTCAGCAAAAATGGAGTTTACTGCTATGGCACAGTTATCAGCTACAACCATTTTTTTAAATAATCCCCATAAAATCTGACGCATTCCATCAACCGCTTGCTCATATGAGAAACTGCGTACTTCAAGAACTGCGGAAGCAAGTTTGTGGCCCGTTCAATAGGTCCGGCCACAAGTTGCGGGAAAAAACTGATAAAAGCAAAGAATGCAACAATATCATAAGTAGGCTTTATCTTATGTTGATAAACGTCTATCGTATAACTCAATGCTTGAAATGTATAGAAACTGATACCCACAGGAAGCAAAATATCCAGAGTTACCCAGTCTGCCTCCCATCCTAAAGCACTTAACAGGATTGCCAGATTCTCACCAAAGAAATTGCAGTACTTAAAAACACAGAGAATTGCCAGATTCAATATTATGTTACCGGCACTAATCCATTTCTGCTTTTTTCTATTTCCTTCATTGCGGTCCAAAAGTATGCCACTCATATAGCTGCAAAAGGTCGTTAAGGCAATGAGTAACAGGAAACGCCAGTCCCACCAACCGTAAAAAACATAACTTGCTATTACTACAAACAGATTCTGCCAGCGTAAAGGTTTGAATACAAACCAGTAAAGCAAAAATACGACAGGAAGATAAATTAAAAATTCTATAGAGTTGAACAACATTTCCGTATAACATTGTATTTATTTGCAAATGTAAACACAAAAAAGCACTTTATAAAATCATATTGCATTAAAAACTTCTTCCCCTGAAAAAAAGAAGCGCATCTCCAGGAGACTGCCTTACGGCGGTACTCCCGGGATGCGCTTTCTTTATTTTATGTGATTAAGTACTTTCGCTTATCCGATCAGGTCAATGCTGCGTTTTACGAAGTTCGTCAAAGCTTCACCCTTCAGCATGTTGTTCTGCAACAGAGCCAGGTCGATCAGCTGATGAACTACCTTATTGCCGGCAGCATATGTGTTGAGAATATTGTTCTTCTGCTGCTTCTGGTCGTCCAGTTTCTTTTCCACATCCTTCAGTTCGTCTTTCTCTGCAACAGGGATTTCTTCATCCTTCTTGCCTTCGTGAGCTTTCTGCAGTTCTTTCTGACGAAGTGTCAGCATGGCAATTTCTGATTCAACGGGAACCAGCTGTTCTGCACAGGCAGATTCGGCATCTTCCAGTACCTGCTTAACCAGCTTGTGGTCGCTGTTCAGCACAAGACTGTACATATCCGGCATTTCACCATAGAAGCTCATGCCCGGCTGGATGCTGGCCATATCCTTCATACGACGCATATATTCAGCCTGTGTGATCACGATCGGAGCAGAAGTTTCACCCATGGCACGGGTTTCTACATGGAATTCTACTTTCTGAACTTTCGGCAGCTGTCCGCTAAACAGGGTAGACAAGGTCTGACGCTTGTCTTCAGCCAGTTCTTCACCATGAGCATCTTCCTTTACGATCAGACGGTCAATGATATCACTGTCCACACGGGTGAAACGGCTCTTTTCCAGTTTCTGTTCCAGCATATTGATCATCGGGACATCCAGTTGTCCGTCCATCAGCAGGACATTATAGCCCTTGTTCTTGGCTGCATCAATATAAGTGTACTGCTCATCTGCATTGTTTGCATACAGATAGATCAGATTGCCGTCCTTGTCAGTCTGGTTATCCTTGATCAGAGTCTGATATTCCTCAAAAGTATAATACTTGCTGTCCGTATCCTTGAACAAAGCGAATTTATTGGCTTTTTCATAGAAGTCTTCCTGCGTCAGCATACCGTAATTGATGAAGATCTTCAGGTCATCCCATTTGGATTCGAACTCCTGACGGTCGTTCTTGAAGATCGACTGCAGACGGTCGGCTACCTTCTTGGTGATATAAGTCGAGATCTTCTTCACATTTGAATCACTCTGCAGATATGAACGGGATACATTCAACGGAATATCCGGTGAGTCGATCACACCGTGAAGCAAAGTCAGGAAGTCAGGCACAATACCTTCCACTGAATCAGTTACATAAACCTGATTGCAATAGAGCTGGATCTTGTTTTTCTGCAAGTCGATGTTGCTCTTGATCTTCGGGAAGTAGAGCACACCGGTCAGATTGAACGGATAGTCCACATTCAGATGAATCCAGAACAGCGGCTCATCAGACATCGGATACAAATCACGGTAGAACTTCTTGTAATCCTCATCCTTCAGTTCGCTCGGTTTCTTGGTCCAGATCGGGCAAGTATCGTTAACGACATTCCATTCATCTGTCTCCACCTGCTTGCCGTCTTTCCATTCTTTCTTCTTTCCAAACGCTACCGGCACAGCCAGGAAGCGGCAGTATTTGTTCAACAAGGCCTGAATACGTGATTCTTCCAGGAATTCTTTGCAGTCATCGTCCACATACAGAATAATATCGGTACCGCGATCTGCTCTTTCAGCATCTTCCAGCGTAAACTCAGACTTCCGTCACAAGTCCATTTCACGGCCTTTGCATCCTCACGATAAGACTTGGTGACAATTTCCACTTTCTTTGCTACCATAAAGGCAGAATAGAATCCCAGTCCGAAATGTCCGATGATCGCATTGGCATCATCTTTATATTTAGCCAGAAAATCGTTGGCGCCGGAGAAAGCGATCTGATTGATGTATTTGTCGATTTCTTCGGCAGTCAGTCCCAGACCACGGTCGGAAATGGTAATGGTTTCCTTGTCTACCTTCACCTGGATGGTCAGGTCACCGAGTTCGCCTTTAAACTCTCCTTTGGAAGCCAGCGTCTTCAGTTTCTGGGTAGCATCTACCGCATTTGAGACCAATTCACGAAGGAAGATTTCATGATCACTATACAAGAATTTCTTGATGATGGGGAATATGTTTTCTGTAGTTACCCCAATATTACCTTTCTGCATATATTTATACGTTTTAATGATGATACATTGATATTTTTTCACAGCGTACACATGCAAAAGAAATGCCATAAGGGGTATTCCGCCATTTTGTCAGTCGCATAAACTCCGTTGAAAAAAACTCGGTCACCGTTATCCAGCGACCGAGTTTTTATTTTATAGATCTGATGATCTGACAAAAACAAGTCCAATCATCGTTCAATCTTCATCTGCAATCCGTCTCCGGAAGGCTTAAGGCTGACATGAATGACATCACCATTCTGCGGCTCTTCATTCAGGATCAGTTCTGCCAGTCCGTCTTCCAGATTACTCTGAATGGAACGTTTCAACGGACGGGCACCAAACTGAACGTCATAGCCTTTCTCTGCTACATACCGCTTGGCATCATCATCAATCCGGAGCTTGTAACCGATTGATTCCATACGCTGATACAATCTCTTCAGTTCTATATCTATAATCTTCGACAAGGCTTCTACATCCAACTGATCAAACGTAATGATCTCGTCCAGACGATTGATAAATTCCGGAGCAAACGACTTGTTCAGAGCCTTTGTAATGACGCTCCGGGAATATTCACTGTCATCGGTCCGCAACTGGGCTGCAAACCGATTCCCTTGCCAAACTCCTTCAACTGGCGCGTACCGATATTGGAAGTCAGAATGATCACCGTATTCTTGAAGTCCACAGTCCGTCCGTTGCTGTCCGTCAGCCGTCCTTCATCCATTACCTGAAGCAACAGATTGAACACATCAGAGTGGGCTTTCTCTATTTCGTCCAGCAACACGATGGAGTAGGGACGACGGCGCACTTTCTCTGTCAGCTGTCCGCCTTCTTCATAACCGACATATCCCGGAGGCGCTCCGACCAGACGAGAGACGGAGTATTTCTCCATATACTCGCTCATGTCAATACGGATCATGCATCGGTCGTTCCAAAAGCTGACGGGCCAGTTCCTTTGCCAGATGGGTTTTCCGACACCGGTCGGTCCCAGAAACAAGAACGTACCAATCGGCTTGTTCGGATCTTTCAGACCAACCCGGCTGCGCTGAATGGCTTTTACCAAAGTATCCACGGCATTATCCTGAGCGATGACTCTGGACTTCAGTTCTTCTTTCATGCCTTTCAGCCTTATTCCTTCGGCCTGAGCCATACGCTGGACAGGAACTCCTGACATCATGGATACAACATTCTCTATCTGAGGAGCATCTACAGTCTCACGCTGTTGCTTCAGATTTTCCTCCCATTCGCGTTTCATGACCTCCAGCTGATTCATGTAATTCTTTTCCTGATCACGGAAACTGGCTGCCAGCTCAAAGTTCTGCAAGTTGACTGCCTCGTTCTTATGCTTGCGGGCTTCTTCGATCAGCTTTTCCTGTTCTTCGATTTCCTTCGGAACGGAAACATTGGTCAGATGAACCGTGAACCGGCTTCATCCAGGGCATCAATCGCCTTGTCAGGGAAATTACGGTCTGAAATATACCGGTCTGTCAATTTGACACATGCTTCCAGTGCTTCATCCGTATAATTCACGCAATGATGCTCTTCATACTTTTCCTTGATATTCTTCAGGATCTGCAATGTTTCTTCCGGTGTGGTCGGCTCGACCATCACTTTCTGGAAACGACGTTCCAGTGCTCCGTCCTTTTCTATATTCTGACGGTATTCGTCCAGAGTCGTAGCTCCGATACATTGAATCTCACCACGGGCCAGAGAGGGCTTCAGGATATTGGCAGCATCCATAGAGCCTGCTGCTGATCCGGCTCCCACAATATTATGAATCTCATCTATAAAAAGAATGATATCCGGATTCTTCTTCAGTTCGTTCAGAATGGAACGGATCCGTTCTTCAAACTGGCCGCGATACTTTGTTCCGGCAACCACTGCTGTCATATCCAGAGCAACAACACGCTTGTCGAACAAGATGCGTGACACCTTTCTTTCAACAATCCGCATGGCCAGACCTTCTACAATGGCAGACTTTCCGACACCCGGTTCACCGATCAGAATCGGATTGTTCTTCTTACGGCGGCTCAGAATCTGTGCCAGACGTTCGATTTCCTTTTCACGTCCGACTACCGGATCCAGCTTGCCTTCCTCGGCCGCCTTCGTCATGTCTGTACTGAATGAATCCAGGACAGGTGTATCCTTACTGGACTTCTGCTGCTTGGTACCGGCAACCGGCTGTCCTTCCGAACGGTAAGACATGTTGCCTTCATCCGCCTGCGGCGGCGGATGCCATCATCTTCATCCTCATCTTCCTCTCCGAAATCCAGACCGTCCTTCGGCTCCTCCTTGTGGGTACCAGCCGGTCCATCACCTTCCGGTATGTCACTTCCTGACTTTCCAGTATCTCTGCTGCTTTATTTTCATTATCTTTCATAATCGCCAATAATACATGTTCAGTATCCACTTCCGGGCTCTTCAGCAATTTCGCTTCCAGAATGCTCAGCTTCATCACCTTGGAGGCTTTCTTGTCCAGATCCTTGTCGCTTCCGAAAAAGTTTTCCCTCACCGGAGAGGCAACTTGTCCTCTCAACTCGTCTTCCAGTATGAGTTTCAACTTTTTAAGATCTACATAAAGACTCTGCAGGATGCTTACAGCTTTATTGTCTCCTTCCCGGATAATACCCAGCAACAAATGTCCTGTACCGACATAGTTGTTTCCCAGCCGGTCGGATTCTTCTTTGCTGAACAATAAAATTTCGGATACTCGTTGTGTAAACTGATTGTCCATATATAATCTTTTCTCCTTATATCACTGCAAATATACATTATATAATTAACATATAACGAATCTCTCATTCTATTTAACAAATGTATGCCACATCAGTCTGTTTCTGCCCCCAAAAGACGAAGAATGAAGAAAAAACTTAAACAAGGAACACTTTTTTGATAGAAATGTTTCGTATCTCGGGTAAAAGTCGTACTTTAGCATGGTTTTTAGCAAACCAGAGAGAGATGTATAATTAATAGTTTTTTAAATGCAAGAACAAGACAGAATTATAAAAATCAACATCGAAGAGGAAATGAAGTCGTCGTACATTGATTACTCCATGTCAGTAATTGTTGCACGCGCCCTCCCGGATGTCAGAGACGGTTTCAAGCCTGTACATCGCCGAATCCTTTATGGAATGATGGAACTGGGTAATACGTCTGACAAACCTTACAAAAAATCTGCAAGAATCGTCGGTGAAGTATTGGGTAAATACCATCCTCATGGAGATTTATCCGTATACGGAGCACTGGTCCGTATGGCTCAGGACTGGGCTATGCGTTATCCGCTGGTAGACGGCCAGGGAAACTTCGGTTCCGTTGATGGTGACAGCCCTGCTGCCATGCGATACACCGAAGCCCGACTGAAGAAAATCGGAGAGGACATGATGCAGGATTTGTATAAGGAAACGGTTGATTTCCAGAACAACTTCGATGATACTCTGCAGGAACCGGTTGTCATGCCGACCCGCATCCCGAATTTGCTTGTAAACGGTGCTTCGGGTATTGCCGTAGGTATGGCTACCAATATGCCGACTCACAATTTATCAGAAGTAATAGATGCCTGTGTAGCTTACATTGACAATAACGAAATCGATATTGACGGCCTGATGCAGTACATCAAGGCTCCCGATTTCCCGACCGGAGGCTATATATACGGTATCAGCGGTGTACGTGATGCATACGAAACCGGTAGGGGACGTGTGATCATGCGTGCCAAGGCTGAAATCGAATCGCATCCGACACATGACAAGATTGTTGTTAACGAGATTCCTTATAACGTCAACAAGAAAGAATTGATTGAAAGCATCGCTTCTCTGGTCAACGAAAAGAAGATTGATGGTATTTCATACGTCAACGATGAATCAGACCGTGAAGGTATGCGTATCGTCATCGATGTGAAACGCGATGCAAATGCCAGCGTTGTATTGAACAAACTGTTCAAGATGACAGCGCTGCAGACTTCTTTTGGCGTAAACAACATTGCCCTGGTTCACGGACGCCCAAAATTGCTGAATCTGAAAGATTTGATCCAGCTGTTCGTAGAACACCGTCACGAAGTAATCATCCGCCGTACTCAGTATGACTTGCGCAAAGCAAAAGAACGCGCACATATTCTGGAAGGTCTGATCATTGCTTCCGACAATATCGATGAAGTAATCCGGATCATCCGGGCTGCCAAGACTCCGAACGAAGCTATCACGAACCTGATGGAACGCTTCCAGCTGTCGGAAGTGCAGGCACGTGCAATCGTAGAAATGCGTTTGCGTCAGTTGACTGGTCTGATGCAGGATCAGCTGCATGCTGAATATGAGGATCTGATGAAGCAGATCGCTTATTTCGAAGAAATTCTGGTTAACGAAGAGCTTTGTAAGAAGGTTATCAAGGACGAGCTGATCGAGGTAAAAGAAAAATATGGCGACAAGCGCCGTTCTGAAATCGTCTATGCTTCTGAAGAATTCAATCCGGAAGATTTCTATGCCGATGATGAGATGGTCATCACAATCTCACATCTGGGATATATCAAGCGTACTCCGTTGTCTGAGTTCCGTGCCCAGAACCGTGGCGGCGTAGGCTCAAAGGGTAGTGAGACACGCGACGAAGACTTTATTGAACATATTTATCCTGCCACCATGCATAACACAATGCTCTTCTTCACACAGAAGGTAAATGCTACTGGCTCAAGGTTTATGAAATTCCTGAAGGAAACAAGACTTCCAAAGGACGTGCGATCCAGAACTTGCTGAATATTGACGCTGATGATGTGGTAACTGCTTATCTGCGCGTCAAGAACTTAAATGATACTGAATTTATCAATAGCCACTATGTCTTGTTCTGTACCAAGAATGGTGTAATCAAGAAAACCTTGCTTGAACAATATTCAAGACCAAGACAGAATGGTGTAAATGCTATTACAATTCGTGAGGATGACCGCGTCATTGAGGTACGTATGACCAATGGAAATAATGAGATCGTCATGCTAACCGCAACGGACGTGCCATTCGTTTCCATGAAAGTGCCGTACGCGAAATGGGACGTACCGCAACCGGTGTGCGCGGAATCACCCTGGATGAAGACGGACAGGACGAAGTTATCGGAATGATCTGCATTAAAGATCCGTTGAAAGAAACCATCATGGTTGTTTCTGAAAACGGTTACGGAAAACGTTCCGATATTGAAGACTACCGCAAGACCAACCGTGGAGGTAAAGGTGTCAAGACTTTGAACATCACGGACAAAACAGGTAAACTGGTAGCTATTAAGTCGGTTACGGATGAGAATGATTTGATGATCATCAACAAGTCCGGTATCACCATCCGTCTGAAGGTAGCAGATGTCCGCATCATGGGACGAGCTACTCAGGGAGTCCGTCTGATAGACTTGGAAAAACGAAATGATCAGATTGGTTCTGTATGTAAGGTTACTTCAGAGACAGAAGAGGAGGGAAGTGTAGCAGAAGGAGAAGAAACAGCTCCAGCATCAGACATCACTCCGGATATAGTTCCATCTGATGATATGATTCAGGAAACAGACGAGACAGACAAAAACTAAATGAATATTTGTGTATTACTAAATTTTAAATGATTATGAAAAAAGTTTTATTTACTGCTGCGTTGTTCTTCACCGCATGTGCTGTATCAGCTCAGGAAAGCGTAGTGAAAGAAGCAAAATCTGCAAAAAGTGATCCTGCCAAAGCAGCAACCATTCTGGAACCTGCCTTAGTTGATCCTTCTACAGCAAACGATCCTGAAACATGGAAGTTGGCCGGAGATCTTCAGAAGTCTATTTATGACGATGAAAACATGAAATTGTATTTACCTGGAGGACAGCTGATACAACTAAATTATACAACAGTTTGGCTAAGATGTTCGAATATTACATGAAATGTGATGAAGTAGAACAGGCTAAAGTAAAAAGCGGAGAATTGAAAAAGCCTAAACTGAGAAAGAAATTGGCTAAGTCTCTGGCAACCGTACGTCCTCAATTGACAAACGCCGGTTCTGATGCTTTCAACAAAGGAAACTATGCAGATGCTTTGAAGTATTTCGGATTGTTCGTAGAAACTCCGCAGAATCCGATGTTCGAAGAAGTTGCTGAAGTTAAGAATGATACATTGGTTCCTCTGATTG
>ENA-OQHA01000835-OQHA01000835.1-human-gut-metagenome-genome-assembly--contig:-NODE-835-length-13981-cov-3.158438_pt1 | contig 13981 bp, 17 predicted proteins | sample MGYA00242558_ERZ504707 | MGnify/ENA primary metagenome ERZ504707 (study PRJEB26092, sample SAMD00036197) | human gut metagenome | host: Homo sapiens | study: EMG produced TPA metagenomics assembly of... | reverse complement strand
TGTTTGCTCCCGGTGAGAAATGGAACGGACGGCCGATCCCTTCCGGTGCGCCCGAACACATCAAACGCATCAACGAAGGAAACCGCAACGGCCAGTACTGGATTCCTGCCGAAGCCGACTTCTCCCTGCGCCGGCGCTTCACCTGGCACGCTTCCGACAGCCTGACCGTCAAGACTCCCCAGAAACTGTTCGACATCTATATCAACAGTGTCGGACGCGGACAGGGATGGGATCTGAACCTCCCGATCAATCCGCTGGGTGAACAGGATGAGCCCGACAAGCTTGCCCTGGAAGAGTTCGGACGTTACCTGGAAGCTACGTTCCGCGATGACCTGACCCGAGGAGCCACGCTGCATGCTTCCAATGTGCGGGGTGGGGATGAGCACATTACGGCACCGCCTTTCTGACCGACGGAGACCGCTATTCCTACTGGGCTACCGACGACAAGGTAACCTCTGCCGAACTGGTTCTTGATTTTCCCCGTACGGAAACATTCAATATCATCAAACTGCGCGAAAACATCAAGCTGGGCCAGCGCATTGACTCGGTGAAAGTCGATATGAAGGTCGGCGGAACCTGGAAAGAAATTGCCGGAGCCACCAGCATTGGTGCCTGCCGTCTGATCCGTCTGAAAAACTATGTGGAGACTTCCTCCCTGCGCATCCGCTTCTATGCACCGGTTGCCCTGGCTGTCAGTGAAGTGGGATGCTACAAGGAACCCGACGGAGCCGTTGCTCCCGTGATCAGCCGCACCAAGGCGGGCGAAGTGTCTCTTCAGGTGGAACGTCCGGTCTACCAGCTTCGCTACACGACCGACGGTTCCGTGCCCTCGGTTTCCTCTCCGCTTTATACCGGGCCGTTTACCTTTGCCCGGGAAGGAGCTGTCCGTGCCGTAGCCTTCGACAAGGACGGACGGAAAGGTGAGGAAGCTGTCCGTACCTTCGATGCCTGCAAGCGGAACTGGCGCATCCTGACCGCCGACGGGCAGCCCTATGCCGCAGCCGGGGCCCTGGTGGATGATGACGACCAGACCTTCTGGCGTTCCCCTTCTCAGGACAAGGATGCTGCTTTCCGTCCGCAGAGTCTGGTGATCGATCTGGGCGAAACACAGGAAGTCAAAGGATTTTCCTATACGCCCCGTCAGGACAACAGCAGCGAGGGAGTAATCGACCGCCTTGCTCTCATGGCCAGCGAGGACGGCAAAAACTGGACACCGGTATACGAAGACTTTATTCCCAACATCCGTCAGGCACCGGTCTACCGTTCCTTCCGGCTGAAGACTCCCGTGTCCTGCCGCTATCTCAAGCTGACAGCCCTGCGCGTGCTGGAAGGCAATTACGCTACGGGAGCCGAATTCGGCATCCTGCTGAAGTGACTTTATCCGGGACACCGGCGGATTTCCCCGCTTCCGATGCAGAGCCGTGCCTCCCGGTCGTAGATCACACCGAACTGACCCGGTGCGATTCCCTGGATCAGGTGCGGACTCTCCACCTCATAACCGGTTCCTGCCGGTCGGATCACCCCCGGCAGGAACTGGTCCGTATGGCGGATCTTGAAGCAGATTTCCTGTTCCCCGGCTTCCGGCCAGGGATTTTCCGTAATGAAATGAAAGTCCGTCAGCCGGAACTTCCGCCCGTACTGATGCACCGTGTCATATCCCCGCGATACGAACAGCAGGTTCTTCTCCGGGTCCTTGTCCACCACGAACCATGGCCCTCCGCTCAGTCCCAGTCCCTTCCGCTGTCCGATGGTGTGAAACCAGAATCCCTTGTGCGTACCGATCTCCCGGCCGCTTTCCAGTTCCACGATTGCCCCCGGCCGTTCGCCCAGGAAACGTCGGATAAAGTCGTTGTAGTTGATTTTTCCCAGAAAACAGATTCCCTGGCTGTCCTTGCGGCGGGCACTCGGCAGCCGTGCCGCCAGAGCCGTCTCGCGCACCTCCTGCTTCATCAGTTCCCCCAGCGGAAACAGAAGCCTGGATACCTGCAGGTAGTCAATCTGAGCCAGGAAATCCGTCTGATCCTTCACCGGATCTTTGGCCGTTGCCAGCCACACCTTCCCTTCGCGTTCGCAGGTCGACGCATAGTGCCCCGTCGCAATCCGGTCGTACGCATGTCCCGCCTTTTCCTCGAAACATCCGAACTTGATCAGCTTGTTGCACATCACGTCCGGGTTGGGCGTGAAGCCCTGTCTCACCTTGTCGATGGTGTAAGCCACCACCCGGTCCCAGTACTCCTGCTGGAGATCCACCACCTCCAGCTTCAGGCCATACTTGCGGGCCGTTGCTGTTGCCAGTTCGATGTCCTCTTCCGCCGTGCAGCTCAGTCCGTCGTCGGTATCCATGCCGATCCGGATATAAAACAGGTCGGGCTTGTAGCCCTGTTCGCAGAGCAGGTGGACCGCTACGGCACTGTCCACTCCGCCCGAAATCAATGCAGCCAGATTCATGAAGTATTTTTGCGGCAAAGTTAGCTCCACTTTCCCGAAGGTGAAATACCCTGTTTGGGGTATTCTCAGAGGCTTTCCGGAAGCGGTCAGTTCTCCGCATGGTATTCCGCCAGCTCGCGTTCCCCTTCATCCGCATAGCCGTAGCTTTCGTCGTGCTGGCTGAGATCCAGACCGATGGCTTCGCTTCTGGCCGATACGCGCAGGGGGATCATCTTGTTGGTCAGCCAGTAGAGGGCATAGCTGACGATAAAGGTATATCCGCAGACCAGGACGACGGCCAGCAGGTGGATCAGGAACACGCTGACGTTGCCCGCAAACAGTCCGTTGACGAAGACTCCCGTCAGAACCGTTCCGAAGATACCGCCCACACCGTGCGTCGGGAATACGTCAAGCGCATCGTCCACACTGGTCTTGTTTTTCCAGTAAACCGCCACGTTGCAGACCATGGTGGTGGTCAGGGCGATGAAGATACTTTCCCCCACGGTGACATAACCGGCCGACGGAGTGATGGCCACCAGTCCCACGACGGCACCCACGGCAGCTCCCAGTGCAGAAGGCTTGCGTCCCCGCAGGCAGTCGAAGAAGATCCACACCATCATGGCCGTAGCCGAAGCCGTATTGGTGTTCAGAAAAGCCTTGATGGCAATACCGTCGGCAGCCAGGGAAGACCCTGCATTGAATCCGAACCATCCCAGCCACAGCATGGCAGCCCCCAGAATGACAAAGGGGATGTTGGCCGGGGCATGACGCTTTCCGCTGCGGCGTCCCAGGAAGATGGCACCGGCCAGTGCCGCCACTCCCGAGGAAGCATGTACCACGATACCGCCGGCAAAATCGACTACTCCCATCTGACGGAGGAATCCGTCGGGATGCCAGGTCCAGTGGGCCAGCGGACAATATACGAAGATGCAGAACAGGATCATGAAAATCAGGTAGCCGGAGAAACGTACCCGTTCCGCGAATGAACCCGTGATCAGTGAAGGGTGATGATGGCAAATTTCATCTGGAAGAGTGCATACAGGGCCAGCGGTATGGTCGGAGCCAGATAAGTGTCTATCTTGGCACCCACGTGCTGGAACATGAAGAAGCTGGCCGGATTGCCGATAAATCCTCCGCAATCGTCCCCGAAGGCCAGACTGAATCCGAATACCACCCAGATCACGCTGACCACGCCCATGGCAATGAAACTCTGGAGAATGGTGGAGATGACGTTTTTCTTCCCGACCATGCCTCCGTAGAAGAAGGAAGTCCCGGTGTCATCATCAGGACAAAAATAGTGGCGGTGATCATCCAGGCTACGTTGGCTGTGTTCATGCGTTCGTCAGGTTCCCACAGTCCGGGGTTTTCCGGCATCAGTACTCCGATCAGACTGATGATGACAATCAGTGTCATTAAAATAATCCATCTCTTTTTCATCTCGTAGTTGTTTTAATGGTTCTACATGTTAAAATGATATATAAACATTAGTTTTTGTGTCATGTTTTAAAATACTCCGCAAATATATTATTAAAATGACATATAATATCACTTTTTGATGTTATTTTGATAGGATTATTTCTCTTTGGGTTTACCGATGTTATAAATAAGATGATTATTGCGTGATTATGTAATTGTTTGTAATATAAATCCCGTGTTTTTGTATCAGATTATAAGTTTATCCGTTATAAAAGCCATTCAGGGGAAGTCCGGAACCACAAACCAGACTTCCCCTGAACCATTTTTCACCCCATACATTGGCTTATCCGATCATCGGAACCAGCCACTTGGTCAGCAGGTAACCGCCGCCCAGCAGCCAGATGTAAAGCAGCCCGGCCAGCAGGAAAGGTTTCGCACCTGCCTGTTTGAATTTCTCCATGCTGGTGTCCGTGCCCAGGGCAGTCATGGCCATGGTCAGCATGAATGTATCGATGTATTCAATGGCACCGTTCAGCGGAATTTCCTTCACGCTGTCCACTCCGAAGAGGTATTGCAGCAGTGAGTTCAGACAGATGATGCCGATGAATCCGAAGGCGAACCAGGGAATGGTGATCTTGCTCTTCTGGGTTGTGCCTCCCTCCGTCGCAGCTTTCTTGCGGCCGGCCAGTGCGAAGCTCATGATCACGAGCACCGGAGCCAGCATCATGACACGGATCATCTTGGTGATGGTTGCCGTACCCGCAATACCCAGTGTGTCGGTCGGGTCCATTGCGTTACCCGCACCGGCACGTGAGCCACTTCGTGCAGGGTACTTCCCGTATAGATTGCTACTCCCGTGTCACCCAGCGCATCCAGCATACCGGCGCGGTACAGGATGGGGTAGAGGAACATGGAGATCGTTCCGAAGATCACCACCGTCGATACGGCGATGGCTGTCTTGTGGCCCTCACATTTCACGACCGGTTCGGCACCCAGCACTGCCGCAGCACCGCAGATCGCGCTTCCCGTAGCCGTCATCAGCGAAGTATCTTTATCCATTTTCAGCAGCTTGCCCAGCCATACGCCCAGGAAGATGGTTCCTGCCACGATGATGGTGTCGATCACCACAGCCGGAAGTCCCACGGCAGCTACCTGTGTCAGCGTCAGGCGGAATCCGTAGAGTACGATACCGGCACGCAGGATCTGCTTCGTACAGAACTTGATTCCCGGCACCCAGGTTTCGGGAAGCTTGTTGCGCAGGCTGTTGGCATACAGCATACCCAGGATGATACCCACAATCAGCGGACTGAATGACAGACTTTTCACGAAAGGAATTTCGGCGATGTAGAACGCAGCGAATGAGAATAAGGCAATCAATAAAATACCGTGAATGGTATTTGCTCTGTTTTCTTTACTGAACATAGTTTTATCTCTTTTTTAATCCGCTGCAAAGGTAATACATTCTTTCCGGTTTCGCTATTCACCTTTTTTTATACCCTATAACCGGAAGTAATATCCGCTTTTGTCAAGCAGAGTGTTCAGGAGAATTATTTCCACAAGCTTTCTTCTTTCCAATTCCGACAGAATCCCATTGCTGTTATATCTATCGAAGGAATAAGGCTTGACGAAATTTGCTTTCATATATGTAGAATAAAAAACGACCCGCCGATTTGAGCATTGTCAAGAGGCTTGGCGGGTTCTAATGGGGCAAAGGTAGTGAGAATATATGAAATAACCTACTATTGGGAACGTTATTTTTTTACCCCGTTGAACCTAAAGTTGGTTTTTGTAATGGAAATGTAAATACCTGTTTTGTAATATACGGGAATATTTGGTTAAAACAGGAGTAAAAATGTATCATCATAGGGAAAAATGCTTATCTTTGCGCCGAAATGATACAACCTGGCAGCTGTGGGAGGGCCGGTCTCTCCTAGACGGAAGCATGTTTTATTTCATTTCTCTTTATTGTCAACCAAATAGATGTGGTATACCGGGCTCCTGCAGGACCTGGTGGAGAGAGAAGAATATACATGCGGAAAAATTTCAGCCAGATTATGACAGGTAAAGAAATGAAACAGACGATCGAAGAAAACCCGATATGGATCCCGTTGCAGACCACCTACTGTAAGGAATTGCAGGTGGCCGAATTTCTTCGTGACTCAGAGATACCTTATTATATCCCCCAGACTTATGAGCTGCAGGACGCAAAAGATGGAAGCGGACGTTGCGAACGGATTCTTGTTCCCGCCATCCATAATCTGCTTTTCATACGATGTAACCACTACGATCGCGAATGGTGCAGACGTTTGCAGCAGTCCATTCCTTTTCCCACGTATTTCATGAGGCGCGGACGGGAAAGTGCCGACTATTGTATCATTTCCAACCGGGAGATGCAGAATTTCATACGGGCCACCAACCCCGAGATCCAGGGGACGCGGTTCATTGATCCCGAAAAACTGAAGAACAAGAAAAATGTCCGGGTGCGGGTTGTCCGCAAGGGACCGCTGTTCGGTATGGAAGGACAGTTTGTCCGTTACGGAGGACGCCATTATATCGCCATTCAGGTGAGCGGAAGTGCCGCTTTGCTGCGGGTCAGCTACACCTGGTGCGAACTGATCGAAGAAATTTAACCGCTGGTTAAGTGTTTCATGACTGAAAAAGAAAGGAGGGTCTGCCTTGTGCAGCCCTCCTTCAAATCAGGAATCCTTTCCGGTTTCTTCCGCTAGATCACCCCGCAGGCACTGAGTCCGAAGGCACCTGCGACGGCGGTTGCCACGGTGATGATCACTTTGAGCACCAGGCTCCAGATTGTTTTTTTCTTGCTGGTATTTTCCATAAGCAGTTAAGATTAAGGTTTATATAATTGGGGCCGGAAGCACTGAGGAGCCTGACGGAACGGTTTCCTGCTTTCCCTGGTGAAAGCCACTTGCGCCTGACGGATCCGGAGTCATTTTCGGAGAGTCCGCTCACCGCCTGTCTGGAAAGGGTTGCCGCCGCGCGTCAGTTCCCGTCAGTTATTTCCGCTGGTCAGACACCCATGCCGCCCTGGTCATCCGTTTCTTCCTCCGTCACCTCCGGCGAGATATCCACGGTTGTTTCACCGGCCTTGTGGGCCTTGAGCACTTTCTGGCTGACAGAGCGCGGAGCCACCAGGTTGAAGACGGCTCACCCAGCAGATCCTTGAAGCGGGCGCCGCACTGCCATTTCACGTTCAGCTTCTTGACGTAAATGGCCGGATTGTACTCGGCAGCCGAAGGAGCCCCTTCGCCGCTGATGCGGACATAGAAGAACCCCAGGTCGCCCAGTTCCACCTTCTTGCCTTCCAGCAGCTGTTCCCGCAGACAGTCCACCGCCATGGTCAGGATCGCCGCCACGTCGGAACGCTTGTACACGCTGCCGTGGCTGGCAATATGTTCGGCAAACTGGTTGATGTTCATCACTTCGCTGTACTGTGAAGTGGCATAAGCTTTCTTGGGAGCCCCCTTGTCGATGGGGTTGCTTCTCATGGCGATACTGTAGTTTAACATAATACGATAAATAAAAGAGTTAATAAATAAGTTCCTTACAGACTCCGGACTTTCGGGTTCCGGCCATTTCTTGCATTGACCAGTCAATGCCAAGATTGACCTGTCGATGCTGAGGTATTGACCAGTCGATGCCAGGATATCGACCAGTCGTTGCGAAGGGATCGTGCGGTCGATTCAGCTGCATCGACCAGTCGTTGCGAAGGGATCGTGCGGTCGATTCAGCTGCATCGACCAGTCGTTGCTGAGGTAACCACCAGTCGGTTTCTCCGGATTTTCCGGATAATCCGGAGAGCTTGTCCGGAACCTTCCTTCCCGTTGTCTGTATGACAAAGGTAACATCTTCCGAAGAGCGGTTTGCACCTTACGGACGTTTGTCGGCGAATGACGGGCGATGATGCACGATAAGGCCCGACAGGGATGTGGCAACACACGGTCCGGAGGTGAAAAAAGACCGGAACAGAGACCGGAAAAACTTGCTTATATCACTGAAAATGAGTATCTTTATTCTATAATCAATTAACAGAAACAAAGATATGGATACTTTTCAGATTCGCTCTTACGGCATCGGGGAACTTGCCCGTTGCTATGCTCCCAACATCACGGCAGGGGCTGCCCGCCGCAAACTGATGTACTGGATTTCCCTGCAGCCTGCACTGGTCGACGCGCTTCATGCGTCCGGTTTCAGCCAGAAGGTGCGCAGCTTTACGCCCGCTCAGGTCCGCCTGATCGTCGAGGCGCTGGGGGAGCCCTGAAAGTCAATAAAAACAATCATTATACAAAAACTTAAGAAGTAGATATGAAGAAACATTCACTGGTAATTCCGCTGTTTCTGTGTCTGTTCCTTGCTGCTCCCTCTGTCTGTGCACAGACCATGAGCGACCAGCAGGTACTGGAGTACGTGAAACAGGGGATGGCCGAAGGGAAGGACCAGCGTCAGCTGGCTACTGAACTGGCGCGGCGAGGCGTCACACGCGAACAGGCCGAACGAGTAAAGAAACTGTACGAACAACAGCAGGGAGTCAATGCCTCTCAGATGAGCGGTACAGAACTGAATGAAGCCCGCCTGCGCGAGGCGGTGAAGGAGGACACTTCCACAGCGCTGGAAACTCCGCAGCCTGATGCTGCCGAACTTGCCCGTGAGGACCAGGTGTTCGGACGCAACATTTTCAATACCCGCAATCTTACCTTTGAACCCAGTGTCAATCTGGCTACTCCGCCCAACTACCGGCTCGGCCCGGGCGATGAGGTGATCATCGACATCTGGGGAACCAGCCAGAATACCATCGTCAGCAGATTTCTCCCGACGGAACCATCAATATCGAGAAGATCGGCCCCGTTTCCCTGAGCGGCATGACCGTGAGTGCGGCCAATGATTACCTCAAGAAGGTGCTGGGCAAGACGTACAGCGGTCTCGACAGTGCCGAGGGCAATCTGGAAATCCGTCTGACCCTGGGCAATACCCGTACCATCCAGATCAATGTGATGGGTGAGGTGATGCAGCCGGGTACCTATGCCCTGAGCAGCTTCTCCACCGTCTTCCATGCGCTTTACCGGGCAGGCGGCGTGAACGAGATCGGAAGTCTCCGCAGCGTGCAGGTAGTCCGCTCCGGACAGAAGATCGCCGATGTCGATGTGTACGACTTCATCATGAAGGGCAAGATCCAGGACGATATCCGTCTGCAGGAAGGCGATGTCATCATTGTGCCTGCCTATGAAGTGATGGTCAAGTTCAGCGGCAACGTAAAGCGCCCCATGCGTTTCGAAATGAAAGCCAAAGAATCCCTGGCCACCCTGATTCAGTATGCCGGCGGATTCGATGCCGAAGCCTATACGAAATCCCTCCGTGTGGTTCGCCAGAACGGGGAAGAATATGAAATCAATACCGTCAGGGACAAGGACTTCAGTGCCTACCAGATGCGCAACGGCGACGTGGTGACGGCCGAAGCCATCCTGAACCGCTTCACCAACAAACTGGAAATCCGCGGTGCGGTCTATCGTCCCGGAATTTACCAGCTGAGCGGAGAACTCAACACCGTCCGTGCCTGATCACCGAGCCCAGAGGACTGACCGGCGATGCCCTTTATGAAGCGTGCCGTGCTCCAGCGCGAGCGTCCCGACCTGACGACCGAGATTGTCAGTGTCGATGTGGCAGGCATCCTGAACGGTACTTCTCCCGATATCCCCTTGCAGAAGAATGACATCCTGAACATCCCCAGCATCCATGACCTGGAAGACCGCGGCGATGTGATGATCTATGGCGAGGTTGCCCGTCCGGACAGCTATTCCTTCTCGGACAACATGACGCTGGAAGACCTGATTATCCGTGCCGGAGGTCTGCGTGAGGCTGCCTCTACCGTACGGGTGGATGTTTCCCGCCGTATCAAGGACCCCAGGAGCACCAGCTATACCGACAGCATCGGCCAGACCTTCACCTTTGCCCTGAAGGACGGCTTTGTGATCGACGGCCAGCAGGGATTTGTGCTCCAGCCCTACGATCAGGTGTTCGTGCGCCGCAGCCGGGCTATCAGGCCCAGCAGAACGTACAGGTCACCGGCGAAGTGCTGTTTGGCGGTACCTATGCGATGACCAGCCGCGAAGAACGCCTGTCCGACCTGTTGCGCAAGGCCGGAGGTGCTACTCCCAAGGCCTACCTGCGCGGAGCGAAGCTGACCCGTGTGGCGAATGAGGATGAAAAGAAGCGCATGCGCGATGTCCTTGAGATCATGAACCGCCAGTTCGGCAAGGCCATGATGGACTCGCTGGGTGTGCGTGTGGAAGACACTTTCAGTGTGGGACTCGATCTGGAGAAAGCCCTGGCCAATCCCGGCGGCGAGTACGACCTGGTGCTGCGTGAAGGCGATGTCATCAGTGTGCCCAAGATGAACAACACCGTGAAGATCGACGGTGCCGTAATGGTTCCCAACACGGTGGCCTACCTGAAAGGCAAGAATGTCAGCTACTACCTCGACCAGGCAGGAGGCTATGCCGACAATGCGAAGAAATCCAAAAAATTCATTATCTATATGAACGGTCAGGTCACCCAGGTGGGCAGCCGCGACAGCGACAAGATCGAACCGGGGTGTGAAATTATTGTGCCGAGCAAGAAAGACCGCAAGGGTGTCAGCGTGGCTGAAATTTTGAGTTATGCCAGCTCCTTCGGTTCCCTCGCTACCATGTTCGCCACAATTACGAACCTGATCAAGAAGTAATACCTATGGAAGAAAAGAAAACTGATAAGATGGAACAGCCCCTCTTCACCCGTCCTGAAGGCGGGGAGGAGGACGAACTGACAATTGACTGGATGGCATTGATCCGTCGCATTTTGGCCATCCGCAGGAAATTATATCTCGCTGCCGCCGTGGGACTCGTAGCAGGCGTGATCATTGCCCTGAGCATTCCCAAGCAATATACGGTCAGTGTGACCCTTTCCCCCGAAATGGGCAGCGGCAAGAGCGGGGGAGGACTGGCAAGTATGGCCGCCTCTTTTCTGGGTGGAGGGGGCAGCGACAGCCCCGATGCCCTGAATGCGACACTGGCTCCCGATATTGTGGCTTCTACCCCTTTCCTGCTGGAACTCTTCGATGCCCGTGTCCGTACGGCCAACGGCAAGGTGGATACCACCCTTGTTGCCTATCTGGACGAACAGTCCGCCCCCTGGTGGAATACTGTTCTGGGGCTTCCCGGTATGGCGGTCGGCGGCATCAAGTCTTTGTTCAGTCCGGCGAAAGAAGAACCCCTTACTGATACGGATTCCCCGGCCGGAGGTTCCATTGAACTTTCAGAAAAAGAGGCCGGAAAATTAAAATCTCTTCGTCAGTCTGTGCTGGCAAATGTGGAGAAAAAGACGTCTATTACCACTTTGACCGTTACCCTGCAGGACCCCAAGGTCACTGCTACGGTGGCCGACAGTGTGGTTTCCAAGCTTCAGCAGTATATCACAGCCTACCGCACCCGCAAGGCGAAGGAAGACTGCCGTTACCTGGAACAGCTTTACCGGGAGCGTCAGGCGGAATATTACGAAGCCCAGCAGCGGTATGCGAAATATGTGGATGCCAACAGCAACGTGGTGTTCCAGAGTACCCTGGCCGAGCGCGAACGGCTTCAGAACGATATGTCGCTGGCCTATCAGGTCTACAGCCAGGTAGCCCAGCAGCTGCAGGTGGCCCGGGCAAGGTGCAGGAAGAAAAGCCCGTCTTTGCCGTGGTGGAACCTGCCGTCGTTCCGAGAGAACCTTCCGGCACCAGCCGTAAGGTGATCGTGCTGGGACTGGTTTTCCTGGCTGTTGCGGGCGTGGCTGCCTGGGAACTCCTCGGTAAGGATTACTGGCAGAAGTTCCGCAGCGCCTTGTCCTGATCCTCTTGCGGAATATCAGGCTTCCGCTTCCCGCAGATAATGCCCCAGGCACTGCGGTTCTGGTTCACCTGATCCAGTGTCAGTTCCACTACCAGATAGCCCCGTTTGTTGCCGCTGCGCACTGCCTCGAAGCCCAGCTTCTTCATCAGCTGGTTCACCTTGGCGGGGCTCATCAGCTGGCGGATTCCCCCGCTGATGCGGCTGATGATCTGGCCGTGGTGATGAAGACAGCCGCTTCCCCCGGCAGGGGACGGCGGAAATACGTCTGGATCTGGTCCGCTTCCAGATCCGGTGCCCGGAAATACTCGTTGCGGCGGTTCACCTCCGCCACCTCACTGCTGCTCAGCCAGTAGCGGAAACGGCTTTTCCAGAGCGCGTAAGCCTGGGCATACACTCCCCTGTAGTTCACGGGTGCGTATACGGATCATCAATGGCGGTGATCTCCATGGGAAACCAGCGGCGGTCGCCTGAGATGTCGGTCAGGAAGTTGACATTGTTCGTCGTTCCGCAGAAGCTGGCGATGTGCGGCTTCGATTCCTTGAAGTGCCCGTACGCCCTCCGCTCGTTGATGATCAGGGTGGTCGATACCGCCTTGATGCGGCTCAGCGCCTCCGGCCGCAGCTCCTCGATCTCCTCCAGGCAGATCAGGGCAAATTCCGTCAGGCGCAGCTGGTCGTCCTTGGTCATCTGGGCAAAGTCGGACTTCACGCAGAAATACTTCCGCAGTTCCGGCGGCAGCAGGTTGTTCAGCCAGGTTGTCTTGTAGGTGGCCTGCGGACCGGCCAGCACCAGAATCTCGTGGTTCACCACCGAGCGGTCGAAGAGTGCCGCCACGCAGCCCACGAGCCATTTTTCAGATACTTCCGGCAGTCCTCGGGACCCTGTACCGTATGGAGTGTATCGGCCAGTTCGCCGATGTAGTCCGTCTGTCCGTCCCAGGGATCCAGCCCGTCAAAATACAGTTGAAACGGATTGTAGTCCGCCACGAATTCCGACTCCAGCACATTGCGCAGGTCGGAGATCCGCACGCGGCTGTTTGTTTTGCTCATGCGTGCCCAGAGCGAGTTCACAATGTGGTCGTCCACTTCCCGGAAATCCTCTTCGCGGTTTTCGCGGGTGAAGTCCACCTCATACTTGCCGGTAATGACATTCCGGCGGAACGAACCCTGACCGCAGAGAAAATCCTCGATCTCAGCTACGCCAGCCAGCGGTTGCCGTGCATTGTCCTTTCCGGTGCTGGGCGACAGTGTACCGAATTCTTCCGTCTGCAGGTAGCAGGAGCGGAAGATCCCTGCTATGTCGCCGTCGTAACCGGTAAAGGTATTCAGCGCCCATTCCGTGGCCTGATCCTGGTCTATCCCGTAGCGTTGAGCAGATATCCCATCCGCATGATGTAGTCGTTGTGCTGGTGCGGTTCGTAGGTCACCCCCTGCGCTTCCAGCTCCTTCCGGGCAGTGGTAACGGCCCTTTCCAGCCGGTAGTTGCGCATCCGTTTCCGGATTTTGGGAACCACCTCAGCCCGGAAGGGAAGAGCATCCGGATTGAAGAAAAGTTCCGGATCGTGGGCAAGCCCGCACAGGCGGGTTGAATTTTTGCATTTCAGGTCACATTCCACTCCCAGCAGTCGGGCATAATAGTCATTTGCCAGCAGGAATGTCGCCCGGTACTGCGCTTCCGAAGCCAGGTATGCGTTCTCGTCAAGCGGAGAGGCGACACTCTTTTGCAGGGTGTTTTCATCGTGCTCCATGCGGTAGAGAATCCGGATGCCCGCTCCGCTGATTGTGGTATAGGTGAGCAGGGTATGCGGGTCAGCAACGATCCGCTTGAGCAGTTCCGGCAGGGCAGCCTTTTCCAGGTGGTCGATGTCCACCAGCCCGACGGAAGTCCATCCGCAGATATGCCTCTTCCGCTTGCCGCCCTGAAAACGGACGGCTACGGAAAAGCAGGGACAGGAAGATTTCTCCTTATCGGCAGCAGCGGCATTTCCCTGCGAAGCGTAGTAACGGTGTTTAAGGGTGTGTAGTTTTACTGTGGGATCCTGTCGGATCATCCGGATGATTTCACTGAGTGTTGCTTCCGCCGGCAAGGTGTCCGCATAACCGTAACCATCCAAAATTGGCGTATTGACTAGCATGTTTCTTTCCCATACCTTCGTGCTAAACTTAAAACTTGAAAGATTATGTTTAGCGAAAAAGATTTTGAAAGACTGTGGTTCCTCTACAAAACCGAGGGTGAGCCCCAAGGAGTTTCCATCAACT
>ENA-OQHA01000833-OQHA01000833.1-human-gut-metagenome-genome-assembly--contig:-NODE-833-length-13998-cov-2.488573_pt1 | contig 13998 bp, 16 predicted proteins | sample MGYA00242558_ERZ504707 | MGnify/ENA primary metagenome ERZ504707 (study PRJEB26092, sample SAMD00036197) | human gut metagenome | host: Homo sapiens | study: EMG produced TPA metagenomics assembly of... | reverse complement strand
CTGCTGTGACACCGTGCATCCCGAGCAGCTTGACACCGGGCTTCCTCCCGGCGGGAAAAGCTGCTGCGCATTGCGCGTATCGTGCTGCCGCCGGTGTGCGTCTTTGCGGCTATCATGGCAGCGGGGTGGGCAGTCACCGGCGGCACGGACTGGCTCTGGCTGGCGGCGCTGGCATCCGGCGGGGTACTGCTGGGGCGCTGCTTTGAAAAGTGGCTGTAAGGCGCATTACCCCAGCGGCAGCGCCTCGGCTACGGTCAAAAAAGTGTAGCCGTTGTCCGTATACCACCGTATGATGTCCGGCAGCGCCTCGGCGGTGGTGCGGGTGTGGCAGAATCGTGCATCAGAACGATGCACTGGGTCTGCTCACCGGTCTCATGCACACATTCCGGTAGATGGTTCCGGCACTGGGCTTGCCGCCTACGGCATCCTCAGCACAGACGTTCCAGTCTACATAGGCATATCCTTTTTCGGCACACTGCTGTTTCAGCTCGGCCATCACACCGCGCCCGCCGTAGCGGCGGCTGACCGTGTTGGTGCTGCCGCCCGGAAAGCGCAGGTAATGCAGAGAAGCTGTGTTGACATAGGGCGAGATGCGCTCTTTCAACAGCTCGATATCCTGCCAGTAAGCAGCTGAACTCTGGTAGATGTCACTGTATTCATGGGAAGCGGAATGCAGCGCGATCTGGTGGCCTGCCGCCGCCGCATCCGCAATGAGCGGCAGGTATTTTTCATTGTAGCCCGTGGCCACCACAAAAAAGGTGGCCTTGACCCCGGCGGTGTTCAGCGCATCCAGAACCGCCGGGGTCGTTTTGCTGGGGCCATCATCGAAGGTCAGGCAGACCCATTTCTCCGGCACCGGCTCTTCCTGCGGCAAGGAGCTTGCAGGGGCCGCCTCCGGAGCAGGGGAGGCAAAGCCGGTATCCGGTACCGGGGTCAGGTCGCTTTCCTGGCAGCCGGGCCCCGCCGGCACAGCAAAGAACAGCCCCAGCCCAAAGCCTGCCGCTGCGCCCGCCAGAAGCAGAGCTGCCCTGCGAAATAAGATCTTCCCGTTTGCTCTCAGCCATGAAACCATCTCCCAAACCTCCTTGACAAATCGCATTGGATCTGCAGTATCTCTTATAGGATATGACCCGCTGAAAATTTGTAGAATACAAAAGCAGGCAGAGGAATTGACATTTTCCGCAAAAATTGATAAACTAAATAAGTTCTCCGTGCAGGAGTGGCGGAATGGCAGACGCGCTGGTTTTAGGCACCAGTTCCCAGTGAGTGAGGGTTCAAGTCCCTTCTCCTGCATACACAAAACGCAGGCCCTTGGATAGAATCCGGGCCTGCCGTTTTGTTTGCGGCTTTGGTTGGAAAGCATAAGAAAATCCCACGATCTATCGCTAGACCGTGGGATTTCTTTTATGCGAGGGAGGGACTCGAACCCCCAAGGATAAACCACACGCACCTCAAACGTGCGCGTCTGCCAGTTCCGCCACCCTCGCACAACTATAAAATTGTTGCAATCCCGGATTTCTGAGGCTCGAAACCGTTGTTGCGGACTGCTTGAATATACTACCACATTACCCCGGGAAAGTCAAGCGATTTTGATAGAAATTTCCTCGTTTCATATTCGATCGTGTTCCGGTGCATACTAGAACAAATTATCACCGGGGAGGCAGGACCGTGAAACGACGCAACAGAGCACAGCGATTGCTGAGACTGACAGCAGTGTATCTTCTCCTGCTGCCGTTTCTGCTGCTGGGTTGGCTGTACAGCCGCCTGCCGGATCGTGTTTATCTGGAACCCGGGCAGGCCTTGCTTTTGCCCCGCTTTGGCTGGGTGGAACCTATGGGGCTTCACGGCAGCCAGAATGCGGCCAGTACCCAGGTCGTGGGCAGTTACCAGACCACTCTGTCACTGGGCGGCTGGCTTCCCATCAAGAATATCCGCACGGTGGTCACGGAGCGCACGCAGGTCACGGTCTGCGGTACGCCGTTCGGGGTCAAAATGTTCTCCGAGGGGGCACTGATCGTTGGCTTTTCCGATATTGACAGCCCCGGCGGGAGCACAGTGAACCCGGCAAAGGCGGCGGGACTGCGCCTGGGAGACCGCGTGATCCGCATTGGACAGACCAGGACGGAAAACAATGACGCTGTGAAGGAAGCGCTGGAAGCCGCCCAGGGAAGCGCCGCAGAGGTCATCTATGTCCGCAGCGGGGAACAGCGCAGCACCACCCTGACCCCTGTCTGGGATGCTGCTGCCGCCCAGTGGCGGGCAGGCATGTGGGTGCGGGATTCCTCCGCCGGTGTGGGCACTCTGACCTTTGTGGACCCGGAAAAGGGTGTCTTTGCAGCTGGGGCATCCCATCAGCGACGGCGACACCGGCGAAAGCATCGCTCTGCGCAGCGGGAGATCGTGCCGTGTGATATCACCGGGTGCAGCATGGGCACTGTGGGCAGCCCAGGGGAGCTGAAGGGGAAGTTCCTGAGCGCCACGCATTGGCAGCATCCGGATCAATGGAGAAAACGGTGTTTATGGCACAACGCGGACAGGCTTTTCCGGGCAAACCATGCCGGTGGCGTTTGCGCAGGAGGTCGAGACGGGGGATGCACAGATCCTGGCTACCGTCGCTGGGGAAACACCCCGTACCTACCATGTCCGCATCGAGAAGATCAGCGATGCCGATCCGCGCCGCAATATGGTCGTCCGGGTGGTGGACAAAGCCCTGCTTTCCCGGACCGGCGGCATTGTGCAGGGGATGAGCGGCAGTCCCATTTTGCAGAATGGGCGGCTGGTCGGCGCGGTGACCCATGTTCTCGTCAACGATCCGACACGGGGCTATGGAATTTTCGCGCAGACCATGCTGGAGCAGGCTGAACAGGTTGCAACGGCGGAAAAATGAGCAGATTTGGTAAAACAAAACAGGCTGATTCGACTGAAGATTCCATAATATGGCAAAAATAACAGTTGAAATCCATGGGAATTTATGGTAAAATCAGAAACGTAAGGAAAACCGCACACATTGGAGGAATGAACGATGGACAAGATCAAATTTTTGATGTCGGATACTGGCGCAGAGATCACGGCAGCCTGTCGTGAAGCTTTGGAGCAGAAGGGCGTAGAGGTGACCGTGGTGGAAAAAGACGGCCTGAAGGTCCTGCAGAAAATGCTTGCAGTGCGGCCCCAGGTGGTGTTGCTGGATGCCTTTATGCCCGGGCTGGATGCGCTGGCCGTGAAACAGAAGTACAATGCAGCCGGTGAGCGTCACACCTCTTTCTTTGTGACGGGGGCGTTCCAGAGCGAGGAAATGGTGCAGGAGCTGCTGGACGAGGGCTTTGCTTACTACTTCGTCAAGCCCTTTGACGAGACGGTTCTGGCAAGCCGCGTGCTGAAGGGTGGCATGCCGGGCAGGAAAAGCGCATTCTGCATACCAGCGTGGACAGCGATGAACTGACAGTCACTGAGATCCTGCACCAGATCGGCGTTCCCGCCCACATCAAGGGCTACCAGTTCCTGCGGGATGCCATCCTGCTTACCATGAACGAGCCGGAGTACATCAACGCTGTGACCAAGCGTCTCTACCCGGAAATCGCCAAGAAAAACGGTACCACTGCCAGCCGGGTGGAGCGCGCCATCCGCCACGCCATTGAGGTGGCGTGGGACCGGGGCGATGTGGACACTCTTAACAGCTATTTCGGCTATACCATCCACAACCTGCGGGGCAAGCCCACCAATTCAGAGTTCATTGCGATGATTGCCGATAAGATGCGGCTGGATAAACGGCAGAGGCAGTGTGATGGATACACGTGCCGACGTGATATTTTGTGCGCAAAGCTGGCAATTCTGGGATGGTGAAAAATGTTTATCGCTATGGCATTATAGAATTATGGATTCCATAGCGATGAATTGAATGTTGATAGGGCGATAAATCTCCGGAATTTATTGGGTGTGGAGCCGAATGGATTCCGGAGGTTTTTTGTGGTGGAAAAAGATGTAGAAATGTTTCTGGAGGCGTGTGAGTTAAAGGGACTGAGTCGGTATTCTTTTCGGAGAAGATGGCAGGCAGATTCGGAAGTGGATCAAGTATAAAGACCGCTATCGTAAAAGCATGGCTCACACCGAAGGCTGGGTAACAGCAGAACAATAAGACACCAGCGTATCGTGTTACGAAAACATGGTACGCTGGCGTTTTTGCTTGAAGAAATTGCTATGTTCTCTTATTGCTGGTAAAATAGGGGCGGATGTACGAATAAGAATGAATGTGGGAGCGTGATGGAAAGTGGATATCTCTTTTAAGATGGGCGATGAAAAGTTCAATTACAGAGTAAGTGCAATCATAATTTCTAACGGAAGAATTTTGGCAATGTCCCATGACAAACCGTCAGAGTACTACTCTCTGCCCGGGGTAGAGTGATGATGGAGGAAACGGCCGAACAAGCGATGATACGGGAAGTTCGGGAAGAGCTTGGTGTTTCACTGAAGATATCCCGGCCATTATGGTTGAATCAATCTTTTTTCACAAAAGATACAGATGGTCTCCGATATCACGAGATATGTATTTATTTTTGATGGATACCGCAGATGCTGGCCTGCTGGAAAGGCAAAACACGTTTACTCGAACAGAGGGAACCGATACGCATATATTTAAATGGTTAGAGATTGCTCAATTAAAGGATGAAACTTTTTATCCATTGTTCCTGAAAAAAGAAATTTCCAACCTTCCGGATGGGTTCACGATCCGAACGGAAGTGCGATGATGAATCTGTGCTTTCGATGTTGACGTTTTTGTTGTACAAAATTGAGGAATTTATCCTAATGGCATTTCTTCTGCTGTGATATCATTATATCGATCAAAAGGAGGAATGCAAAATGATTCATCTGCTGTTAGCGGTGATCTATGTTTCTTTTATCAGTCTGGGCCTGCCAGATTCTCTGCTGGGGGCTGCGTGGCCTTCGATCTATCAGGGGTTTGGGGTTCCGGTCTCCTACTCCGGTGTGATCTTCTGTATCATATCGGTGGGAACGGTGCTCTCCAGCCTGCAAAGTGACCGGATGACCCGCCGGTTTGGAGCAGGCGGTGTTACGGCCATCAGCGTTGCCATGACCGCTGCTGCACTGTTCGGGTTCTCCGTCAGCAGCTCGTTCTGGGCCATGTGCCTGTGGGCAATTCCTTATGGACTTGGGGCTGGAAGCGTGGATGCGGCACTCAACAACTATGTGGCGCTCCATTTTGCCAGCCGCCACATGAGCTGGCTCCATTGTATGTGGGGAATCGGAGCCTCGGTCGGGCCCTACATCATGGGTGCGGCGCTTTCTTCCCATGCCGGGTGGCAGACGGGGTATCGGGTCATCAGTGTGATGCAGATGGTGCTGACGTCATTATTCTGCTGAGCCTCCGCTCTGGAAACGAAATCGGGTGCGAATGCCGAGGAGCGGGAAGCAGTCCCGGCAGAAGTACTGACCCTGAAACAGATTTTCCGGATCTCCGGCGTAAAAGAGGTTCTAGTCACATTTTTCTGCTACTGTTCTCTGGAGCAGACCACCAGCTGTGGGCCAGCAGTTATCTGGTGCTGAACAGGGGAATCGCGCCGGAGACCGCCGCCGGCTTTGCCAGTCTTTTCTTTGTCGGCATCACCGTGGGACGGGCGTTGTGCGGCTTCCTGACCTTAAAATTCGATGATACCCAGATGGTTCGTATGGGGCAGGGGATCATCGCGATTGGGATAGCGGCGTTTCTTCTGCCGCTTGGGGAAGCAGTGACACTGGCAGGGCTGCTGCTGGTTGGTCTTGGCTGTGCTCCGATCTATCCCAGCATCATTCATGCAACGCCGGGCCGCTTCGGTGCGGACAGGTCACAGGCGATCATTGGGGTTCAGATGGCCAGCGCTATATTGGCAACTGCCTGATGCCGCCGTTGTTCGGCGTGATCGCAAACCACACCACGATCGCAATTTTTCCGTATTACCTGCTGGTGATCCTGATTTTGATGGGATATATGCACGAAGCGCTGCAAAAGAAAACGAAAGCGGCGCAATAAAATACCGCTGCTCTTGCATTTGGGGAAATGCACAGGAGCAGCGGTATTTTTGTACGCATATCATCCTGCGCCTGCACCGGAACAGCCGGCAGCAATGCACACGATGATGGTTCTGGGTGTGGCACTTGGGTGAAGAACCCCCTTGCTCAGGCAGTCTGGATTACTGGGGTTCTCTTGCCTGTATGCGTCGGCAGGCATCCTCCTTCACAAGCTCAATGATCACCGCTGTCAGGGGGATAAAGAAGATGATACCGATGATGCCAAAGAGCTTTCCACCGATCATAGCGGCAACAAGGGTGTACAGCGGAGAAAGCCCCACGGACTTTCCCACCACCCGGGGGTAGATGAACTGGTTTTCAATAAACTGTACGGCAAGGTAAACAATGAGGCAGCGGACGGCCAGAACGGGATCCACCAACAGCACGAGGAACACGCTGACTACGCAGGAGATCAGCGCTCCAACGTAAGGGATGATGGCGCAAATAGCAGTCAGCATTCCCACCAGGCTGCCGTAGGGGATCTTGAAAACGGAAAACGCAAGAGCCATGAGAACGCCAAGGATCACGGCCTCACTGCATTGCCCTGTCAGAAAGTTTGCGAAGGATTGCCGGAACAGCCGGCAGAACTTCAACAGCCAGTCGGCATGGCTGGGCTTCAGGTAGGCACAGACCAATGTGCGGGCGTGGTGGCAGAGACTCTCTGAGCCAACGGACATATAAACGGAGATGATCAGAGCAAAGGATGCGGTCACCACGATATTTACCGTAGCAGATACGGCACCTACCGCATTGACCAGCACGGTATCGATGCTGTCGGTGACCCTGTGGAGCAGCTGCTCCCAGTCGATGCCCTCCAGCCAGCTCATCAACCACCCCATGTCGGCATCCTGTGCGCTGAGATAGGCGGTCCAGCGGGGGATGTTTGCTTCGATCTGTACATAGAGGCTGTGAAAAGACTGCACCAGCTCCGGGATCAGCAATGTCAGCGCCAGCACCAACACCAGCACAACACCCAGCAGGGTGATGAAGAAGCTCAGGAGATGGAGTACTTTATCCGAGGGCTGTTTTTTGGCCTTGCAGAACAGGCGTTTCAGCCGTTTTTCCAGCCCGGTCATAGGCACATTGATAAATAGTGCCAGAATGCCGCCTGCCAGAATGGGCAGTACCAGGTCTACCAGCTGTGCTGCAAAGGTCAGAACGGCAGAAAGCCGCAGCAGCGCCACAAAAAGCGTTACTCCTACAACGGTTATGAGCAGATATTGTTTTGTTTTTGGTTCCATGAAAAAAATCCTTTCCCGGAGCTGATGGCTGAAATATGAAAAGAGAACGTCTGCGAACTCTTTTTTTGTATTGTAATCAGAAGCAGCTGGCTTGTCAAGAAGTCGGGAACTGCAGGGTTTTCTTTTTGGGCTGGGCGTGATATAATATGTAGGCCACAATTCCGTGAAAAACTAAAAATAAACGGGAATTCGTGAAAAAACGAAGGAGCATAACAGAGAGTATCTTTGCTGTTTACATAAAGTTGAATGAAAATCAACTTGAGATAAAACTCCATAGTACAGCCTGTATAAAAATGACATGAAAAAAGCTGAAATTTCCTCTTGCTTTTTCTGAGATCTGTGCTATAATATTAAGGCAATCGTTTCCAAGGCCGCTCGCGGGGTAGCCGATATTGAAGGTTGTGATGGGCACATACATTTATAATATGGCCCCAATAAGTCAGAACCAGAAATGAGGTGAAAAAGAATGAAACAGGGTATCCATCCGAACTACGTTGACTGCACCATCACTTGTGCTTGCGGCAATGTCATTAAGACTCGTTCTACCAAGCCCGAGATCCACGTCGAAGTTTGCTCCAAGTGCCACCCCTTCTACACTGGTAAGCAGAAGCTGGTTGACACCGGCGGACGTGTTGAGCGCTTCAACAAGCGTTTCGGCCGTAAGTAATTACTGGTCTTTTCAGCGCCGTCTCCTTTGGGAGGCGGCGTTTTTTGTTGTTATGCCGCACAAAAGCTCTCTTTCTGTAATTTACACGCCGTTCCCTTATTTTGAACACATTTCCGGACTAAAATAAACCAGTATCTTCAAAAAGCGCTTTGCGCTGCCTTAGAAAGGAGCGTTGTGAACGTGATCGAAGTTTCTCATCTCACCAAACAGTATGGCAATCATCTTGCCGTGGACGATGTCTCGTTTACCGTGGCAGATGGCCAGATCTGTGGTCTGCTGGGGCCCAACGGCGCGGGCAAATCCACCATTATGAACATCCTCACCGGCTATCTCTCTGCCACCAGTGGGCAGGTGACGGTGGCAGGGCACCCTCTGCCCGAGGAGGCCGATGCCGCCAAGGCCTGTGTGGGCTATCTGCCCGAACAGCCGCCCCTTTACCCGGAGATGACGGTGCAGGAGTACCTGACCTTTGCCGCCGAGCTGAAGGGTGTGAAAAAGGCGGAACGGAAGGAGCAGGTATGCAGGGCTGCCCGCCGTACCGGGCTGGAAACCGTTCTGCCCCGGCTCATCCGCAGCCTTTCCAAGGGCTACAAGCAGCGGTGGGCATTGCACAGGCATTGCTGGGCAGCCCCAGGCTCATCATTCTGGACGAGCCGACGGTCGGCCTGGACCCGGCACAGGTCATCGAGATCCGCAAGCTCATCCGGGAGCTGGGCCGGGCACATACAGTTTATCCTGTCCAGCATATCCTCAGTGAGGTGCAGGCAGTCTGCCAGCAGATCCTGATCCTTTCCAAAGGGCATCTGGCGGCAGCAGGCAGTCTGGAGGAGCTGACCGCCGATGGCAAGAGCCTGGAAGAGGTGTTTCTGGAACTGACCGACGGTGAATCGGAAGAAGCAACCGGAGAGGAGGACGCAGAATGACAGCTATTTTTAAGCGGGAATTCCGCAGTTTCTTTCACGGGATGCTGGGGTACGTCCTCACGGCGTTTCTGGTGGCGAGTTCCGGCCTGTATTTTCTGGCCCGGTGCCTGATCTACGGCCTGACGGGATTTCAGTTACTACACCCTCTACCAGACCATTTCATGCTGCTGCTCTATATCCCGGTGCTGGCGATGCGCTCACTGGCTGAGGAGCGCCACAGCCGCACCGACCAGCTGCTGCTCACCAGCGGTCTCAGTGTGGGGCATCGTGCTGGGCAAGTTCTTTGCCATGGCGGCCGTGTTCGCACTGCCCTGCGCCGTGGATGCGGTGATGATCTTCATCCTCTGGGCGCTGGGCGGCACCGTGTCTGCTCTACTCGCAAACCTTGCGGGGCTGCTCTGCTACTTTTTGCTGGGCTGTGCGGCCGTTGCATTGTGTGAGTTTCTCTCCGGCCTGACCGAGAACCAGATCATTGCCGCCGTGGCGGGCTTTTCAGCCTTGCTGCTGGCCTACCTGATGCCCAGCCTGCGCAGTATGTTCAATGCGGGCAGCGCCGTGGCGCTGGCAGTGTTCACCGGGATCGCAGGCGCAGCATCTCTGGCGGCCGGTCTGCGCACCCGCAGCTTTGTGCTGGGGTGCCTGACCTTTGCGGCGCTCTGCCTGGGCCTGACGGGGCTGTTTCTGCTCCGCAGTGCATGGCTTACCGAGGCTTTCAGCGCCGTGCTGAGTGCCCTGTGCCTGTTTACACCCTTTGAGGATTTTGTCAACAACAGCTTCTCTATCCCTGCCGTGGTCTATTATCTGACCGTGACGGCGGTGTTCCTGTTCTTTACGGCGCAGGACATAGAGAGCGCCGCTGGAACTGAGAGGAGGGAACACAGATGAATGCTTTTGCAAAGCAGAGATCCTCGGGTGACGGGCGGGTGTTCCGCAGCGGGGTGTGGTCGGCAGCCATTGCCGCGGCTGTGATCGTGCTGGCCGTGCTGGTCAATCTCATCGTCCGGGCCATTCCTTCCAGATATACCGAGTTCGATCTCTCCGAGGCTGGGCTCTACACCTTGAGCGAGAGCTCCAGACAGGTGGCCGATGACCTGACGCAGGATGTGACCATTTACTATCTGGCCCAGACCGGCAATGAGGACCAGATCATCTCCAAGCTGCTGGACAAATACGCCGCCCAGAGCAGCCATATCACCTGGGAGCTGAAAGATCCGGCAGTCTACCCGACCTTTGCGGCCCAGTACGGCGCACAGGACCTGACCTCCGGTGGGCTGATCCTGGTCTGCGGGGAACAGAGCAAGGTGCTGGATGCCGCAGAGCTTTACGACTACGATTACAGCGATTATGCCGCCACCGGCGCGGCCAACGTGACCTTTGACGGTGAAAGCAGGATCACCTCTGCCATCTACCAACTGACCAGCGGAGAGAGCCGCCATGTGTACTACACCACCAACCACGGCGAGCAGGCGCTGACTTCCACCCTGACCGATGCGCTGGAAAGCCAGAACCTGACCGTCTCGGCGCTTGACCTGCTCTCCCAGACCATCCCCGAGGACTGTGACCTGCTTGTCATCAACGATCCGGCGCAGGACTTTTCCGGCGCAGGCAGTCTGGTGGATGAGCTGGGCCAGCTGCGCAGCTACCTGAGCAACGGAGGCCGCGTGCTGCTGCTGACGGATTCCTATTATAGTACCCCCAATCTGGATGCTGTGATGGCCGAGTTCGGCCTGACCCGCACCGAGGGCCTTGTGGTGGAGGGTGACACTAACCACTACCTCAATGGCTACCCGGCCCTTTACCTGCTGCCGGATTATGCCAGCACAGAGGAATCCACCGCGCTGGACGGTGTGAACACCAGCCGCCGAGTTCTGCTGCAGATGGCACAGGGCATCACCCTGACCGAGACAGAGCATGTGGTCTCGGAAGCCCTGCTGGTCAGCTCGGACAGTGCTTACAGCAAACCGGAAGGTTACGAGATGACCACCACCGAGAAGGCGGGCGGCGACATTGCCGGTCCCTTCACGCTGGCAGCATACGCCCGCAATGAGGACACGGGTGCCAGGTCATCTGGGTCAACTGCGGCAATATGGACAATGAGGGCATCTATCAGGTCATCCCGGGCAATGTGACCTTCTTGCAGGGGTGTGCGGCTTCGCTGGCCGGGCAGGAGAACGCTGTCCTCATCGACAGCAAGGTACTGGAAGCAGCTCCGTTGGAAGTGCCAGGCATTGCCGCCTCTACGCTGGGCCTGCTCTTTGTCATCGTTCTGCCTGCGGCCCTGCTGGCTGTGGGTGCGTGGTGGTCGTGCTGCGGCGCAGAAAGTGAGGACCTGTCCATGAAAGCAAAACAGCGTACCCTCGGGGTGCTGCTTTTCCTCATCCTGCTGGCAGGCGGCGTGTTTGCCCTGCTGACGCTGCGGAATGCCCGGGAAGAACAGGCTGCCAGTGCGGCCGCAGATGGAGCCATTCCGCTGGCGGCAGTTTCGGGCAATGACCTGACGCAGATCGTGCTCCACTATCAGGCGAGACGAACACCCTGCTCTATACCGCCGACGGCTGGACGCTGGCTGAAGATCCAGCTTACCATCTGGACACCTCTGCCTGCAACACGATGCTCACCGCGCTTTCCTCTTTGAACGCAAAGGGGGAGCTGAGCCCGCAGGCAGGGGAGGACTACGGCTTTGCGGAGCCTGTGCTGACCATAGAGGTGACGGCAGCGGGCGAAACGGACACCTATACCTTCGGGGCCAGCAATACCATGACAGGGGATCTCTATGTCCGCAAGAATAACAGCGGTGTCATTTATACGGTATCGGAGACCAAAGCCGCCTGCTTTGAGTTGACCAGGGCGGAGCTGTTTGGTGCCTTCAACCCGGCGGGGCTGACGGCTCGGAGATCGAAGCGGTCTCCTATACGCTGGCCGATGGCGAGACCGTGACCCTGAAAGCAAACTCGGAGCCTGCAGCAGAGAGCGGCAGCAACGCCTACCAGACTGTCTGGCGGCTGGCAGGGGACACCGCCGCAGACCTCGACGAGACAAGGGTGGATCCATCCTCTCGGCTCTCTGCACCTATGTCTCGGCACAGGCAGCAGATGCCGACCCGGCGGCGTATGGTTTTGAGGCCCCGCTGGTCACAGCAGAGGTCACCACAGCCGATGGCACAATAAATCTGACCTATGCCATGGGGACAGACGGCTGTTACCTGATGGTGGAAGGCGACAGCTCCGTTTATACGGTGGATGCCAGTGTGGTGAGTGCGCTTTTGTACCCCGTGGATCAGCTGAAAGCAGAATAAAACGTTTCACTCCCGCGCTGTGCAAATTTCTGGTACAGCGCGGGATTTTTTGCGCCGGATGTAAGTTTCGGCAAACCTCGACAGAGTGATTGACATTTCAGTTCGGATTGTTTATGATAGGCGATGACAGGCAGAATAACTGCACAATATTACGGATGTCATGGATGTTGTGCGGGGCTGGGTCGCCTGGTACGAAGGATGGGGTGGATGCCCTGTCTTTTTTCGTATCTGAGTTTAAGGAGGAAAAGTAAAAAATGGACAACTCGGTGATCGTTTCACTGCGCGATATCGTGGTGGAATTTGACGGTCAGCGCATTCTGGATGGGCTGAACCTGGACATCCATGACAAAGAATTCGTAACGCTGCTGGGTCCTTCCGGCTGCGGCAAGACCACCACCCTGCGCCTGATCGCAGCTTCCTGGAACCCAACGCGGGTCAGGTGCTGCTGAAGGGCCAGGATATTACCGGTGTGCCCCCCTATAAGCGCCCGGTGAATACCGTGTTCCAGAAATACGCGCTGTTCCCGCACCTGAACGTGTTTGAGAATGTGGCCTTTGGCCTGCGCCTGAAGAAGATGGACGAAGAGACCATCCGCCGCAAGGTGCGCGATATGCTGGAGGTGGTCGGCCTGAAGGGCTTTGAGCGCCGCAGCATCGGCCAGATGTCCGGCGGCCAGCAGCAGCGTGTTGCCATTGCCCGCAGTCTGGTCAATGAGCCTGAGATCCTGCTGCTGGACGAGCCTCTGGGTGCACTGGACCTTAAGCTCCGCAAGGAGATGCAGCTGGAGCTCAAGCGCCTGCAGCGTGAGATGAACATCACCTTTATTTATGTTACTCACGATCAGGAAGAGGCCCTGACCATGTCCGATACCGTCGTTGTGATGAACGGCGGCAAGGTGCAGCAGATCGGTACTCCCGAGGATATCTACAACGAGCCTAAAATGCCTTTGTGGCGGACTTTATCGGCGATTCCAACATTGTGGACGGCGTGATGCACCGCGACTTCCTGGTCTCCTTCTCGGGCGTGCAGTTCCCCTGCGTGGACCGCGGCTTTGCCCGGGAACAGAGCGTACAGGTGGTGGTCCGCCCCGAGGACATTGAAGTGGTCAGCCCAGTGGAGGGTCAGCTGGTGGGCGTGGTCAATGATGTCATCTTCAAGGGCGTTCACTTTGAGATGCACGTTGAGTGCGAGGGCCGTGAGTGGCTGATCCACTCCACCCGCGCCTGCACCCCCGGTGAAACCATTGGTATGCGCATCGGCCCCAACGAGATCCATATCATGGCACGTTCGGAGGCTGAATGGGAAATGATGAAAATTTACGATAAGAAGTTGGCCTATCCTTATTTTATCTGGATGGTGCTGTTCACAGTGGTTCCGCTGATCATCGTGGTCTATTATGCCCTGACCGATGGCAGCGGCAATTTCACCATTGCCAATCTGACCAGCGTCAGCGGCTACGGCTCCGTGTTTGCCCGCAGCCTGCTGCTGGCCCTTGTGGCTACCGTGATCTGCCTGATCATTGCATTTCCGGTGGGCTATTTCCTGTCCCGCCTGCGGGTGAACAAGCAGCATATCATGCTGATGCTGGTCATGCTGCCCATGTGGATGAACTTCCTGCTCCGCACCTATGCCTGGATGGGCCTGCTGAGCATCAACGGCCCTGTGAACGCGGTGCTGGGCTTTTTTGGTCTGGGCCCCTATACCATGCTGAATACCTCCGGCGCTGTGGTGCTGGGCATGGTGTATAACTATGTGCCTACATGATCCTGCCCTCTACCACCAGTATGACCAAGATCGATCCAGAGCCTGGTG
>ENA-OQHA01000832-OQHA01000832.1-human-gut-metagenome-genome-assembly--contig:-NODE-832-length-14014-cov-2.390653_pt1 | contig 14014 bp, 19 predicted proteins | sample MGYA00242558_ERZ504707 | MGnify/ENA primary metagenome ERZ504707 (study PRJEB26092, sample SAMD00036197) | human gut metagenome | host: Homo sapiens | study: EMG produced TPA metagenomics assembly of... | reverse complement strand
CAGCATCCAGATCGTTCAGATTTTCAATCAAAGCACCATGACCTCCCGGACGGAAAAGCAATTTGCCATTATCACGGAACGGCTTGTTTTCCATATCAGCGGCAATGGTATCAGTACTTGCCTTTTGTTCGGAGAAGCTGATATTATATTCCACACCATATTTCTGGTATATTCGGCAGCTTTAGCATCTACCAGTTTCTGGAATAAAGCACGATGTTCACCCGATACAGTAAAGTGCACATTCACTTTTCCGGTCTTTCCGGCAGCATACAATGCTCCTTCTACCAGATGCTCTTCCAATGGAGTACGTACGCCATCAGCATAACGGTGGAATTTCAGCAAACCTTTCGGCAGAGAACCATAATTCAATCCTGCAGATTCCAGCAAGTTAGCTACTACAGCCTTATAATTATGTTCCGACAAAAGAGCCTCAATATCCTTACCTGTATTATCCAGGCAAGCAGCATTCAAATCATTATAAAAAGCAAAACTATGAATATGATCGAAAAATTTCTTTTCAAAACTTGTAGTAGGCACGTCATAATCAGCACCCAAGAATTCGAACAAGTTTTTAAACATACGGCTTGCCGCTCCAGAAGCAGGCACAAACTTCACGATTTTCTTATCAGAGTCTTTATAAGCATCCCATGCTGCCAGATATTTTTTCTGGGCATCAGCATCGGCAATCATAATACCATTATTGTCTACAGATGCAGCCGCAGCCAGTTGCAAATAAGGGAATCCCTTTTCAAAGCAAGCCAGTTGCTCTTCAATCTGCTTCTCAGTAATACCTTTCTTTGCCAGTAATTCTTTGTCTTCGTGTGTTAACATATTGTGATAAATTTAAGTGATAAATATTCGTTTACAAATTGAATCCACCTCAAAAGTATAAAAAAACCATCAAGTTTGTAACAATAAAGGAAGAAAAAAACTATCTTTACCCACAGAAGCTGGCTGGAATACTTCTTTTTTACCCATTTAAATTAAAAAAGGATTTCAATTTGCAACAAACAGGTTCTCAACAAAACTAGAAAGACTATGGATGAACAAGTTTTTTTACACCGGACGAACATAAACAGCTAATAGCGCTATACAAAAGACTACTGCAACTATCAGGAGACACTCTGCAAAAAAACGACTGCTGCAATCTGAAAAAACATTTGGTTAAAGTCATGTCGGCGGGAAGCATACCTCGTAATGCCTTTGGTATGAATCCGATTATAAAAGACATGCAGACAGCTGTTATTGTGGCAGAAGAGATCGGTATGAGACGTGCTCTATCCTAGGCATCATGTTGCATGAATCCGTAAAATATAATCTGTGTACATTAGAGTCAGTCAAACAAATGTATGGCGAGGATGTAGCTGGAATCATACACGGGCTGGTAAAGATAAATGAACTTTATGCCAAAAGTCCGACCATAGAATCAGAGAACTTCCGCAATCTGCTGCTCTCGTTTGCCGAAGACATGCGAGTTATCCTTATTATGATAGCCGACCGTGTAAACTTGATGCGCCAAATCAAAGACTGTTCGAATGAAGAGGCCAGATTACAAGTTTCGAACGAAGCTGCCTACCTGTATGCCCCACTGGCTCATAAACTGGGACTATACAAACTGAAATCGGAACTGGAAGACTTGTCACTGAAATATACTCAACATGATGTATATTACCACATTAAGGATAAGCTGAATGCCACAAAGGCTGCCCGCGACCGATATATTGATGCTTTTATCGAACCGGTAAAAAGAAACTGGAAGAGACAGGACTGAAATTCCATATCAAAGGGCGTACCAAATCCATACATTCCATTTATCAGAAAATGAAAAAGCAGGGATGCCCGTTCGAAGGTGTGTATGATTTGTTTGCTATCCGAATCATACTTGACTCTCCGATTGATAAGGAAAAGCAAGAATGCTGGCAGGCCTATTCTATCGTAACAGATATGTATCTGCCCAATCCGAAACGTTTGCGCGACTGGCTGTCTGTGCCTAAAAGTAATGGCTACGAATCATTACATATAACTGTCATGGGGCCTGAAGGTAAATGGGTAGAAGTACAGATTCGTACCGAACGTATGGATGAGATAGCCGAAAAAGGACTTGCTGCTCACTGGAGATATAAGGGTATCAAAGGGGAAAGTGGTCTGGACGAATGGCTGAACTCTATTCGCGAAACACTGGAAAATGCAGACAGTGACCTGGAGGCTATGGATCAGTTCAAACTGGATTTATATAAAGATGAAGTTTTTGTTTTCACTCCTAAAGGGGATTTATATAAACTGCCGCAAGGGGCTACTGTGCTCGACTTTGCTTTTGCTATCCATACCAATTTGGGATGCCGATGCATCGGTGCCAGAGTGAATGGAAGAAATGTGCAGCTGAAACAAACGCTCAACAGTGGCGACCAGGTAGAAATAACTACTTCAAGCACACAAACTCCGAAGCGTGACTGGCTGAACTTTGTAACTACGTCGAAAGCAAAGACTAAAATCCGGCAGGCACTGAAAGAACTAGTAGCACGGCAGACTGAATTTGCTAAGGAAACACTGGAACGTAAATTCAAGAACCGCAAACTGGAATATGATGAAGCTATCCTGATGCGCCTTATCAAGAAACTGGGATTTAAGACTGTGACAGACTTTTACCAGAGTATTGCCAACGAAACGATGGAAATAAACGCATTATCGACCGATATGTCGAAATGCAACGTAAGGAAACCGAACAACGGGAAGAAATAAGCTACCGAAGTGCTGAAGGTTTCAACATACAACAGACAACTGAAGGAAAAGATTACTACAAAGATGATGTATTGGTTATAGACCAGAATCTGAAAGGACTTGACTTCAACTTAGCTAAATGTTGTAATCCGATTTACGGAGATGATGTATTTGGTTTCGTGACAATATCAGGAGGAATCAAGATACACCGTTGTGACTGCCCGAATGCAAAAGAGATGAAAGCTCGTTTCCCCTATCGCATAGTCCGTGCACGATGGGCAGGAAAAAGCCAGGGCAAGCAATATCCCATCACACTCCGTATTGTGGGACACGATGATATAGGTATCGTAACAAACATTACTTCCATCATCAATAAAGAGGATAATATTCTGTTACGTTCTATCAGCATCGACTCACACGACGGACTCTTTTCGGGAATGCTTACAGTCATGGTAGATGATACCTCAAAACTGGAATCACTCATCAAAAAATAAAGACTGTAAAAGGGGTGAAACAAGTAAACCGTGGATAATCATTTCTGCCTCCTTTTCAGCCTTTAAAAACATGCCCAAGTTATGCACAAAACTTGGGCATGTTTTCATAAATTTATCGAGAATTTTTTTTATTTTCTGTACAAACTTTCTGAACATGTATACAACTATTTTTAGTTCATCAGCATACAAGTCCAGAATTCCACTCTTCTTTTCTTCATTACCCAGGCGTAACAAATGTTAATAAACCTAATTATGGCATATGAAATACAAAGAAAATCAATATCTTTAGGGCGTTTTTTTAAAATCTGAAGAAAAATGAAAAAAACTATCTTAACCACATTACTTTTAGTTGTGGCAGTACTGATGGTCATCGCTCAGGGTACAGCCGAAATCAAGTTCGAAAAGACAACACATAACTTTGGAGCTTTTTCCGAAAATAACCCTAAAGTCACTTGCAAATTCAAATTCACCAATACAGGAAATGGTCCGCTGGTAATTCATCAAGCTATCGCATCATGCGGATGTACAGTACCACAATATCCCAAAGAACCAATCAAGGCTGGTGAAAGCGGAGAAATAACAGTTACTTACAACGGAGCCGGAAAATTTCCCGGTCATTTCCGCAAGTCGATTACATTACGTACCAATGCCAAACAAGAGGTGGTACGTCTTTACATCGAAGGTGATATGACACCTAAAGGTTCAGAACCTCAACAGAACTAAAAGACAATAAACTCACAATAACAAACATCCGGTTAGATCTTGTACACATAGATTTAGCCGGATGTTTTTATTTACACTTGCACAATCCGATGGATTTAGTACTTTTGTATACACATTTAAAACAAACGACAATTCTAAAAACACACAAATCTATGAAAAATCTAATTCTCACAGCCATTGCTGTATGCAGTCTCAATACCATACAGGCACAAGAAATAAGTTACAAAAAGTGGGTAAAAGAAGCTCCTCGGCTGGAAGACTCTTTTTTCACTACTCCCAAAGCAAAAGAAGTGGCAGAAACAGTTCTTTTATACCAGCAACCAACAGGCGGATGGCCCAAAAACATTAATTTTTTTCAGACACCCGACAACAAAGAAAAAGCTTTGGAAATCAAAAATGACGTCAATGCCAGTACGATTGACAATGGAGCCACCACAACAGAAATAATCTATCTTTCCAGATTATACAACGCTACTCACGACGAAACATATAAAGAAGCGGCTATACGCGGACTGGACTATCTGTTCGAAGCTCAATACGAAAACGGTGGGTGGCCTCAGTTTTATCCGCGTCCTAAAGGATACTATGTCCAAATAACTTACAACGATAACGCCATGATAAATGTAATGAATCTGCTTCGCGATGTAAGTAACGGAAAATCCCCTTTCACCTACCTGCCAGAATCAACCCGCCAAAAAGCTCAGAAAGCAATAGATAAAGGAGTAGAATGTATACTCAAACACAGGTTAAACAGCATGGTAAACTTACCGTTTGGTGCGCACAGCACGACCGTGAAACATTTGCTCCGGCAAAAGCGCGAGCTTATGAGCTTCCGTCACTGAGCGGAGCAGAATCGGCTAATATCGTAATTTATTTAATGCAGCTTCCTAATCCTTCAGCAGAGGTTATTCAAAGTATAGAATCAGCAGTACAATGGTTCAAAGATTCAGAGATAAAAGGCATTAAAATAGAATCCTTCATCAATAAGGATGGAAAGAAAGACCGCCGTGTAGCACCATGTGAAGACTGTAAGCCAATGTGGGCAAGATTTTATGAACTAGAAACTAACCGTCCTTTTTTCTGCGACCGGGATGGTATAAAGCGCTATCATCTGCCGAAATCGGCTATGAGCGTCGTAATGGATACAGCTGGCTGAACCGATCTGGAGAAAATGTTTATAAAGAATATGCTCAATGGCAAAAAAGAATAAGAAAATAAGACAGTCTGAAATATAACACACATAGAAATAAACTGAGTATTTTCTGAAATTACAGAAAGCCAAAAGGCTCTATCAGTTCCCCACTTGTTGGAATGATAGAGCCTTTTATAAAAACGTGTAAATCTCAGGAATTAAAAGATTACACCCAAACGAAAACCGACATTACTTTGTCCTGTCACATCTCCAGTAAGCGTTGACATTTCATTAGTCATATAATTATAATATCCTGCTATGTGGAAACCAAAGCGGCGATAAGGAGAAGGATATATTTTTAAACCAAGTTCTGGAGAGGCATAAAATCCCCATCCGTCATCGTATACTCCTCCTGTACCGTAGTATGTAGTATAACGAGTAAAAGCAGCTCCCAGTTTTACACCAACATACGGTTTCACATATCTGCCGTTATACAAATTATAGGAAACACTTGCACCAAAAGGTAACTGATAGGCTGAGCGCTGCTGATCTGTTGTCAATGCCTCAGTTGGAGATAGCTGAAGTGTCTGTCTGCCTATATATTTATGATTGGTATGAAAATTAATAAAGGCTCCTGCCGACCAACGAGGTGTCAACTCATACAGCCCTTCAAAATTCATTCCCCATCCGCTTATCTTATCGGCAAAATCTGTAGAAACCGGTGCATTCATCTGCCAATCAACAATAAGATGTGCCTTTTGAGAATCCCACTGAGCGTAGCTTTGCGTTGCAAACATAGCCAAAGCACAGAATGCCAAGGCCAGTTTTTTGAATATACTATTTGTTTTCATTATTAACATCCTCCATTATTTTTCAGTATTGATATAAGTAGACTGATTGAAAGCCTGATCAACTCCATTCAGTAATAGCTGCATGTTTATTTTACTATTATTATACTGGAAGCCGGATGCACTGGCATACCATACAACCGGAAGCTTTTTCTGAGTGCCATCTTCACTTTTATCAGTCAAGTCGACTATTTCCATAACCAGCGTATTAGTATCATAGCTATAAGTTACAGGATATGAATAATACCATCCACTCCACCAGGGTCCCCAAAAGCCACTGCTCCACCAGCCGCCAAACGGATCGCCCCAATAGCCACCACCAGTTATCACCTGATTGGTTTGTGAAACATATGAGAGCTGCAAACCTATATTTGCCTGATCTTTTAATTCCGGGTCAGTAATACGTTCATATCCCCGACGATTCATCTGACTTCTACCGCGCTGATAATCATTTTAGCATTCTCATCCTTCCAGTATGAAGCATGTACTCCACTTGCTTCCAAAATACTATCCGGCAAGAAATAAGTCTGAAAACTACTGAAGTCTGTATTACTGTCATGGTCTGTATATACCACCAGATCTGCATCCAGTTCTCCCATATCTGGATCTTTTTCGCACGACGCCATAAATACTCCCGTCATGCAAGCCATAATAAATAAAATCTTTTTCATAAGTCTTAAATTCATTATATTTACAAATATCACAATGAACGTCCCTTAAAGACACTGCTTTTCTGTATAGGCAAAACCACTCCGTTCAACGTCATTCGGTTGGAATTGAAATTAGGATTGATTTCCACCGTAGCTTTGTTTGTTCCCTTCGGCATACTGATATTTACCCGGGCAGAAATACCTGTTCCCATTACATTCATCGAAAGTGAAAGATTTCCTTTTTTATCAGTCTTTACTTCATAATCGGAAACACTGCCATCAACAGTTACGCCACCTATTCCGTTCGGACCACTGACAGGTATATTGAATGCCACCTGCACTACAGCTTTATCGCCTTTTACGGAAACAAAATTCGTATTCGAATTAACGTAAGCCATATTGCCGTATTTAAATACAACCTGGTCAGCTTCCAATGTAAAAGCCTTTTCATTAATAGCCTGTATAGCTTCGACAGCAAACAAGCTATCCAACTGTTCTTGCAAAGCTTTTTTCTCTTCACGAGACAACTTCTTCTCTGTGTCTTGTGCCTGAATATGCCCCGCCAATAAGGTCAAGGTCATTATCATAAATAATACAATCTTTTTCATAAGCTTCTTCTTTTTAAAAGTTTCAATTATAAAACAAATATATTGCTCTTTTGCTGCATACATATCATTTAAAAAAGTATAAAAGCCTGATAAAAAATTCTTTTCACATTTATAATTAGTATCTTTAGAGAAACACAAAGCAATCTTTTATGTGTAACCTAAAAATCTCTAATTATGAATAACATAACAGACATCACCATCCTGATAGCCGTCATCGCACTGGCCATGTGCCCGTAGTCCTGCTCGTATTGAAAACAATGAACATCCGGAAGAAACGTCTGGAACATTTAGAACGTATGACAAAGACAGAGCTAGAGAGCATAAGTACACAAGAACTTGTTATCAGCGTGCTGAAAAAATCGGCTGCCAGCCTGAAATAAACAATGAAGGACATGTTACATTTAAATATCAGGGAGATGATTTTTATATCGCTGCCGAAGAGGAAAACCGTTTCATCATGATATGGAATCCTTGGTGGGGATCAATCAATACTGACAACGAGGCTTTTCCTTACCTGAAAGAAATCATCAATCTAGTCAATGTCAATTCATTGGTTACAACAGTTTTTATGGTAGATGAAGATGAAAAGACCGTAGGAATCCATTCACACTGCCACACTTTTTTCTCACCCAACGAAGGTGAACTGGAAGACCACTTGAAAATGTTGCTCGACTATTTCTTCGACACCCACAATGCTATAAAAGAATACATGAATCAACTGGGCAATACTGCCGTAGCAGAAGAAGAAAAGAAAGAACGGGTAAAGGTAAAAGGATTTGCCGCATACAAAGAAAATACAGTTCCTATCGAGACAAAAACAGAATAAGCTCGCAAAAAATACGTAAATTTGCGGCATGAAACGAGTTTTAGAAGAAAATAAAGGAATCCCAGCATCACTATTGTGGATGCTGGCTATTATTGCGGGAATATCCGTTGCCAATCTGTATTATAACCAACCATTGCTAAATAAAATAAGTGAGGACTTACGGGTTTCTGAGTTTACAGCGAACCTGATTCCAATGACTACCCAAATCGGTTATGCGCTTGGATTGTTATTCATTATTCCCCTTGGAGATTTATATAAACGCCGTAACATCATTGTTATCAACTTCCTTTTACTTTCCGTAAGCATGCTGGGATTTGCTGTAGCCCAAAACATTTATTTTGTTTTACTGGCTTCGCTGATTACGGGCATCTGCTCTGTCATGCCACAGATTTTCATTCCGATAGCAGCACAGTTTCACAGCCGGAAAAGAAAGCACAAAATGTAGGAGTTCTGGTAAGCGGACTGCTGACAGGAATCCTTGGCTCGCGGGTTGTAAGTGGTATTGTCGGAGAATACTGGGGATGGAGAACCATTTTTACATTGCTTCTGTATTAATGCTTATCTGCATATTCGTTATTGTCCGCATATTGCCTGACATGCCTTCTAACTATAAAGGTACTTACACCGGACTAATGAAATCTGTATTTACTTTGGTAAAGGAAAATGCTACACTGCGACTGGTTTCTCTACGTGCCGGAATCTGTTTTGGATGTTTTCTTACTTTATGGGCATGCCTGGCCTTTAAAATGAGCGGAGCTCCTTTCTACGCCGGAAACAATGTCATCGGTATGCTTGGTTTATGTGGTATTGCCGGAGCTATGACTGCTTCCTTTGTCGGTAAGTTTGTACGTATACTGGGAATTAGAATGTTCAATTACATAGGTTGCAGCATCATGATTCTCTCATGGCTTATCCTCTATTTTTTTCAGGACAGCTATATCGGAATCATAGCCGGTATTATTCTGATTGATATCGGTATGCAGTGTGTACAGATAAGCAATCAGACTTGTGCATTGTCGCTCGTTCCACAAGCCTCGAACAGAGTCAATACTATTTTCATGACAACATATTTTCTGGGAGGATCACTTGGAACATTCCTTGCCGGTACATTCTGGCACCAGTTCGGATGGGCTGGAGTTACAGGTGTAGGTATCTGTCTGGCAAGTTGTTCATTACTGATCACTGCCTTTTCTAAACATTAATTCATTTTCACTGCCATGAATAAGCTTCAGATTTATACCAACGACTGGCTGAAAATACATCCATATACAGCCGTACAACCTTCAGACAGTTATTTTGTAAACCTGTCGAACAAACTATATAGTGCTTGTACATTAACCACACTACCGGATATTTTCCGTAAAAAATTAAGTATGTACATTGCTGCCTATCTGGAAGATCAGATATCAGAATTAGGATTATGGCAAAGTTTTACAGCCGAACACAAACGTTTGTACGGCAAGTATCTTCCCTTTTACCCTACAAACTCCAATTACGTAGCTGATGAAATAAACGAGGAAGATATCCGTTTTATCATTTGGAATACATGGCAGAAAGCAGCTTCTCTGCACGAAAAGACATATATAAATCCCAATGAACACGCTATTGAAGAACAGGCAGGAATCTTTTACGGAATCTTGGAGGAAGCTTATGAAAATGCTCCCGAAAATGAATCCTTAAATCATTATTTCGACCATCCGGGCACCGCTGTAGAAGCAGACCGTAAACTGACATGGCTATTCGGACATAGTTACCTGACAGAGCCTTCGATGCTACCTTATATCGAACAAATTGCTCCAAATGACCGTTTTATTGTACCCGTCGGCCCACTGGCATTGTTCCTGCATGAATGGATTTCCCTGCTTACAACGTCAAATGCCTGGAAACAAATAAACGGACTCTTTACCGGTAACCCGGAAATTCCACAAGAAATTCAGGACAAGAATCGGGAAATATACCGTAATTTTATTGAAGGTACAAATGGCAAGAGAATTGTTTATCTGAACGGTTACACCGAACTACGCCGCTTTCTGGTAAATGTTCTCAAATGGCAAGATGATGACAACCATACTCTCCCTCAAATGAAAGAATATAAAAATTTCATTTTAATGACAGAACCAGAAAAAGGAGTATTGCTTGCGAAAGATATCTGTGAATATATTGCTGATCGGGAAAACCCACTTTATGACAGCGAAAAAGCACAAGCAAATGCTTTCCGTATGCTTACAGAAGAAATGCTTTGTCCACCCGACCTATTAGTACACTGCATAAACAACAAACTTATTCCCGACGCACAACTACCCGACGGAACAGAAAAAGAACTGGTACAGCAGAACGCAGACTTCATAGCCAGACATTCTTTATTATATTATTATCGGGGAGATTAATCTCAATTGTATAATAAAAACAGAGAGGTAAAAATATCTTTTTCAAGATTCCTTTCACCTCTCTGTTTTATATAAATCTAATCAGTCTTATTAAAATTCGATTACCAGTGACTGACGAGCAGACAAAGTAAGATTCTCTGTAAAATCAATTTTCTTACCTGTTGAAACAATCTTTCCTTCCTTAGATTCTTTTGTCAAAGCTTGATAATGACTACTTGGCAGAACTTGCTCTCTATCCGTACTGTTCAAGACAATCATTTCTGTTTTACCTTCACTTGTACGAGCATACAAATATATTCCTTGTTCCGGAATATGATACTTTACAGTTTTGTTTTCTGACATCTTGTTAAGTTTTTAGTTTTGCGCCGCAAAGATAAATTTAATGAAGCATTTATAAAAATAGAAATAGTTAAAAATCAAGTATTAGCATATTTTACTTGATTTATATCAAGAATATATTCTGTAAAAATACTCTATTTAAAGTCTTTTAATCTTCTACATATAGAGAATGCGAAAACAACAATGTATAAAAATATTTATGCATAAAAAGAAACCGGATACATATTTCAATGAAACATGCATCCGGTTTTCATATCATTTCAGAATCAAATCAGAACATAGTATTTTAATATTTTATTTTGAAAAGTCTTTCTTCCTGAAGTGATTCTTCTAACTATTACAGATTCCTTTAAAACTCACTCGTAAAATGGAATTTAATATGCTTGAAGTCCATCTGAGCCATCTGAAGAACATAACCGCTATCGGCCAGGAATACATCACGTCCCTCACGGTCTTTCGCCATATACTGGTATTTACGTTTCTTGAAGGCTTCCAGTTCAGCCGGATCATCACTTTCTATCCAGCATGCTTTATACAGACTGATAGGTTCCCAACGGCATTTAGCATTGTATTCATTCTCCAGACGATACTGAATAACTTCAAACTGCAACTGACCTACTGTTCCGATAATCTTTCGACCATTAAACTGATTGACAAACAACTGAGCAACACCTTCGTCCATCAGCTGATCAATACCCTTATTCAACTGCTTGGTTTTCATCGGGTCAGCATTTTCTATATACTTGAACATTTCAGGAGAGAAGCTAGGCAAGCCTTTAAAATGAAGCACTTCTCCTTCGGTCAATGTATCTCCGATCTTAAATGTTCCGTTATCAGGTAATCCAATAATATCACCGGCCCAAGCCTCATCGACCGTAGTCTTACGCTGTGCCATAAACTGAGTAGGCGAAGAAAAACGCATCGTCTTGTTATGGCGTACATGTAAATAAGGCGTATTACGAGTAAACTTACCCGAACAAACCTTACAGAAAGCAACACATGAACGATGGTTCGGGTCAATATTTGCCGTAATCTTAAAGACAAAACCTGTAAACTTTGGCTCATCTGGCATTACAGCACGCTCTTCTGCTTGTACTGGACGAGGACTAGGTGCAATTTCGACGAAACAATCCAACAATTCCTGCACACCGAAGTTATTTAATGCAGAACCGAAAAATACAGGTGCCAATTCGCCTTTCAGGTATTCGTCTACATTGAAAACCGGATATACTCCGTCAATCAGTTCCAGCTCACCACGCAATTTATCAGCAAGTGGTGTACCAATATGATTATCCAGGTCTTCTGTATGGATATCAACTTCTACTTTTTCAGTCACTACCTGCTTGGAAGGCTGAAACAAATTCAACTTCTGTTCGTAGATGTTATATACCCCCTTAAAACGAGGACCGCTTTCAATAGGCCATGTCAGAGGACGAACATTGATAACCAGTTCTTCTTCCAGTTCATCCAACAAGTCGAACGGATCTTTTGCTTCACGGTCCATCTTGTTGACGAAAATAATAACAGGAGTGTTACGCATACGACATACTTCCATCAGCTTACGTGTCTGCGTTTCCACACCCTTTGCACCATCCACAACAATAATAACACTATCTACAGCAGTAAGTGTACGGTAAGTATCTTCCGCAAAGTCCTGGTGTCCCGGAGTATCTAGAATGTTGATTTTATAGTCGTGATAATCAAACTCCATCACAGAAGTTGTTACAGATATACCACGTTGCTTTTCGATGTCCATCCAGTCGGATGTCGCAGTTTTCTTAATCTTATTCGACTTAACAGCTCCAGCCACCTGAATCTGTCCACCGAAAAGCAATAACTTTTCAGTCAACGAAGTCTTACCGGCATCCGGATGCGCAATAATCGCAAATGTACGTCTTCTTTCTATTTCAGCGTTCATTCTTATTTATCTATTTACCTTTTTATTTATCTTGATAACAGTTTATCGATACATTCTTTCAGGCTGTCTACCCAATAAGGAATTTCTATACCATACGTTTCCTTAATTTTCGTTTTATCGAGTACGGAATAATGAGGACGGTTCGCCTTTGTAGGATATTCTTCCGTATGAAGAGGTCTAAGTTTACAAGTTCCAATACCAGCCAGATGATGAATCATCTGAGTAAAATCGTACCACGAACAAACTCCTTCATTACTATAATGATATATACCTGGAACAATACCTTTATTGATAGCTGCAAAAATAGCAACAGCCAGATCACGCGCATAAGTAGGAGTTCCAATCTGATCGAATATTACTCCTAATGCTTCTTTTTCCTTACCCAAACGAATCATAGTCTTCACGAAGTTATTTCCGAAAGTAGAATATAACCACGCAGTACGGATAATCATCGTATTGGAACAATATTTCATAGCCTCCTGTTCACCGGCAAGTTTAGTCGTTCCATAAACAGAGTCAGGACAAGTAGCCTGTTCTTCCTTATAAGGAATATGCGCAGTCCCATCGAAAACATAATCGGTAGAAACCTGTACCAGATATCCTCCACGGCTTTGAATAGCCTTTGCCAAATATCCCGGAGCAAAATGATTCAGCTTGTCACAAAGTTCTCTATCATCTTCCGCTTTATCAACAGCAGTATATGCTGCGCAATTCACAATAATATCTATTTGATGATCAGTTACGAAATTCATCACAGCCTGCTCATCACATATATCCAGTTCAGCAACATCTGTAAAAAAGTATGTATACTCTTTATTAACTTCTGCAAGCAAACGCATTTCATTACCCAATTGTCCGTTTGCTCCTGTAATCAAATATTCTTCATCTCACTATTTGATTTATTCCAGATCCAGTTCTCCCTGTTTATCCTTTATATAATATCCGGCAAGCATAGCCAGTAAATCTCCTATTACTTTCAATGCTTTCTGTGTGCCTTCGGTAATTTCCTTTTTCTGAAGCTTCAACATCAGACACCATACATGGCATCAAAACAAGTTTCAAGTTCAGGCACATCTTTATCGGCTCCTTTTGAGCGTAATTCCACAATAAAAGGCAAGGCTTTATAATAGCTGCGCTATAATACGGAAATTTAGGAGAAGCCAGCAAACGCAAATGCAAATCAGTCAACCAGACGATTATATTTTATTAATCTGGATATGCCCTTTTTCCATCACACCCTCATCATGCATCATATAAATAAGATCGGCATACCATTGTATCAATGCTTTTTTCTGCTCTTCAGACAATGAAGGATAAGGCTCTACAATATTTTTTTTAATCCGCTCTATATCAAAACCGTTAGCACGAATC
>ENA-OQHA01000831-OQHA01000831.1-human-gut-metagenome-genome-assembly--contig:-NODE-831-length-14027-cov-4.605540_pt1 | contig 14027 bp, 19 predicted proteins | sample MGYA00242558_ERZ504707 | MGnify/ENA primary metagenome ERZ504707 (study PRJEB26092, sample SAMD00036197) | human gut metagenome | host: Homo sapiens | study: EMG produced TPA metagenomics assembly of... | reverse complement strand
CATATAATGATTCGATAAGCTTATTTACATAATCCTTATCCTTAGATCTTAAATAGTTTTTTACTTGGTTTTCCGTTATCATAGCACTCACCTGACCTTTTAAGATCATTTTACAACTATTCGAGAAATGATGATTAGAGTTAGGTGGCTATAAAGCAGAAAAATAGGCGTTAAGCTAAATTTAATGATCTAGTAGCAACATTTTTCATAAACTTAGCGTTTATTTCTACGATTTCCTTAGCTCCTGTCTTATCAATAATAGTAGGAACACTTAGGAAGATATCATTCATACCGTACTGCCCATCTAAATGTACAGATACTGGATAAATTCTATTTTCATTGAAGAGAATAGATTTCACGATAGCTGTAGTTGCTGCCGCAATACCATAACATGTATTTCCTTTACGGTTAAAGATCTGCCAGCCATCTTCAATAACAGCATGTCTTAATGTTTCCTTAGTGGCATCCTTAGTACGTTCTGCATTATCCTTTAATACATCTTCTACACTCTTACCACCAATAGTTGCACTAGACCATGTCACCATTTCTGAATCCCCATGTTCACCACATACATATGCTGATACACTCTTTGCATCTAAATGATACATATCAGCTAAACGACAAGATAATCTTGCACTATCAAGAGTTGTACCACTACCAATTACCTGGTTCTTTGGTAAACCTGATTCCTTCCATGTAATATAACTCATAATATCTACTGGGTTAGATACAATAATAAAGATACCATTGAATCCTGAAGCCATTGTAGAACCCACAATAGACTTAATAATCTTAATACTTGGTGCTAACATCTGTAAACGGTCATGAGAATCTTTAGGCATTGGTGCTGATGCTGTAATGATGACTACATCTGCATCCTTACAATCAGAATAATCCCCTGCTTTTACTTTAATATTTCTATTCATGAAGTAAACTGACTGCTGCATATCTAATGCTTCACCATATGCTTTTTCTTTATTAATATCTATTAATACAATTTCTTCACAAAGTCCCTGGTTAATAATTGAGTAGGCAGTTGTAGCACCTACATTACCTAAACCAACAATAACTACTTTAGAATCCTTAAAACTCATATTAGTTTTTCCTCCTTGAATTGTTAATATTGTAGCACAACTGTCTGATCAAATGTATAATAATTACCAAGAGAGGTTCGAATATGAAAACAAAAGTACTATTAAAAAAGGGTGAAGGCCGTACTATTAATGCAGGCGGTTTATGGATTTATGACAATGAAATAAAGAGATACATGGACATTTCAAGAATGGGGATATTGTGAATGTATATGCCCATAATGAGTATCCATTAGGAAGAGGTTATATTAACCAGAATTCTAAGATTAGAATTCGTTTAATGACTAGAAATATTAATCAGGAGATTGATTCTGATTTCTTACGTATGAGATTACAGAATGCCTGGGATTATCGTAAAAAAACAGTGGATACTTCTAGTTGTCGTCTTGTGTTTGACGATGCTGATTTCTTGCCAGGTTTAGTAATTGATAAGTTTGAAGATGTATTAGTTGTACAGTCTCTTGCATTAGGTATTGATGCCTTTAAGGAAGAGATTGTAGAACTTATGAAGGATATTCTACTACAGGATGGCATTACTATTAGAGGTGTATATGAACGTAGTGATGCCAAGGAACGTACTAAGGAAGGTATGGAAAGAGTTAAAGGATTTATTGGTGAACCTTTTGATCCTCATATTGATATTGTAGAGAATGGTGTTAAGTATCATATAGATGTCGCAGAAGGACAGAAGACTGGTTTCTTCCTTGATCAGAAATATAATAGACTAGCAATACAGAAATTATGTAAAGATGCAAAAGTATTAGACTGTTTTACTTATATTGGTACTTTTGCACTCAATGCCGGTATTGCAGGAGCTCAAAGTGTTTTAGGTGTGGATGCATCTCAGTTTGCGGTAGATCTTGCAAATGAGAATTCTAAGTTTAATGGTTTAGAGAATACTGTTAAGTTTGAGTGTCATGATGTATTTGATTTCTTGCCAGAATTAGAGGCTCAGGGAGAGTTATTTGATATGGTTATATTAGATCCCCCTGCTTTCACAAAGTCTCGTGCATCTATTAAGAATGCGATTAAAGGCTATCGTGAAATTAATATGAGAGGTATGAAATTAGTAAAAGACGGTGGATATCTGGCTACATGTTCATGTTCTCATTTTATGGACTATGATACATTTACTAAAACTATTGGACAGGCTGCAAAGCTTGTACATAAGAGATTAAGACAGGTAGAATTTAGAACACAGGCTGCAGATCATCCTATTTTGTGGAATGGTGATGAGAATAGCTATTACTTAAAGTTCTATATCTTCCAAGTTGTTGATGAAAAGTAATGAATAGAAAAAAACGGTAATGCTTGATTTATCTAAAGAAACAGCAGAAAATCAGAATTTGAAGCGGAGGTATGTATTATGAATATAGGATTTTGGTCGTGTATAATTTTGGTATTACTATTTCTGATTATAGGTGTGTTATTTGCGATTTTTAAGGAAAAAGCAGCAAAATTTGTTTCAGGATTTAATTCATTTTCTAAAGAAGAACAGGCATTGTATGATAAAGCTCATATCTCTCGTGATATAAGAAATCAGTGCTTTATGTGGGCTATTATAATGTTGGCAGGAGCATTATTATCCTGCTTTTTAACCCCATATATAGCTATACCAACCTATATTATTTGGTTAGTTCTGTTTTTTAGAGAAGTCCACTTTGATAATCATAAAGCGTTTGAAAAATATTTATTAAAGTAAATTCCAGGTTGTTGATAAAAAGTAAGAAAAGATGATGACTCGTTTGGTCATCATCTTTATCAGTTATAACTTACATTTTTGGCTATTTTCTCTATTTTGTTAGTTATAACTGACAAAATAGAGATTTGCATATGAAATTTAAGTTATATATGTAATATAATATGCGTAGTAACAAGGAAAGGGGGCTGAGATTTATGATTAAACGTGAACTCTATATGAAACGTATACGACCATTTATTGGGTCGAATCTCATTAAAGTGATGACTGGAATTCGTCGTTGTGGGAAATCTGTCATGTTAGAACTAATTAAACAAGAACTTATAGAATCAGGTGTAAATCCAATACAGTTTATCTCCATCAATTTTGAAGACTTAAGCTATTCACATTTACAGACAGCCAAGTCTCTTCATGATGAAATTACCGATCGTGCCAAGGATATCGATAGCAAGGTCTATCTCTTTTTTGATGAGATTCAGGAAGTGAAAGATTGGGAGAAGTGCATTAATTCTTTTCGTGTATCATTGGATTGTGATATCTATATCACTGGATCAAACGCAAAGCTATTGTCAGGTGAACTTGCCACTTATTTAGGTGGAAGATATGTAGAGTTTGTCATCTATCCATTTTCTTTTGGAGAATTCATAGAATTATATCGTCCAATCAACCTGATGCTTCAATCCAACAATGTTTTCAAAAGTATCTCATTACTGGAGGTATGCCCTATCTTGCGAATATTCGTTATGCGGATGAACCTTCTAAACAATATCTTCACGACTTATTTAACTCCGTCCAGCTTAAAGATATTGTGAAATGCAATAAAATACGTGATGTAGATTTACTAAAACGTATTATTGCATATGTCATCGCGAATGTAGGTACAACCTTCTCTGCAAATTCTCTTGCGAAGTTTCTCAAAAGTGAACAACGTACTGTTGCACCAGAAACAATCCTAAACTATATCAAATATTGTTGCGATGCTTATCTGTTCTATCAAGTGAAACGAGTTGATCTACAAGGCAAACAGATACTTTCTACAAATGAAAAGTATTATATTGCAGATCATGGTATCCGTGAAGCTGTTTTTGGAGGCAATATGCGAGATATAAATCTCATTCTAGAAAATATTGTCTATCTTGAATTATTACGTCGAGGCTATAAAGTGACTGTTGGTAAAACAGGAGAAAAAGAAATTGATTTTGTATGTGATAAACATGGTGAAAAGTTGTATGTTCAGGTAACATATCTCTTAGCATCAGAAGATAGAATTAAACGTGAATTTGGTGCATATGATAATATCCGAGACAATTTCCCTAAGTATGTCGTTTCTCTTGATGAATTTGATATGAGCCGAATGGTATTAAACATCAAAATATTCGTGATTTCCTTTTGGCTGAACAATGGACATAGTAAGAGCAAATCAATCATAGAGTAATAAACCTGTTTTGAATTATTGACAAAATATTCAGAACAACATATATTAATTCTAGTGATCGTTCTGTAGAAACTTGCGAACCTACAGGCGGGGGAGAGTTTATATTACTCTCCCTCTTTTTTATTATATGATCATTAATTAGAAATCTCTGTTACTTATAACCAAGAGAAACAAATGATTTCCTATATCCATCAAAATTATGAGAACTCTATAATAACTAAATCAAATACGAGTTCTTTTTGCTATAATTGAGGTAGGAGGTGCCCTATGAATATTATTCAATTTAATCAAGTTAATGGTACAACTATCGATAATATAGAAGGACAAACACGTTTTGGATATGCAATAAGTGATTATGTTGAATTCTATGAATTCCATAAGAACCATAAGGGTTCTATGATATCTTTCTATGATTTTGAGAACGGTAAGGTTATTCAGCCTTTTAAACGCCAGAAGAATGTATTATATGGAAAGCCTGTATTCCTAAACAACTACTTCTATTTCTTACAAGGAGACTACAACAAAGGAATCATGACTCTCTATAAGTATTTACCAGATGAATTATTAGAAACTGTTACAGAGCTTAATATCAAGAAAATAAACACATATAACTTATGTATCATAGGTGAAAATGTGCATATTATAAGTCAAGATGAAGAGTTGGTTTGTTATTATCCGAGAAAGTTCCATTTTAAGATGGATCCGCAGGAGAATGTACTCACTATTGATGACAATAAGATGTACCTATCTAAGTGGATAGAAAATGGATGGGATGATTTCAATGACTGTGCATCAGAGAACTATGAATATTATGAAAAGGTTGTTGTAAGAGATTTGAAAGGACATAAAATATCAGAAGAAAAAGGATGTCTACAGAGGCATAACAATACATGGTGGATATCATGAAAAGATGGGTGTATTAGTTATTATATTGATATTATTTGGTGCGTATTGTTTTAATTCAAATAAAAGACCTTAGATCTGCCTGATACATCTAAGGTGGAATTTGGACATGTACATGGTGGTGCAATGACTACTGTCTATGAATTAGATCAAGATAAGATTTCTTCTTTGATTAAAGATATTGAAGAAAAGTCATCTTATTCAAAAGAATCAGTGAATGATGACCCAAATAAGGTTGATTATATCAAGATGAAGATGGATACAAAGACATATTATGTCTATGAAAGAAATGGAAAGACTTATATAGAAGAACCTTATAATGGAATATGGAAGATTCCTTCTGACTTATATAAGACTATTAAGAATAATAAAGATAAGCTGATAGTGGAGTACGAAGATTAATATAGTTTTAAACTATATATAACTGCATATTATATGTATTTCTCAATGGTAAAGATGGTTGTTATAATACAATCACTAACCAAGGAGGAATAAGAAATGGGAAATGTACCTTTTAGATATGATTTTGTAGGAAGTTTTTTAAGACCACAGGCACTTAAGGATGCTAAGGAAGCATTGGATAACGGACAGTTATCTCAGGAAGATTATGATCATATTGTAGATGAAGAAGTTGTAAAAGTAGTTAAGAAACAGAAGGAATTAGGATACCATGTGATCACTGATGGAGAATTCAGAAGAACATTCTGGCATTTAGATTTCATGTGGGGATTTGAGGGTGTTGAACATAAAAATACTGGTAATGGTGTAAGATTTAATGGTGAACTTGCAGTATTGGATGATACTTATCTTGTAGGTAAGATCAAGGCAAAAGCACATCCTTTTGTAGAATACTTTAAATTCTTAAAACAGTTTGAAGATGAAAACACAGTAGCTAAGTATACTATTCCAGCCCCTGCACAGACTTTCCAGCAGATGATTGTACCTGTTAACTTTGAAACTACAAGAAGTTTTATGCCACAAATGAAGAACTCATTCATGATATTGGTGTGGCTTATCAGGATGTGATTAAACAGTTCTATGATGCAGGATGTCGCAATCTACAGTTAGATGACTGTACTTGGGGTGCGATTGTAGGAGATGCCGCAAAACAGAGATATGAATCTTTAGGAATTGATTTAGAAGAAGTAAAGGCTGAATTACTTGCAGTCAATAACCTTGCATTAGAAAATAAACCAGAAGATATGGTGATTACATCACATATCTGCCGTGGTAATTACCATTCTACATTCTTTGCGAAAGGTCCTTATAATTCTGTGGCTGATTATGTATTTGCGAAAGAAAATGTGGATGCTTTATATCTAGAATATGATGATGAAAGATCTGGAGGATTTGCACCTCTCGCAAAAGTATCAGAAGATAAAAAGGTTGTATTAGGGTTGATTACAACTAAGACACCTGAATTAGAAGATAAAGAAACAGTGATTAAGAGAATTCATGAAGCTGCTAAGTTTATTCCACTAGATAGACTCTATTTAAGTCCACAATGTGGATTCGCTTCTTGTGCAATTGGTAATAAGTTAACTGAAGAACAGCAGTGGGCTAAATTAAAATTAGTCAAAGAAATTGCCGAAGAGGTATGGAGATAAGAACTTCGAAAGAAGTTCTTCAGATTGTTGACAAATTAGATGAAAATATCAATTGGGCTATCCCAAATTGGTATTTTCATTTTTTGTCTGCTTGAAATATTCATATATCACTCTAAATATAAAAAAAAGCAAGCATATTGGGGTTATATTAGCCCCATTCTTCGCTTGCACAATCCCAGTTTCTTGAGATTATGACAGCTGAAAATGATCAGCGATTCATGCTGATTTTTCACTAGCCCTTTTAAACGCGTAAATCGCATGCCATGATTTTCCTTGGCATCCGCAAACACACGTTCAATTGTTTCTTTTCTTTGTGGATAGACGATTTTCCATTCATCGGTCTGTCTTATATAATCTGCTTCTTCTCTATCAGATTCCCATACATGTCTTGTAATCGTTTTTACATGTTTCTTTGATTGTGTACATTTTGATAGGAAAGGACATCCTTCACAGTCCTTTGGATTGCTTTCATAGACTCTGTATCCTTCTCTGTTGGTTGTTTTATAGTGAAGATCTTTTTCATTAGGACAGATATAGATATCTAAATATTCATCATATACATACTCATACTTTTTAAAGAATCCCTTTTTAGTCATTGGCCTCTTATATGGAAGAAATGGCGTTCTATCACTTGATAGTATCTGGTGACAGATTGGTGATGTATTGAATCCTGCATCAAGCACACGTTTTTAATGCCTTCATATTTCTGGATAAGTTCATTGTATATTTCTGAGAATATTGCACTGTCATGCATGTTTCCTGGTGCTACCTTATTAAAGAGAACATAGCCATATCTGTCACATATTGTCATATGTGAATAGGCAAAGCACTTCTGCTTCTCACCCTTATGGAACAGACCGCATTCCGGGTCTGTAGTGCTTTCCTTGATATGCTTTGTTTTCTTTAATTCAATTTCTTCTCCAGTCTCTTCATCAAATGCATATTCTTTCTTGTCTAATGATTCAAATGGTTTTTTGCCATTTTCTGCTCTTTGTTCATTGATTTCTTCAAGTAACTCTTTTTCGTATGCCTTAGCTACAATCTCTACTTCCTTATCTGTAGCTTTTCTAGAATTCGCGTTGGCTTTTCTATGTGTGCCATCACCAAAGACAGTAGTGGTATCAATAAAGCCGTTATCAATGCCATGCTTGATGATATGATCGAAGATCTGGTCAAAGACTTCACTATCCTTGTATCTTCTCTGATAGTTCTTAGACCATGTAGAATAGTTTGGAACATCTTCATAAATACTGATACCTAAAAACCATCTATAAGCTATATTGACCTTGATCTCTTCACAGGTCTTTCTCATAGAGTTGATGCCGAATGTATAATTGATAAAGATCATTTTAAAAAGTACCACAGGATCAATAGAACGTCTGCCGAAATTACTGTAGAGTGATTTCACTAACGGATAGATGAATTTCCAATCTATCGTAGCTTCCAGTGTTCTAACCAAATGATCCTGTGGTACTAGGTCATCTAAAGTACTCATGATAAGTCCATCACGTTTAATGTTTGCACGATTAGTCATAGCCATATTTATATCCTCCAATTAAGCACCTTAATTATACCATTTTCAGGCAATAATTGACAGGAAACGAAAAAGGCCGTAAGGCACAAATTTTGCTTAATTGAGTGTGGACACTTACGACAGTAACTATATTATCATATACTCTTCAAATTTAAAAGAAAAGACTGTTAACATTTAGTTTGTCAACAGTCTGAGAAGATACCTTAAATATCTTCTTCGCTATAACCTCGAATGTAAACTTCCCTTGGTTTAGAACCTATCTGTGGGCCAATAACACCATTTTGTTCTAATTGATCCATGATACGAGCTGCTTTATTGTAGCCAATTCTGAATCTTCTTTGTAATAAAGAAGTACTTGCACGTTGTTCTTTAATGACAAATTCACGGCATTCTTCATATTCTTCTTCTGTATCATCTAAAGAATCATTGACTGAAGAGCCACCATTGGACACTTCTTTCGCATTGACATAATTATCATCATAATTTGCATCCATCTGTTTAGAAACAAATTCTACAACACGACTTACTTCTTCATCTGCCACAAATGCACCCTGTACACGTACTGGTGAGCTAGAACCCATTGGACTAAAGAGCATATCCCCTTTTCCGAGTAGTTTTTCAGCCCCTGTTGCATCTAATATTGTACGTGAGTCAACACTTGAAGACACTGCAAAGGCAATACGTGATGGAATATTAGCTTTGATAACACCTGTAATAATATCAGTAGATGGTCGTTGTGTTGCGACAATAAGATGAATACCTGCAGCACGAGCCATTTGTGAAATACGCATAATACAATCTTCTACTGTTTTAGAAGCGACCATCATTAAATCAGCAACTTCATCTAAGATCACAACATGATAAGGCATGATTTCTTTTTTATCTTCATCATTAGCCTTTTCATTGAACGTTCTTGCATAAATATTAAAGGATTCCATATTACGCTGTCCATTCTCTGCAAAAACTTCATAACGTCTTTCCATTTCTGCAACAACCTGCTGTAATACACCTGCTGCTTTTTTAGGATCAGTGACAACAGGAGATAATAAATGAGGTACGCCATTATAATTAGATAATTCAACCTTTTTAGGATCCACAAGAATGAGTCTTACCTCATCTGGTGTTGCTTTCATAAGAATAGAAGTAATAATAGAGTTCACACAGACTGATTTACCTGAACCAGTCGCCCCTGCAATAAGTAAATGAGGCATCTTATTGAGTTCTGCGACAATAAGATTACCAGATACATCTTTACCTAGCGGAACAGCTAACTTGTTATCCCATGTATCATCACGCATGGAAAGCTGATAAACTTCATTAAATGGGACCATAGCGGCTGTCTTATTAGGTACTTCAATACCAACATAAGGTTTACCTGGAATAGGTGCTTCAATTCTAATTTCTTTGGCAGCTAATGCAAGCTGAATATCATCCTGCAACTGCAAGATACGATTAACTCGTGTACCTGCTTCTAGCTTAATTTCAAATTTAGTAACTGTAGGTCCAATATAGAGATGTACTACATTTGCATTGACACCAAATTCTTCAAACATGTTTTCAAGAATTTTTCCTGTATTTTTAGCATGTTTGGCTTCTTCTGATAAATTACCTGTATTACGAATAGGATTTAATATATCAAATGAAGGAAGCTGATAAACACCATCCTTGTATTCCATCTTTTAGGTTTCTTCTTTTCAATATCTAAACGCATACTCTTTTGATTAAAAGTAAGATCTATATCAGGTTCCTTTAAAGGTTCTTTCTCTTCAAAAACTTTATCAGGGAAGAATCCCTTTTCTTTTTGTTTAGGTGCAAAGAAATCTTTCACTTTAGATGTTTTTTCTTGTTTTCAAATACTTCTACTGCATCCTGTGCTTCCTTTTCATTCTGCTTGATCCTATATTGATGAATATACTTACTAGAGAATAATACAAGACCAGCAAGCAGTAAAATAATACCAAAAATAAGCGTTCCAATAGGAGAAAATAAAGCACTTAGTGGTGCATATAATAATGAACCTATTAAACCACCACTTGTTACACCATCATGTTTTATATAGTTATTCATACTACCTGTAGAATGCATATTACCTGCATATGTACAAATAAGTAAGATACCAATAATCATCATAACAAGCCCTATAGCTTGTGGTCCTTTCCATTGAGGTGCTTCTCCCTTTATAACAAAATAAGCAGATATAATAGAGAGTATAATAAGAATTGGATAAATCATCATACTACCAAAAATATAAACCATGAGTGTATGGAAGAATCCGCCTACTATTCCTAATTGACATATACTAATAAAGAATATAAACAATAAGAATAAGGCAATTAGTCTTACTTTGATCTTGCTAGATTTAGGTTCTTCTTGTTTTTTTGGCTGTTTGGATACAGGTGCTTTTTTAGGTTTCTTTGTTTTCTTTTCAGCCATGTTTTCACTTCCTTTCATAGTTTTAAAAAGCAGGAATAAATCCTGCTTATATTTCTACTACAACACCAATGAATACAGGTTTCTTACCTGTTTCTTTCATAATATAACGCATAGATAATTCTTTCATCTCATTACGTATATCTTGAACATCCATTTGAGGATCATCCTTTAATTTAGAAACAACAGCCTCACAGATATTAATAATTTCTTTAATGACATAACCAGAATCTTTTAAATAAACAAATCCACGTGTCTGGCAGTCTGTCTGGGCAATGATTTCTTTCGTACGTGAATCAATAGTGACACCTACGACTACAATTCCATCATTAGATAACTGGATACGGTCATCAATAACCTTTTCTCCAACATCACCTACACCAATACCATCAATCATGACATCTTCGATTTCAATGACTTCACGATTTTCATCTAACTGTCCATTTTCAAAAGTACACTTCTCACCATTATCTAATATTACGATATGATCATTATCAATGCCCATTTCATTGGCAATATGTGCATTAGCTACAAAACGACGATATTCACCTTTGATTGGTACATAGTACTTAGGATTAAATAACTGAATAAATACTTTGATATCTTCGATAGATGCATGCATTGATGGTAATTCTTTATTTTTAAGAATGTGAACATCAGCAGGAGTTCTAAATAAATCATTTTGTGCTTTATTCGCAATTTTTCAGTACCGGGAAGTACTGGAGAAGCAACAATAAATGTATCCCCTTCTCTGATTTTTAATAGTTCATCTCCACCATCTAAAATATCACAAATATCATTATAGATTGTATTAGGTGCACCACTTAAAAGAATAACATAGTTAGAATCCTTTGCAGGAATACCTACATTTTCTTTCTTACCTAGATATTTACTTGGAACAGTAATAACAGGTTCACGTGTTGTCTTTTCTAAACGAATAATACTATTTGTCTGATCATACTTATCACGACCATAGAAGACAATCTGACGATGATATTTCTTAGTAAGTTCTACGATTTCTTTTGTTCTAAAGACGTTCTGGGCATAAGAAGAAATAATAATTCTACCAGATGCATCTTCAAACATAGATTCAATCTTATTTGTAAGCTTATGATTTGGTGAAGTATAACCAGGATTACTTGCACCTGATGATTCAACCATTAAGGCAAGAACGCCCTTCTTTCCAATCTCCATCATCTTCTGGATATTACATCTAAATCCTTCAGGAGAACCAAAGTCAATAATGAATTCTCCACCATATACAACATATCCATCAGGTGTCCAGATGGCTACACCAACACTTCCAGGAATAGAATGTGTTTCAGGGAAGAATTCTACTGGGATACCAGCAATCTTAATAGATTCATCACGTTTTACACGAATGAGTTCCATATGAAGATTCTTTTTCTGATGTCTTTGATAATGATCAATCATCATTTCAATGAGGTCTGCAGTTAAATTAGGTGCATATACAGGAACCCCTGAATAGCATTTAATAAATAAGGTAATGCCGCCATAACATCATTATGTCCATGGGTGATAATGATGGCGACAATATCCTTCTTTCTTTCAATTAAATAATCAAAACTTGGAATGATGATATCAACACCAAGCTTATCTAAATCCGGAAAACGGTAACCTGCATCAATGATGAAAATCTTTCCGTTTACTTCTATACTGTACATACTCTTGCCTACTTCGGCTTGTCCACCTAGAGGCATGATTTTAACATTATTGTGTTTCATAATACTCCTTTCAATATGTTCAACCTATCACATTTAATATATTTTAGCATATCTTTCTACTCTTCTCAAATAGAAGCAGTTATAATGAAGCAGGAGGTTTTTATGGTACATATCATTTTTCTTATAATACTGGCATATTTTGCATCCAGACTCAGTTTAATACATAATAATTTATCTGGAGTTATGAGCATGCCACAATATCATTATCCAATGCAGTGCTTTTTCTTTGTGTTTTTAATCTATTACTGGTATCAGTTATACCAAATCACGAAACGTAAAGCACTTGTCCATATATCGGGTCTATGTCTTCTTATAAGTCTTTTTATGCCTTTTAAAAGATCAAGTCATGACTTCTTTTCAGAATGTCATACTTATATAGGTTTTATTGGAATTGTATTCATAGTCATTACTCTTGTAATGTTTCTCTATGATTTACATCAAACTCATACTTACTTAGCCTATAAGCTCCTGCAGCTATTGATATCATTATGTCTTATGTTAACGACTGTATTATACTTTCTTGCAGATATTACAGGCTTGTTTGAATGGCTATGCTTTCTATCCTTTATCATCTTCCTAGAAACTTATAAACATTCTATCTCGCATTATCTTTAAGATAAGCAGTACTTGGATGCTTTTCATCATAATAGACAGTGACTTCCTGTCCTACTCTTAAAGTACCTAACACAGGTACTTTTCTTTTAGATTTAAATAATAGTAATTGTCTTGCTGGCTTTAATACAGCTTCTTCTTTAAATGAATAAACATGATGATCAACCATATACTTTACAGTTAATGTAATCACCTGACCAGTATTCACTATATTAATAATTGAACCTGTTGTTTCTGTCATATAAATCACCCTGCTTTCGTTGGTATTATAGCACGATTTGAGTCATTCTTATTACTATAAGATACATTTTTTAATAAAGGATTTTCAGTTACTTCAAACATCTTCTTAATAATATCCTCCTGGATATTACATTCATCAATCATTTCTGTATTCTTAATAAGTATTGCAGCACTCTTAGTAGGAATAGTTACAAGCTGTGCAAGTTCTTTCTGAGTCACTCTACGCTTGCTTGTAAGACATAGATAAAGTCCTAAGACAAGAGAATTCGGATTATCTAGACATTCTGAAAAGACAGTATGTGCAAGTAAGTCTTCTTTATGTCCACAATGAGCACAGATGAAACATCTATTTTCCTCAGCATAAACATAATGAGAACTACCACATTCTTCACAAACAAAGCCTTGAGGCCATTTGATATTATAGAAGAAACGGATTCCTGCAAGAGAATCATTCATATAGATATTCATTAAACGATATAAAGAGTAATTATTTTTATTCATATTTATCACCAAAACCTTTCTACATCTATGATTATAAAGGATTTAGAAATAAAATGCGTTGAAGTATTTGCTCATAATGCCTATTTATAGGTGTTTTAAATATTTTTTTAACTATAAAAACCTCGGAATAACCGAGGTGATTTACAGATGGCGTCCACGAGGGATTCGAACCCATGACCGCCACGCTTAGAAGGCGTGTGCTCTATCCAGCTGAGCTACGTAGACATCTC